>Ga0325402_1007350_pt1 | contig 10451 bp, 9 predicted proteins | sample PopdelMetagenome_22_FD_207212 | JGI IMG/M metagenome (GOLD analysis project Ga0325402, IMG submission 207212) | Populus deltoides microbial communities from Bellville, Georgia, United States - Xylem-PdKOR-R3 | ecosystem: Host-associated > Plants > Phyllosphere > Stem > Wood/Secondary xylem... | reverse complement strand
AAAATATAGTAATGATTATTTTTTAAAATATTTTTCATTTTAAAAATATATTAAAATAATATTTTTAATATTAACATATTAAAACAATTTGAAAATACAAAAAATATTAATTTGAAATAAAAAAATAATTAAAAAAAAAAACTTTTAAAACTCAAAAAGGATCAAAATTCTCCCATAAATAAAAAGGAAAGGAGTTGATGCGTGCATAAATCTTCTGATAGAAAAGAAAGGAACCGAGGAAGGATAGGAGAGATTCCTCAATTTTTTTTTTTAATGATTTTTAATCTTTTCAATTTTTGTGAATTTACTCCCATCTTTTCTTTTCTTTTCTTTTTTATATATAATTTGCAATGATTTCAATTTGAATGGATTAACTCTTGTCAAACAATTAAATCATAAATAAAAACAATTATTTATTTACATAAATAAAAATATTATTTTTATTGGAAAGGTCATCATTTTGTAATAATATTTTTTAAAAAATTATTTTCATCTTTCAAAGGATAATATTTTCTAATTCTATATCCCTTTAGCATTGTAATAGTTTCTATTTTAATACACAGAGTTCACGACAAGCAGCAGTGCCTATTATTTGCATTTCCAGAAGCATCAACCAGCATGAATGAATAAACAGGGCACCAGAAAAAGCAGCTTCCAAACAAGAGAGAGGATCCCTCAATAATGGATGTCAAACCCGAAGGGAAGCCATCCAATTGACGGGATGCAAATCTCCAGAAATTTGTAATAAGTTAAGAGATGCTTGCATAAATTTGCTACATCCTATCCTTGCTGCTGCAACTGAACATTAGGCTTCTAAAAACAAAATCATAAAACACAACATATCTTAGCATCGGCATCGGCATTCACAATGAAGAAATTTTAGCTCATCTACCAAAATGAAAGATCAGTCCATGGGTCAGACCACTAGCATTAAGAACAGAGGTTATGTCAGATCTATCAGATATCTGATTTAAGAGTCACTTTAAACCTGTACAGACTCCTCAAACAAGTAACAAAATCAGTTGCTTTAGTTTGCATTGGATGCAACCTCCTGAATTTCACTGTACGTGCCAGTTTCCTCATTAAAGGAGTACCTAACACAAGAAACAAAGGTAAAACAATTAGTGTAAGGGCCATGTACTATTGCACACACATGCTGTAGATATCTCATTCAATGACTGCTACCAGCTAAAATAGATTCCATTCATTCAAACTTAATCAACTATTAACTTAAGGTTCTACTTAATTTATGATCCAAAGGAAAGAAAGCTTGGAGCTCCAGTGTATTGCGCTCTCCAAGTGTGCTTGTCCCCCCTTCTTCCTTACCATGGCTGGTCTTTTTCAGCTGCTTTATTTTTTTTACCAACAATTTAAGAATTGTTTTCTCTCGACACTCCAGAGGGGAGTTGGTTTCCATCTTTCCTTTTCTTTTGGTTCAAAAGTAGGAGACAAGTCAAATTGCATTCTCCTCTACCATGCTTAGCAGAGAAGAGGAGATCTATTGGATTCTTTATTCCCCATATTCCCAATGGGCATTATCATTCACCGGGGATCTGTAGATGCTACGCAGTAATAAGATAAGATAAACATAAATAGCAATGGTGAAAAGTCTTCCTAGCTGTACAGCAAATCATTTGTATAAATCTCTTAGACGATCCTGGTATAAATCTCCTGCCAATCATTTCCGTAGCATAAAAGAAAAGACTTGAAGTGCACACAGCTTTAAAACTCCCCAGATTGACAAAATTAATGAGCTCAACACATCTAAAGCCTTAATTAAATATGGCTCTCATCAGGAGGAGAGGCAATGATCTAAGTTGCTCCATAAATGGAAGTGCGGGAAGTGATGGCAAGAAGTTGAACCAATCCAGCCTGAATTTCGTATCTCATGTGCATGATCTGATTTTCTAAGCACATATCAAGTGTGAGTTGGACCCATCTGATGTCCCTCCACAGTACTCTCACCTTTCCTATGTGTGGATATTAATACAAGGAAAGCAAAGCGCAACACCTAAATCATAAAGTCGGAAGTTTCTTCTAACACAAGTGAGTTACTTTAAAAGCTAATCCACAAAGGAAAGCAGAGTCAAGTAAAATTAATAATATAATTGAAAGAAACTGCGAGTTAATTACCATTGCCCTGATGTTGCCTGGCAGAACAGTCCTGTAGATGGGTCATAATAATATCCCAAACTGCTGCTGTAGTAGTAACTGGCAAAGGAAATTTAATGTTAGTTTAACTTCTATGCAAACCCTAAGTGTATATAACAATAGTGTGGTCATATTTTCTGCCACCCCATGTCCCTGGGAAAATCAAAAAGTGAAAGATACAAGTGTTTACAGAATTAATGGCTGGAAAATTATCACAAATTAAACTCAATTGTAAGATTGGTGCAAAAAACATTGTTAGCCCGAATAACAAATATCTGTAACATGATTAACTTGAACAAATCACAAGTCAAAAGCAACAAGAAGACATAAAAATTTAAGAAAATGACAAGTCAATTAAAATATGGATTTTCGAAGATGTTCTTCACAAGTTAAAAAAGTCTATGAAAAAACAATCAAAATGTTTACCCACAATGCTCTAAAGTATATCAAAAGACAAATTAAAACATGTATGGGAATATCATCAAAGACAAAAAGGCCTAATGGTGATCATCTTTAAAAATGGACAGAATAAAATCATAAAGGAAACAGTTGTTCTAAGTAATTGGACACACAACTATACCTAGTCTATCGAATTAGGAGTTATTTTGACAGTTCTACAAATTAATATTAGTGTGTTCTCATTGCATAGAAACATCCATTAAAAAAAAAATTAACAACCAACTTTGTTGTAAAACTTCTCACTTGAATATTTGGAACGGAAACAACAGCATCGCTTAGAAAGTTGGGTTGTGAATTTTGAACTAACACCACACCATGTTGGATTGTCTCTAACCATGATAATTATGGGGGGGGGGGGGGAATTAATGATGTAGATTGCAAAAATTCTTTTCTTCAACTTCAATAGTTGGAACATATAAAAACATTACGGCTTCAAAAGCTGGGGAATAAATTTTGCACCAATACCACATCCTAAATACTACCAAAACTATGGAAGATTATCAAGGTAGAACAGGAAAACACGTTGCAAACAGATCAACGATACATAAAATACTATAACTATAAGAAATTCTATTGCAATTTACTTAAAAGCCTGGAAAGAGAGGGAGAGAGTACCCTGAAGTCTCGTCATAGACATAATCATTTTGCAAAGATCCAGCTGCATAACAAGCAATAAGAAACATAAGACCAAGCACAGGATGCATAACTACTTCATCCGCACAACTGACTAAGCTATTACTATTTCATCCCAAAATTTCTACAATCATCGTAGCTAATCATAAAAGCTTACCTCCAGAAATGGCATTAAGACCATCTGATGATGGTTGACTTGCAATAGCAGTGGCATTATCCTCATCATCCCCAAACATGTCAAATGCATCACCATCACAGCCTGAGATCTCTGCAGTAGATACACTTGGGATTGAAGGACCCACGTCCCCATCAGAGGGAGCTGACGAGGCCGCGCCAAGACCAGTCACACCAGAGGACAAGCCCTTCTCCATGCCATTACCAGAATCCTCTAGGCCTTCACTGATGGCTGCCACCTTCCCCCTAGCTATAGCTAATCTTTCATATCCTTCTAAAGAACATTGCAAAAAATTATTCAATAAACACTGAGAAAGAATTTCCACAGTTTAGCAAAAGTGCATGAAGAGGTGGTGATGAAACTTTTTGCAGATAGAAGCTTTTCTAAAACTCATCATCCTGAAATCACAACTCATAACATGTATAGACAACACATTGTTGGGGTATATTAATTCAGTTGACCATCTGAAAAATATCCAATGACAATCCAACTAAGACAACACAAATAGTTGCATATTATATGACACACCACATAATGATATCCTGATTCTTCTATTCAAAAGTAGAACTGGAATGGAGTATCACTGGTAACATAAATAAGGACAAGGAAAACATAAATAAGGACAAGGAAAACTATCATATATTGTCCCAACCTGCCTCACGCTTGAAAACCTCTTGCTTGTCGTGATATACATCTGCACAGTGGATGATTAAATCAGTGAGTGTGGCCAAAACTATGGAGAGCAGGGGTCTCAACAAACAAAAATGATGACCAAATGGACATCATAAATAGTCAGGTGTACTTTTACCTTCAATGAAATCTTAAGAAAGAGCAAAATAAAGAAACACTTAACTGTACTCGCCATGATCCAACAGCTTGTTGGCATCTTCAGTTAGCTGGTCAAACAGAAGTTGTGTCTCAGTGGACATCTTCTCCTTGCTCTTATTTGATCTTCCTTTCAACCTTCTCAAAGCTTGCAAAACCTGTCAACAAAAGGACCCCTACGCTAATTAATTCTCATCTTTTCTTCCTTAACACTCAGTTCTCCATACACACCAAACACCAAGTACTTGCTTTTCATCTACAATATTTCCAAAGATAATTTATTTTGCATGAAACAAACAGAGAGTCAATTATAAATTTCTCTCTCCTTGACTGCATCATTCAGAAATCCAGTAGCACTAAGAAATTTATAGATTATTTTAATTTAATTCAACTATAAATTCGTGATATACTAGTTTATCTAGTAATTCTAATCACATATGATTCTATACCTATTTGGATACCTATTTCTTATTTTGCTTGGAATCATTAGGATTTTGGTGTCTATATGAAACAAAACCTATTTTATGTAGTAATTCTGGATTTGATAATGGTATAAAACAAAACCTATTCTATGTAATAATTCTGGATTTGATAATGGTATAAAAAAAAACCTATTCTATGTAATAATTCTGGATTTAAAACAAAACCTATGAAATTGAGTAACTATGATTTAGCTTGATTCCTGCAAAGAGAGCATCCCTCTATTTTCTCTAGATATTATTATATTCCTTTCTTCTTCCAAAATCTTCTTGCTACAGTCATCTCGGGTTACTACTCGCAGATATCAACTCCAATTTCTTCTAAAACAAGACCTTTATCAACTCTACTTCTCTAAACTCAAACCCATAAAAAAATCCCTAATTCTCCAAACCTCTGCCTCAGCACAAGCAAAAAACCTTAATGGTACAAATTCATAGTTAGCCTGCATGAATTTCTTATTGAAACCTAGATAACCATCTTGCATTACTCTCAAATAAACAATTAACCATATGCAACTCTAAGCATGGACTTCAGGTTCAATATATCTAAGCTTTTGATAATACCATGCTTGCACAGTAGTTACAGTATGACACTTATCCATGGCATATTGCAAAACAAGTCGAACAATTCTAATACAGTATCTTCCTCAGTGCATTATGCTGAATGTGATTAAACTACACTATAGAACATAAAAGCACAGTCCTAAGAAATGCTAAGTTAGCCAGCATAGCAACTTAAAAATGCATGTTCTACTCTTAATTCAAGAACAATTGCTGTAAGCACTATAAAAACTTCCTTATTCGAGTTGCTTCTTAGTTGGAAAAAGGTCCAAAAAAACAAGAAGACAGAAAGAGACTTAACAAGACAGGCACTTCATCAGCTAAAGTCCAACAAATAAAACAACAAACTACTTAAAAAAGCTAAGACAATCCATGAACTAAGCTTCAGTCAAGTTTACCGTTTCTCCCGGCTCAAGCAAGTTGGCAATCCGGCTCTTCATCATTCCAATTTCTTCAGAAGATAGGTCACGGCCATCATCTTTCTCATCATCTTCATTAATACTTGCCACAGAGGTTTTTCCAACATATCTTTCATGAACTTGAACACTATCCAGCCACGCATCCTGCAATGAACCCACGCACAAGGATTATAAACACCGCTTTTTTAATCTTAAGCAAGAATGCAGTCAGCCAGTAAGACAAAGTTGCTTAACCTTGATTTCATTTTCATTTATATATTCCACGAAATTTCCGTCAGCATCAAAATAACCTTCTTCTCTCTCTTTCTCGAGATTAAACGGTTCTATCTGAATCCCATCTTCCACGAAATTCTCATTTTCCTGCAAAAACAAAACCCCTCATCATCAGCTATACATCCCCTCTCCCCCCGAAAATGTAACCAAAAAATTGATAACGAAACAAGTCGTAACCCCAACCCCCAACCCTAACCCTAACGCTACCTCATAAGCGACTTCAGCAGCAGAGGCATCATTAATATCTCCACTAAAACCTTCATCGGTGATCAGACTGCGAAGCATCGCACGCTCCTTGGCTGCGAGACGAGGATCCTTCAAGTCACTTGGACCGTCTTCTTCAGCTTTGCCCCTGTCAACTCTTTCATCCACACTCTTCACCTTCTTCCCTTTAGGAAATCTAACCTTCTTCTGCCTACAAATTACAAAAAAAAAAAAAATCATTAGCTGAAAATTTGAAGAATGAAATAAAAAAAAAAATTAGTGGAATTACTTGTTGGATTTGTCATCGTCTTCAATGTCTTCAAGGAACGGGCGCTTTCGCTTGCCCTCCATTCTTCGCAAAATTTTACGAGTTGCTCTGTGAGAGAGACAGGTTTATGAATGAAATTGGACTTCGCTTGCCGGCTATCGATCGGGCCAAGGCTGGAGCAGTGTCGTCGCCTTAATAATTTGGGTGTGGGCGAACCTCAGAAGGACCCACCACCTACGTAATTATTAGTATTAATTTTACAATTAAACAATTTTTTTGTAATAATTTTTTTTTTAATTTTAATTAAGGACTTCTGTCAATATTAATATCATTCTGAAAGTCACAACGGGGATGGAAGAGTTGGATTTGTAGGGCGTTTGTACGAATATTTTTTAAAATATTTTTTATTTAAAAATATATTAAAATAATATTTTTTATTTTATAAATTTTATTTTTAATATTATTTAAAAACACAAAAAAATTAAATTTTTTTAAATACAAAAAAAAACAATAACTTTAGATATATAATAAAACTCGAGGTATGTATTAAATAAAATTTCACTAAAAATAATATAAAACTTCCCCATTTAATTAAATTACTGGGATAAAAACTAATTTAAAATTAATAGAATTAAATTTTTTATTAAAAAATTATAATTTTAAATAGAAATTGATATCGGTTTTCAAACCAAACCGAATAAAACTGAAAAAGCTTTAAAAGATCATTGACTCAAAATCTCTTAAGAAAAATTGACCAATTAAAAGGTAAAAAATGTAAACAGAACCTATTGGTTTAGTTAAATTATTTGATTTCAAAATTGTAAGAAAATTAAGTATGGTTGGGTTTTTTTTTAGTCTAAACTGAAACGTTGCTCGCCCCTCGTTCAAAAGCAATTGAAAATGATTTTGAAAGTGTCTTTGAACAGTAAAAGTGCGGAGGCATGCGAACAACCATCTCTACCTTCCAGGTCTCTATAGCGCAGAGGCATGCCAGTAAGGCAAGGAGCCACCTTACAACCTTGTACAACCACGAACACAGCAGCCACCTGACAACCTAGTACAACCACGAACACAGCAGGGTAGGGCACACTGAAAACTGAGATTTGACATGTTGATGCAAATTGTGCTCTCATCTTCAAGGTGGGTTTGGCTGAGAACAGAGTGTAGTAGTTTACGGACTACGGATGGGATAATCCTAACATTTTACAGAAATCTTCCCACCTCCATTTGAGGTAAAATAGAGCAGATGAAGCAGCTCGATGGAGGCATGTTTGCATGGCAAATGTTTTGGAAGAAATTGACCAACACTGCAACAACTTCAAGTCATCAAATAATGGAAAGGCCCTGATATATAATTTAATCAGCTACTTCACCGCTAGATGTCGAATAAACTACAACGATTACACAGTTTTCCCCAGTGATCCTTGATCCTAACACAACTATCACCGTAGGCTTCCAAGGAGCCATTCTCTAAACAAGGCTAATCAAACTGCTGCCTGAGCTGCATCTCTGTCTCACTTTTCCAAGTTGCATGAGATGACTGGCCCTTCATTCTCTTACTCTTTTCCTTATCTTTGATAGCAGAACCTTTCTTCTTGGAATCTTTGCTTGTGTCATTAGGTGGGCGATCACCACAAACAGGACAGACCATTCCACTTGCACTGGAGAATGTCTTGGGTATTCCACATTGCAGGCACATTCTAGAACCAGGTTAAAGAACGTTAGAACAGAAGAAACTTAATCGCAATCGAAGATACTATAAAACAATCATCACAAGGCTATAAGAAAACAAGGAGAATTGAAGGCTTCTGGATTTTGTTTATTCTTCAGTCAGTACTTGTCAAAGTTCAAAATCCCTTAATTTTCCCCTGGCCATACAATGGCCCAGGAACCACTAGTCCTACTGTCTACAGCCAGAACTCCAGAACTCCAAAACTCCACCTTAAAAGGGCAAATATCGAATGAGGTTTGGCAAACACATGCTGGAGATTATGCCAAGAGAAATGTAAAGGGTTTCAACCAGACCAAGAAAAGGAATTGGTTGACTAACTTATCAGGGAAAACACAAAAGGGAGGAAAAGAAGAGTTTGTGACTGGAGGTCGGGGTATGTTTTAAGTTGTAGCACAAACACCAAATAATAATTAACCAAAGCAAACTAGTTTCTTTCAAGATAACAGTTGACCGCAACCAACAAGAATCCCCATTTATCACACATATCTAAATCATCAATATATACCCTCAGCTCGAGGTGATGCAATGGAGAGAACAAACTATAAAATCATGTCATAGCTTAAATTCATGTTGCAAAAGATGTGAAGATATACCTCAGTAGCTCTGCAGCATCTTCTGCAGCAGGATTGGTAGCAGTTGAGATACGCTTTCCTCCCTCCTCAGTAGTGCTTGGAACTGATGCTGAAAGTTCACCGGCCCCAACATCACTTCTCACTCGCTCACTAATTGCAACAAGTACAGGTTTGGCCTCCACCACAGCTCCTACATTGTGCACAACACACATGAGAAAAATTGTGTCCTCCATATGGAACAACATTGACTCTGATCAAATAAATGGTTAGCCAAAATAAACACCCATCAAACTATTGGTGACAGATAAAAGTGTGAAATCAGATACATTATTGATCAAGCAGATGCATGTAATAGCCTCGCTGTGGTGAAAATGGAAGGAAAATTTAATCATGACTGAGGCATAATGGAGTAACAGAGAGCTCACTCTTAAACTTCTATAAACTTCTGGCATAATTTCGCTGTAATATGATTTCAGTAATATCATATATGTGATTCTTTTATGGTGAGATTTGGTAATTGAGATGGTCATTGTGCTTTGACCCTCTTGACAGTTTACCTGCATAATTACATGGACGGCATAGATGGTTTCTAGCAATGAGCGTGTGGTTCCATTAATGTGCAGACTTGATAAAAGCTGAAATAAGAGACATGGACTTGATTTCCCTTATTGACTCGAGGAAGCAAATCAAGCTTGTCTCTTTGAACACCATACAGCATTAATTTAACAGCTATACTAAAATCAAGTTTCAAGCTTAAACATTTGTCATGGAACTATTTTGAAAACTCCATTGGTAGCACATCCTAACGAGATTCTCAGATAAACTAGCAGGCCTGTAATAAACGAAATCCTTGTCGCTACCAAATTGCAGCTTTTATGTTGACAACAAGTTTTCCAAGTTCAGAAATTACAGACCAGCTACTACGAGATTGGCCCTTCATTCGGGGGCGGCGAAGCACATTTTATAGCAATAAAACCCCATTGTTCTCTAGATCTAGATGGGTAGGGTACCAAAAGGATAATCCTCCTCCATCCCTCTTTTCTTCTCGCTATTGTGGTGAGAACATTTAGCTTACTAAGTGTGATACAAAGACAATAATACATGAAAACGACAACCATTCGAAATGGGAAAATTAGTAACTTACCAGAAGGTAAGTCTTTCTTCTTGTCCTTGCGTTGATTATAATTATTATTATTATTACTGCTCCTCTTCCATGTCTTTCGGTGCTTCCCTTGCTGTTGCTGAATATGGTCAGCTCCAACCCCATACTCTTCCACAGAATTACTAAGAAACTGGGGCGGCCCTGAAACCTCCAGAAAAAAGAAAACAAAAGAAACAAAACCCTAAATCTCACTTTCTTGAATTTATCTAGAAAAGAAATTTTAAAAAATATAAACTACTTGGGAGAAAGCGTCCATAGCAGAGGGAAGGATGGAAGAAGAGGATGACGATCCATTGGTGGGTGCTTTGTATGAAGCCTTCCAACGGCTGCCTGAATGCCCTTCTTCTTCTTCTTCTTCTGAAAAATCCTGGTAATCTTCTTCCTCTTCAGTTGCTGCTGCCGCTGCTTCTTCTTCCGCAGAAGAATAACCTTGGATCAATGACAAGCTCATCTTTTTCCCCTTTCTCTGACAAATTCTATCGCTTCTTTCTTCCCTTTCCTCTTTCTATGTGTTTCTCATTATTGCCGCTTTGTTCAC
>Ga0325402_1007349_pt1 | contig 10452 bp, 6 predicted proteins | sample PopdelMetagenome_22_FD_207212 | JGI IMG/M metagenome (GOLD analysis project Ga0325402, IMG submission 207212) | Populus deltoides microbial communities from Bellville, Georgia, United States - Xylem-PdKOR-R3 | ecosystem: Host-associated > Plants > Phyllosphere > Stem > Wood/Secondary xylem... | reverse complement strand
TTGCCCACAAATTTGTGGATTCGACATGAATGAAGTGTTATCAAAGCTTTGGAGTTGAGTGTTCAAGGGAATTTTTCCTGACAAGTTGTTACGAGAGACATTTAGACGCCGGAGGAGATTCTAGTCCCAAGGCTGTTGGAAAGAACAGAGTTGATTTGTAGACAAATCAAGAGATTCTAGTGATTTCAGCAGGCCAATGTTGGGAGGAATCATCCCTGTCTACTGGTTATGTGACAAATTTAGTCCGATCAAGCCTGGGAGGCTTGTAACTCTGTCGGGGATTTCTCCACTCAAGTTATTGCATGAAAGATCAGAATGCTCTTTACTAGCCAAGATTGTTTCCATATTCAAGCTCCTTTCCATTCAAAACAGCAATAATGCTGTCAACATATTATAGTTCGAAATAAGCACCAACGTTAAGAAACCTGCTATGAGAAATGGTGTTGAAGGCGCTCCCATAGTTTGCCACAGCAGAGAAATTACTCAAGCATATGTTGTTATAGGAAAGGTCAGGTCCAATATTTATAGGTAATCTAGATGGAAAAGGTTCAAAGGCATGGTTCCATGAAAGCGATTTGATCTTAGACGAAGAACAATCAACGGTGTAAGATTTTCTCCTATCCATGCGGACATTGTACCAGACAATCTGTTCTCCTCAAGGTCTAGAACTTCCTTTCTTGTACAATTGGTTAAGGAAGGAGGTAATTCTCCAGATAAGTTGTTTTCCTAAACTCAAAGTTTGAAGGTAACCTAGTGACCCAAGTGAGGTAGGGATACTCCCTGAAAAGTTACTCTTTCTCAAATTTAGGATGCCTAATTGCTCCAACTACATCCAGCAATCAGGAAGTCGTCCTGATAGAAAATTATCAGAAAGGTCTCTAAATAATATACCTTTTCAACTCCTCTTGGACATAAGATGGATACTGAAGGTACATGACATCATTGTTAAGGATTCAATCAGGAAAGGTGAAACCCAACTCGAGCTCAAGGTCAAGTTGAATGAATTGAAAGAAACATCCGACTCCTTTAACCTGACTAGGTTTGAAAAGTGGATCACTGAGATTACACCAGTCATGAAATTGCATGATAGATCCAATACTTCAAGATTGGAAAGTAGCCCAATTCGTTGTGTTAAACTCCAGTTTAGTTTATTATATCCAAGTTCTAACTCTCTCATCAAAGAACAATTCAGTAGATTCGACAGACCTCCTGTTAGCCTGTTAGAATACAAATATAGATGATCCAAACTATAAAGATTCCCCAAACCTCTCGGAATGTCACCTTCAAGGTCATTCAGAGAAAGATCAAGATGTTTAAGAGAATCCATTGCTATAAATCCATCTGGAATTGGACCTTGTAAGTAGTTCTCACGAAGGTCAAGATATTCAAGACTATTGTTAAGGTTAAACAAACATTGGAAGATGGAAGACTGTTGATAGAAAGATCAATGTCTGCATGTGAAGCAGAGAAGTGATTGGCATGGAAAGGGGTTGAAGGAGGAACAACCAGAGAGAGTTGGCAATAACTTAAATGCAAGCTGAGCGGAGAAGGAAGGCTATTAATTGCTTGGAACCAATCTACTGCCTGACTGAGATTTGAACCGCTCATATCAAGATGCTTCAAAGAAAGAAGATAAGAAAGCCACATAAGACTTTCAGCTTCGAGAAAGTCGGTGTAGCTGAGATCTAGAAAAACCAACCTGGAGAGATTTCCCAACTGACGAGGAATAGCTCCTCTAAATGCACAGTGGGACAACCTTAGATACCTCGAATTTTGTAATGAGCCAATGAGCTCGAGGCTGAGGGTTCCCAAAATTTACCCAGGTCTAGATACCTCAAATGTTGCAGCTCTAGTAATGAAGAGTCTATCTGCCCTCAATTGTTGACGTAGACGTTGGCAAGAGTCTTGTGATGAATGGAAAATAGAAAAAGAAGAATTACAGTGAAAATGATTTAAGTTAATGTTGGGCACAAACCAGTTGGACCTATATATCTTGTCAAGAAAGACCGTTGAGAGAAAAAATCCCATCAACAAAACCTTATTGATGGATTTTAGTAGGATATGAGTTCTGTAATTTATCACATCAAAATTTCGATGGTTGACACTGGTTGCAGATCAATCTGCCTTGGTGTTTCATCTCTTTTGAAGCTTTGCCATTTTTTGTTATCGTAACAATGAGTCGCATTCATGTCACAGATTGACTCGATACCTCCATAGAAGAGTTTGATGTAATACTGAGAAGTGGCATTAATGCAAAGCATCTTTTGGTAGTAAAAGTTTCACATTGCCTGGTTATTACTTCCATTGTGCCCATGTCTTGTGACAAAATCATGCACAGTTGCGAGTGAATGCCAGTATACAAGTCCTGAGTGCCATATGTAGCTGGCTTCAACACTGCCTTCTCCACTTTCTTTTGTAGAATTTAGTGTGTTTTTGCTGCTGAAATCCGAAGATTTTCTACAGAATTGCAAAATTCAGTATCCTAGATGCCTAATTTCGTGTCTTTTTTCGCCATTGGTTGCTTCCGAATTAGGTAGGAGCACCCCCTCACTAGGCAGCCTATATAATTCTTGTTTTTCAAAAAGAGAAAGAAAGAAGGAAAAGATGGCATGTCTCCATCCAGAAGTGTCGGGTCCCAATTTTGAACAGCAAAGGAAAAATAATGAAGCTCTAAAAGTCAAATATAGCGGCTAATCATGATTTCAGAATTCAAGATTCAAACTATTAACTACTATTTTTGCTTTTTCAAAACCATCTTCCAATTCTACAGTGAAGCAGTGTAGAAGTGAAAGAACAGAGAACAAGAAAAACTTGATGATAGAATCCACAAAACCAAAAACCACAAATCAAAACACAATTACAGTCGAGAAAAATCCTCACTTCACAGCAACAAGTTGAGACGAAACAGAATTTGCTGAACCCCAACTTGAACTTGGACTCTGCATTGCATTGTCTCCCACTGATTCCTCCAATTCCTCAGTTTCCTTTTCAAGTGGTTGCGCTTCACTCATCTTCTTTTCATGTTCCTTCTCCCTCAGCGTTCGAATTGGTGAAATTCTCTGCTTCAAATTATAAACAATACAATGAGATATATGTACTAGTTACTCCACGGTATTTTCGTGTTTCACACTCATCAAGCAGAAGAACTTACCATAGAGTAGGAATGTAGTTCCTTCAATCTATAAAGTCTGTCAACTTCAATCTCTAGCCTCTTCTGAACTTCCCCTCTCTGCTCCAGCTCCTTCTTTTGCAAATCCAGCACCATTGCCCTCTCTTCAAGCATCTTCTCTGTTCTCTCTTTGTCCGACCTCAACCTCTCTAGCTTCTTCTTGATGGCACTGAGTTCTTCTGCCAGAGAAGAATCCAATGGCTCAACGATGGGTTTTGTTGGGGTAGTGGTGTAGATAGGATGGTTCTCTTTGTTGGAGTCTTTTTTAACTGAGAACTCAGTCCACTCTTGCTGTGGTTTCAAGATTTGAATCTGGGTCATTGGAGTTGCCGGTGAGTTCTTTGGTTGGAGTGGTTTCCGGCCAGATTTTGGCCGGAGGTCCTTGTCTCCGGTGAGTGGAGATTGGAACTTAAGCATGGTTTTGCTGTTTTTGTGTCAGATGAGAAAGATGTGTGTGAGAGAGGAGAGGGTTTTGGTAAGAAGCAGAGAGTAAAGCTTGGTTTGAATTTGAACGAAGACAGGCGCTAACGGCTCTTAATATTTATATATGTGGTTGGGGAGGGTCAGAGAGGCTCCTTGGTGACTAGCCTCGATGCCCGTGTTTTAACGCGGATATATATATATATTTTTTTGTAAAATATAATATTTAGATACTATAAACAATAATTAAGATAACATGAAAAAAAATATTTTAAAAAAAAACAATAAATAATATATCTCAATTCACAGCACATTTAAAAATATAAAAGAACAAGACAAGATAAAAAAAACATAAAAAATCAATTTTTATCAATCTAAATTAGCATGATAAACCTATAACTCTGATAATTATGGCCAAGACAACTTGGGATATCCTATCAAACCCGCATTTCAGATAATAAAATTGAAACAATTCGACAAAAAAACAAAGAGCTTTACAAAGCCATTTAAAAAAATAACCCGTGTTAACTTTTTAAATATGTTACCCGAGTATCAGACCCGAAGCATCCTATCTGGAAAAATTATGAAGTTCAATTTCAAATCAATCAAATATTGAAGGATAAAATTAAAATTAAAATTAAAATACAAAATAAATTTATATTTGATTAAATGGTAAACTTGAAAAGAAAAATCAATTTAGTTAAAGAAACAAAAAAAAATCAAAAGAATGAGATCAAAATTGACATAAATAATAAAAACATGTTTTTGATTGAAGAGTTAAAATGAAAAGAATAATAACTTTTACAAAAGAGTTAAGAAAAAATCAAAACAATAAAAACCGAATTGAAAAATATAATATGATCAATTTGGATTAAAAAATTAGATTGAAAACTAATAAAACTTTTACAAAAAGATAAAGATAAAAATTAGAAATCAAAAGATTAAGAAAAAAAATACAAAAATATAAAATTTAATAAATTGGGATTGAAGAATAAAATTGAAAATAAATAAAACTTATACAAACGCGTTAAGAATAAAAATTAAAAATCAAAAGAATAAGTATTGAAGTTGAAATACCAACAACAAAGAGGACCAAGCTATAATTTTCGGGGGATGAGAGAGAGAGAAAAAAGATCGATCGGTGGCAAACCGAACTATCACTGTCGACATACACCACACCACTAGGAAGAGAACACAACGACTCTTCCAATTACATGGATAAAGAGCATTTTTGGACGCCAGGAGGCGTCATATGCGTTATCTAAAGTGCACGGGCACCTCCCACACATCCCTGGGTGCCTTACATGAACCTTTATGAAAATATGAAAAAGCTTCTTGAGGCTAGGTTTAAGTTTTTGACTTGGTCATTTCATTATGTTTCTAATTATTCTATTAATGGTCATTTTATTATGTTTCTAATTATTCTATTAATTTTTATATTTGAATAAATACAAAATTGTCATTCATCTTACATGACAATAACAAAAAAAATTATTTTGAAAATACCAAATTTTTATTTGATGCTAATATTGAACTTTTTTTTGCCTTTGAGAGTATTTTTATTTTTTCACTATGCTTTTTTTTATTATTAAAAAAAGACATGCTTGCCTTTAATTCATTTTATAATAACTAATACACCATATAAAAAGATCTTAATGCCTTACCATATGAAAAGATCTTAATGCCCTGACAACTAGTTTGAAGTTTTTTTTTTTTTTGAGAGGGGCAAATACAACATTAGACTATTCTAGTGAACAGTCCAAAGAGCTTGCATCTAAAGAATTTTTCAATCCATGTTTAGCTTTTGTTAATTATAATATTTGATGTTGAGATTTAATGTGTGTTTGGTATTGCAGTAGTTTTTACAATTATAATTTGAAAAAATAAATTTAAAAAAGGTATAAATTATAGCTTTTCCGTAACCAACATTTCAAGAGAAATATTTAGAGGAACGTATGCCAAATTATGATATATTAATTAACCAAATACTTTTAAAACTATAAAAGTAGCAAAATCTATTTTTAACAACATCTCACCACAATACTAAACAAACCCATAATAAATAAGGGTTTACTATAAAATGTTAATTAGATAAATAAAATTAACATTTTCATGTTTCAGATGTATGATAAAAAATAACAAAATAGCATATAAATTTCATATTTTTAATCTGAAAGAAAATGTCTAATAATTTTAAGTTACACCATAAAATAATTATTTTGTTGACTTGTTCAATTTATAAATCCTTGTTCATCTTAAGTGAAGAGGTCTACATTATTGAAGAGCGCTCTGTATTAATATATATTTTTAAATACATTACAAAATCTTCCAATTCAAACCTTTTTTTAATTTTGTTTCCAAAAAAAACTGATGCTCTTATTGTGGCACAACCACTGGCATATCACGTTGTGAACGGTGCCTAAATCCAATTAATATACAGACCATGGAGGTCCACAGCATTAGCAAAATCATATATATGGAAGTGTAGAAACCCACAATCTTTCAGATGATTGGGCTCTAGATTTGTATGCTCTCCGAGCCAGTAATTACTCTCACGAGAGTCAGTGGCGTCTTGCAGACTAGACTAGCAAGTCTCGGACCTCGACGGGTCATATTGTAGAGATGAAAGCATGCACACTTCAAATAAACTTCTGGAAATGAAATTGTTGGAAACATATCAAAGATATAATGCATGTTTTTTTACAAATAATTACATGTATACACACAGAAATACAACATAACTCGAGCTTCAGGGACAAGTCCTTGAACATGGTGGGCTAGTAGTCCTTGAATTTTGCGAAAGAAAAGGAAAAAGAAAGAGACATGAGACTTGAGGAAATGCAGTGTGCCGGATGGCAATTGAGTGCATATATACATGCTGGGAGCATCAAAATACTGAAATATCACAAGAAATCCATTGGAATTTCCCAGTCTAAAATTCTTAATTAAATTTAAGTTCGATGCAATAATCAAATATAAAGTTATAAATGTTTTTATTAGATTGGGCGTCGGATGCATCTATACTTCTTCACGAGTTTTGTCTTATTTATCTCATCCATAAACACATCCGCAACATGTTTCACGTCAATACAGACCAACAATGGAGTATATACATGATGAGAGCAGCATAAAAAAACTGAGATATTACAAGAAATTAATCCATTGGAAGTTCCCTAGCCATCCTCACTTATGTTTCTTTTATCTTTCTGAGTTCTTGATGGCTGTAATTAATTCAAAGTTCTTTCCTCTTCTTCTCCATTTCTGTTGACGCTTAAGGAGTTAACAATTGAATAAGGTGGTTGTCTTAATTTTCGAGGCTTGATGACAGAGAAGGGAGGAGGAGTAGAGGGAAGAGAAATCATATATGGTGTTAACTGGGCTTAGGATGAGAGACCTAATGTTGCTGTCTAGAAGACTGCGCTAATATAATTTTTGGATAAAACTTAAGAAAAAAGAAAAAGAAAACAGATAAATGAATAATTATAATTTGAGAAACACATCAGTCATTAATAGGTTGTTTAAGGGGGGAATAAATATTATACACTAAAATTGACAAAAAAGTTATGAAGTCTAGACTAGGAAGAATATGCCAAACTTGATTGCAGACCAAACTTAATAAAGTCCAGACTTGAACGTGGATGGTGAATGAAAGGTATAAAGAGTCTACTTAGTACAAGATCCTTAAAACAAGAAATAAGTGGGCAGTTATCTTGAATATGGTGAGTGGATAGCTAATAGAAGTTATCTTGAATAAAGTGAGTGGATAGTTACTAGAAGTTATCTTGAATTTTCTTATTTAAAGAAGGAGACAAAGAAATTGTCACACGTGTGCAGTGTCGGTTGCTGGGTGGAAGAAAGATAACGATGTTGCTGGTGGAGATATCTTTGTCGTGTGTGGAAGTCAATAGAAAGGCGTTGTTGTAGTTTGTTTGTTACTGGTGGCTGGATCTCATGGTGGTTAGCTGGAACGATCATCAACTTTGTTGGTTGGCAGTAAAGAAAAAAATGGTAAATGGGAAATTTGGATGGACAAAGTCTTTGTTTATAGGTGTTTTGGGTTTTGTCGAAAAAAAGAAAGGTGGTTACAACTAGTAGGATATGAGATTGAAGAAAGAGAGACAACGAGAATGGAGGCAAAGAGAAGCAGGTTCACGGTGGTTCAACTAAAGAATAAGGGCTCCTGATTATTTAGGTAGGAGTGATAACTCATCTTCTACGGTTAGGTGATTCCTGTTTTTTCTTTGTAGTTGATGACTAAGTTGTAAAGATAGGGTTAAGATTTTTTTTTTTTGTATAAGTGTGTGTGAGTTGGAGAGATTTTTTTCTTGTATTTTTTATTTATTTTGTTTTTGTTATGGTCTCATCTCTCTCATTGTGTGAGATTTCTTCACTATTTATAAGCAAAATAACATGTTCTTTTCTTTCCCTCCTAATTTCTTGGCCTTCAAGCCAACTTGTTGACCAAACAACCGAAAATCACTTTGGTTCCTCATTCCCTTTCTTTGCAATTTGGTCCTCTTGTCTAAATATTTGATGTATTTTGAAAATGTTTTGAAAAACAGGGAGTCAAAATTGAGTTATAACAGAAACCAAAAACTACATAACTCAACAAAACAACAACAATTATATTAGAGTTCAATCAAATTCACAGGATCTTCAAAACTTTTTTATCGAGTAGGCATGTAATTGTAGACTAATAACTAGTAGACGATAACTTGTAGGCGACAATTCTATTGGTGATTAAACAATAAGAGATAACTATGTAGACAACAATCGAGTATGTTTGCAATTTACTTTGTAATCAGCAGGCTTGCAATTTTAATTTCATAAATAAAAAAATACTAAAAAGATGTTCCATCATCCAGGAGTTTCAATTTATAAATGTAATCAGAGTATCAATCACTATATGAATGTAAGTATTCTTCTTATAACTTATTGAGTTCACTTTACATTCAAGTTGTTTTGATTATTTGGTTACTTCTTTAGTTGAACTATTATCTGTATGAAAGTGGATTTAATCATATTGATACTCCTGTAACTATGTAATATAAATTTAAAATTGTGTGAGTAGATCTAAGACTGAATCTAGAGTTCAAATCAGTTAACTTAAAAATCTAATTTTAAGTTACAAAGTCTTCTTAATTGAGAAAAAAATAAGAAAAACCTACATCAAACAAAGGGTTCCTTGAAAAAAATATTGTTTAGGATAAAGAATCATAGATTTTTTACAATTTATTTTTCAATTAAGTTTAAGCATAGGGAAAGCTTTACAAATTAACCTGTAAATTATAGATTAGTTTGATTAACAAGTAATTAAGAGCTGGTTAAGGTTTATTTAATACATCATGAGCAATTAATTATTTTTTTTAATTATCAAATGAATTGAAGTTGAACATAATTATTCAAAGTATGATATTTAAGATACTTATACCATATAATAATAATAATAATAATAATAATAATAATATAGAAACAATAGGATATATTATTGACATGTGATAATTTACATATATTTAAACTTGAGAGCTTTTAATGTTGTCATATACTATATCACGATATCATGTATGCTTCTTTTTTTCTTTTTATAAATTTTTGGAGAGTTAGATCTTGATTATTAGGGATGCATGCAATTTATGTACATGCATTTGCTTTTCTCATATTATTCTTAAAGGCATGCCATGGTCATAAATGAATTGAAAAATAAAATAGAATAGAACACAAATGCCCCATATTACTTACTTATTTATTTAAATAATAGTTATGAATTTATAGTATGTTTTAAATACCCATTTCAATGAATATTAATGAATCCTTATTTGTACATTCTTTATTATTATGAAGTTAGATTATCATTAATTAATTAGAGAAAAAAAACTCTTGCCAATTATATACATATGGTAAAAATGCAAATACTTGTTTTGCGTTTAATAAATTTATTGCACCAACAATACATACACCCACATAAAAAAAAATCAATGTGACAACACATTTATTGTTTTAAATTAACAAATTCATGAACCAAAACTAGAAGCATGAATAGATAAAATGTTTTTTTAGTTAAAATATTGTTGTTTTGATGTTTTTAATTTTTTAAAAAGAATTTAATCCTCTTGACACCTTCTCGATTCGTGATTGTGATTTAGACGTTGTAAAATATAAATTTCATATACAAATCTTATTTAATTTGATTCCCAATTCATATCCATTTCTTTTGGAATTCAAGAATTTTGAGGGAGAGCGATATACACACTTTTATGCTACAAGCTGAATAAAAAAAAAAGAGATTTTTATTTGTAGTTTTGAAACCCACCTTGACCCGACAAGTCGATCCGAAACTCGGCTGATCCGGGGCTGGAACCGTGTCAGGTTGAAAAAAATAAAGGAAGGAAAAACTCGGTGTGACCCGGTAAGACCCGGTTGCAATCCGTTGACTTTTTTTTTACTAAAACAACATCATTTTATTTTTTTAAAAAAATAACCCGGGCGACTGGGTGACTCAGTAAAAAACCAGAACCCGAACCTTGAACTAGGACGGGTCTGAAAACTATGCTCTTGTCTTAATAAAGTAATTATTTATGTTTTATCATGCATATTGACATTCCACTACAAAATAAATTGTTAATATATCATAATATTATATTTTCATATTACATTGATATTATATATAAAAAAACTATTTGCATTAGTAACATACTTATTTAGCATATTAGTAATTTTTATGAATTTTAAATATTATAAGATTTAAATATAAAGAAGGAAATTTTGTTACTTCATGAAACTATGGAAAATAAAAAATAATAATAGAAGGAGTGCAAAGATAGAGTAACAGTGGCTGTCATCCACCAGCCCAAGCGCAGCGTCGG
>Ga0325402_1007347_pt1 | contig 10454 bp, 9 predicted proteins | sample PopdelMetagenome_22_FD_207212 | JGI IMG/M metagenome (GOLD analysis project Ga0325402, IMG submission 207212) | Populus deltoides microbial communities from Bellville, Georgia, United States - Xylem-PdKOR-R3 | ecosystem: Host-associated > Plants > Phyllosphere > Stem > Wood/Secondary xylem... | reverse complement strand
ATGAGAAAAGGGAGTTGCAACTTTTATAATTCATAACTTGCTAACCGTTGATCGGAATCACGAATGGATTGCGTCGATGGATTCAGCACAATGAGATCTCTAAAACAAGAAGTTACAGTGACCACTTCCAGTGAAAAAGAAAAAGTTCCTGCAGCCCGGTTAAAGTGTTGGTTGCTTTTCGGGTATAAAGACAAATTTTGTTTGGTAGTTTCAAATGAGATATTGAACTTGGATATTCTATTTTTTGATTTGATAAATTTCAATCAAGATTGGTCATAGATTTTTAATTTTGACTATTATATTTTATTTTCACAATGAAATTTATCTATTTATTGTGAAAATCTAATATAATCAAATTAAATTTTAGTCGAAAATATAAAACCCTCTCAACCATATTTTTCGAGATATGCCCACTTGTTTCGAAAGTAAGTGAACTTGTCTCGAGAGGGCATCTGTAGAAACACAAATTTTCTACAAATCAAATTTTACCATGTGTTATTTTATTCTTTAAAAGAAATGATAAAATAAAATTGAAATAAATGACATGAAAAATAAATGAGCCTTCATATATTTCTTGACCAATGAAAAGTTGACACTTGGGATGAGATATTCAAGATATCTTGTCATAAATGCAAGATCCCGTCAATAAATATCAATCAATAAAATTATGCCATGTGGCATTGGAAAAGGACCTGAGAGCCCCTACATATCTCTATAAATAGAGGGCCTCAACCTAAAGAGAGGGGGATTCCTGGAGATACAAATTTTCTTCAAGATAAGTTCTTCAAGTAAAGAAGCTCTCTCAAAAGTTCTCAAGCCTCCTTCATCAACGCTTGAAGTCTACAAAGAACGAAGCTCTGTTGGATCAAGCCTAAACGCTCCATTAGAGTTCTTTAACAACACTTTGAAGACAAATTAAAGGTACTCTTCAAAGCATCAAATCACCACGGGGATTCCTGGAGATACAAATTTTCTTCAAGACAAGTTCTTCAAGCAAGGAAGCTCTCTCAAAAGTTCTCAAGCCTCCTTCATCAACGCTTGAAGTCTACAAAGAACGAAGCTCTGTTGCATCAAGCCTAAACGCCCCATTAGAGTTATTTAACAACACTTTGAAGACAAATCAAAGGTACTCTTCAAAGCATCAAATCGCTAGGGGGATTCTGAGAGATACAAATTTCCTTCAAGACAAGCTCTGCAAGCAAGGAAGCTCTCGCTCTCTCTCTCTCTTCAAGCAAGGAAGCTCTCTCAAAGAGTTCTCAAGCCTCCTTCATCTACGCTTGAAGTCTACAAAGAACGAAGCTCTGTTGGATCAATTCAAAACGCCCCATAAGAGTTCTTCAACAACACTTTGAAGACAAATCAAAGGTACTCTTCAAAGCATCAAATCACCAAATCTCGCTAAGCTCTGTTGGATCAAGCCTAAACGCTCCATAAGAGTTTTTCAGCAACAATTTGAAGACGAATCAAAGGTACTCTTCAAAGTATCAAATCACCACATCTCGCTTCGCAATACACGCCTAAATTCGCGTTCTTGCAAAGCACAAATCTCGGCTTGATTACTCAAATAAATCAAGTCACCATACATCAAATCCAAGGGAAGAATCAGAGGATTGTCTTGTTCTTTTGAAAGAATATATTACGTAGAGATTGTACCCATTCATATATTTAATAAAATCATATATTTGTACATGCGTGCTTGTTTAATTTCAGGTGCTCAAAATTGTGTCTACAATATGTTTCTCGATATTATACCTATTACTAGCTATTTAACTCGTGTTATATTGTTGGTTATAATGTTTTTTTTAAAAAAAAACATATTGGGTGTACATGCTACTTCAATGTATTTTTTTAAATAAAAAATTCAAAGTATAAATTAAAAAGCCTATGTAAATATCTAATTAAATAAATCGATAACTATTTATGTAAATAAAAAAAAAATCATTAACAATAACCAAGAAAAAAACTGAAAAAAATTGAGAGATGAATGTAAATCAAGATATTTAATCACATAAAATAAAACATTCACCCAGTTGTGTTTACTGAACTTATTTATTTAATCAATAAAAGATAAATTCACACCCTAAAAAACTCATTACTTAAAAGATAAATACAAATGAAACTAACTGAATAAACCCACATCATAAAAAATATTATGTAATGTCGAATACAACAACAATATTATTTAAAAATAAATATTTTTTATTTTAAAAAACAAGCTTCATTTGTAAAAAAATATCAATGAATTATAAAAATCAAACAGAAACAGTACAAAAAAAACACTTATATTAAAAAAAGATATGCAAAACTCGTGACCTAAGTCATAAGACCGAGATAAACCCATAGAAAAAGCTTGAAGAAAATCACAAAACTAATATTAAAAAAAAACTAATATAGAATGATAAGATCGTACGAAGCTGAATTCCTAACAAATGAAATGTCGAAAGATGAAATCAGGATAAAATATCAATTACACAAAAAGATCTAAAACAATAAAGGTGAAAAAAGTATTAATTAGAGGAATATAAATTTTCAATTGGAGCGTTAAATTAAATAGAAAAATAGATTTAATAAAAGAAAAAGCAATTCAAAAGAATGAGGATCATATTGAAAAAAAAACAACAAAAAATTTGATTGAAGAATGAAATTGAAAGCCAAAAAGACTTTAACAAAAGTGCCAAGGAAATTGTTTTTAAGAAAAATGAGGAACAAAATGAAAAAAAAAAATATGAGAAATTGCAATTAAAGAACTAAATTGAAGAATAAAACTTCTATAAAATAAATTAGAACAAAATAAGAAATTAAAAGAATGAGGAATGATATTAATAAAAAATGACAAATTGTAAATGAATAACTAAATTGAAAAGAAAAAAACTTATATAAATGAAAAAAAAAACAAAATAATAAATTTAGAGAATAAGGTTTGAAATTGAAATGTAAGAAACAAAGAGGACAATGTTGTATATTGCCTGTCAAGAGAGAGAAAAGAAGAGAAAAAAATCAAATAATCACTGGTGAAAATCCGACCATCGTAAGCTTCCTCGCGCTGTTCCACATGGAAGAGGACACGATGATGCATCTAGGGAGACAATGGAAGGCCAGTTTTGGCCACCGAGTGACATCACACATGCCATTTGAATGACGCGAATGTCATTCACTCATTGGTGTATGTTGACCATATGCCAACAACTTTCTCATTAAAAAAATTCAAAAATAATTTGAAAGTAAAAATATACTCCCAAATAAAAAGCTTATTTTTTAAAAAATCTTTTCTAAAGTTAAAGATGTACTTTCATTGTATATGAATATTTAAAAACCCCAAAAAAACCTTATCTAATATCTCAATAAGTTTTTGACCTAGGGGGCAAATAAGTATTTTTACTGTTAAGAAGTTTATAAAATGTCAAGAAAGCCCTTGGCCAATAATTTTAAATTTTGTTTACTTTAGGGGTAAAAAAGTATTTTTACTGTGCTGAAAAATTCAAAAAGACATAAACACCTTTGTAGAATCTGTTAATGACCAATGAGCCAATGAAAAGTCAATATTGAAACCTCTTTGTTACTACCCAACATGAATTTGAGACCTCTGAAATTAAAAGGAAATTATAGAAAATAGAGTCATCAACTAGTTCTTTAAAAAGACTACAAATTCTAAAATATAAATTGGTTCTAAAGATTTGAGTAAAGGTTGGTCATGTCTAAGGGAAGATAAAAATCACCCTTACTATATCATTTCAAACAAAAAATTACTTTATCTTTATGTTTTCTTCTAAATTCATTTTTTTTACACATGCTATTAATTGTGTAAATTGTTTTTTGAGCTTATTTGCAAATTATTTATTATAGGTTGATTTTCATATAGTTAATGTTGGACTCTATGTCTTGTAACTTAATGATTTTTTTCTTATTTTAATTTAAAAGGATCGTGTTAGGCCTATGTTGATCCCTTTAACTAGAAGACTCGTTGACCTAAACATTAAAATCGAAGTCGTGTCCAATTGATAAAAAATTTGTCGATGCATTTTGAAACCAAATTTATGGTTAAAAATGTTGTGTTAGGCCTATATCAATCCCTAAAACTAGAAGACTTGTCAATCTATTGGTTAAAAAAGGAGCTTAAATCAAAATGTTGTCAATTAGACAAAAACTCGTCTAGTTATCATCAAACTTATTTTAGGGTTGGAAGCATTGTGCTAGTTCTACATCAGTCCTTAAAACCAGTAGCAAGTCAACATAACAGTTAAAACCAAGTTTAATCAAAACGTCACCAATTTGACAAAAACTTACCAAAAATTTGTCAACTCAATTTTTATTTTTTTTTTCAAAAATAAATATTTACAATGAAATTATATATTAAACCACTTCATATGGTTTTTTAAAATTAACCTTCTAAAGCTATTGGGATAACATTGGAGCTATTGGAAAAATAGGTAGACAGTGTCGATGCGTGATCAATATGTGTTGGCCTATTGAAGAGGTTGTGACTATTTGGATCATGTGTGCCTCCTTAGTGTCTTCCTTTTGACTCTAATGGCGAGCCTTGCTGCCATCTATAAAGGAAGATAGGGTCACTTGAAGTTTTAGCTTCTTTCATCTCTCTTGGTTTCTCTTTGTTTCATGTGGGTTTGACTGTTTTTTTAGTGCTAGAAAGGAGTTAACAATGTTAGTGGTGGCTATGGTATGACTGAAGTGTTGGTGGAAGGTTTGATTTTAGTAAAAAAAATAAAGGACATTGAGGGTCCGATCGGTTAGAAAATGGTGAAATAGAGGTTCTCAACATGGAGAGAGAAGCAACGACTTGAATCTAGAGGAGCAAAAAGCAAATATAATGTTATGGTGGTTGTGTTGTTGTCAGTGGTGTTGGACAATGTGGATTGTTGCAGTTTTGTTCCTTTGCCTTTTTTTTTTCTTGATTTCCTTTTCTTCCTTCTCTCTCGCACACTTTTTTTCCTAAAAATTTCTCGCTACACAAAAATTCTCTTTTCTTGCACTTCTTTTTTTTTCTCTCTAAAATTTTTCTCCTCTCCCTCTCTTTCCTTTTGATTTCTTTGTCCCCACCTTTTTTTCTCTACCATTCACACATCTTTTATAGTTTATACTACACTATCTAAGAATATTTGTATCTTTATTTCTTTTTTTTCCCCTTATCCTCTCATTCTCTAATTCCTCAGCGAAGGAGTTAAAAAATGTATTCATTTTAGTCCTTCTTTCCATGCTTGATTATCGTTCAACTTACTAGTCTTTATTTTGTTATTTCTTCATTTTCTTTCATTTTAAGATTTTATTTTTCAATTTTTTTATTTTTTTAAATTCATCGATACTAAAATGATAGGCAAAAGGTAAATAATTGTGAAATAACTGTAATTGGCTAAATTGCATAAAAAACACATTTATTAAAAAAAAATCCTAGTTTTTAAATTTTTAAAAATGTTATCAAAAAAGGGGGGCCAAAATCGAGTTATGACACTCATTATTTAAATTCTTGCCTAGCTCAGATTTCAAATTAAATCATGAATGAGTTGATCTGATGTGATTCAACCAACTTAACAGGTTAAAAAGCAATGAGAAAGACTAGTAAAAAACTGGTTTCATTACTAAAACGTAAGATTGATTTTAATTTCATTACTTGACTAATCTCTTGCATTCAACAAAAAGAGCTTATATTTATCCATCCATAATTCTACTTGAGAATCTAGAATCTTTTGACTATTAACAAAAACTCTAAAACTTGTGGGAGTTTCATTGTAGCTCAACACATAGTTTACTATGAATTGCTATAATGAAATTACCATATTACCCATGAGTGGAAAAAGATAAAGCCTTAAGGGTAAGAGTGTTTTGGTTTTTTTCGCTGACCCCTTGGCCATGAAAAGATTCCAACAGGGGTGTTTATTTTTTTAAAAAAATTTTAGTATAATAAAAATACTCTTTTACTCCTAAAATCAACAAAATTTAGAACTATTGACCAAAGAATTTCTTGACTCTTTGTAAACTTCTTAACAATAAAAATACTTATTTGCCCCCAGGGTTAAAAAATTGTTAGGCTGTTCGATAAAGATTTTTTGGTGTTTTTAAACATCCATATACAATGAAAATACATCTTTAAACTTGGAAAAGACAAAAAAAAAAAAAGCTTTCATTATTTTTTGGGTTTTCAATAAAACAAGGCTAATTGCTTTTCTAAAATCAAAAACATATTGGAGATTCTGAATATTTTTGATTGAACAAAAAAATTGACTTTTTTAAAGGTTTTTATAGTTCGGGATTACATTTCAATAGTAACATATTTAGGATTTTTTTGTTGCATCAAGTAAAACATAACCTATATATTCTAATGAATAAACAATGTTTAGCAACAACAAAATGCACTAGCAGTGATTTTGGAGATCTCATTTAAAAAAAAAACAATTGAAAGGTTTGATGTTGAGTTCAAGACGGTAAACATGAGAGATTCCAACAATGCCACATGAGAAAAGATAACTCATTACTGAAAGAGAAGAAATCATACAAGAAATCAATTATAGAAATTGGTATTTGAAAAAGAGACAAATCATCACTTGAAGAGAGAGAGAAAGAGATCATTTGTCATTTGGTCACTTTATATTATAATATATGTCGCACCCTCGCGGCGGGGCGCGGCGATCCCTCGATTGGTTTCGAGGTCGTTTTCTGTTTTTGTGAATAAAGGAGTCGCTACCTAGTATTATAGTCACTAGGAAACCTAACTAGTCTTTCAGAGATTCTAAGGCAAGGGATTGGTTGCGCAAAGGGAAGGTATTAGCACCCCTAGTACACCCTATCTAAGGTAAGCTGCCTGGTGTTTGGTTTGCCTTATAATTGCTATGGTGTTGTTGGTTTTTTTTTATCTCATCTATTTTCCTAGGTTTGATTCAAACTAAATTGATTAAGATAGAAATCCAAGGAGATTTCATGTGCTTCAAAAGCTCATTTCTCCCTTAGTATTTTAAGAGTTTGCGACTCATAAATCGTAAGGAGGAGGGACAGAAATTTAGAAATCTAGGGCGCTTTAAAAACCTATTTTTGCCTTAGTGTTTTATACTCTCACGGCTCGTAAATCGTGGAGTAAAAAAATTAAAATGTCCTCGATTATAATCAAGGCTTCTTTTAAGGATATGTGCGGATTTATTATTCCTAGAAAATTATTTTGGATATTTACCACTCCGGGTTTCTTTATCCAAATATTAACAGTGAATAATAACAAATTATTCCCAATAATATTTTGGATATTCATCCTTTAAGGATTTCTTTATCCAAACATTAGTAGTGAATAATAGATGAATTCCCCCAAAATAAGATTTTTATATTTTTTGAAATATTGGTCAATACCCTTCAGAGTTTTACAAACATGTTGTAAAATCCAGAAGTGTAAGAAAACAATTTTTTTTGTGTTTAAGAAATCTATGCAAAAGCATACTATTTTTTTAGTGCTAGAAAGGAGTTAACAATGTTAGTGGTGGCTATGGTATGACTGAAGTGTTGGTGAAAGGTTTGATTTTAGTCAAAAAAAAATAAAGGACATTGAGGGTTTGATTGGTTAGAAAATGGTGAAATAGAGGTTCTCAACATAGAGAGAGAAGCAACGACTTGAATCTAGAGGAGCGAGAAGCAAATATAATGTTATGGTGGTTGCGAATTGAAAACCAGGTATTCTAAATATGGGATTAGTATATATATTTTTTTACAACATAAAAAAAATTCAGACTTTAAAATAAATATTCCAGAAAATAAATCTCTTTCTCTTTCTTTATTTTTTCAAAAAAAAAAGTAAGGAAGTCCGGCTGGGTCACTTGCCCAAGGAAGTGACCCGGCTGGACACAAAAAAAGAGGGGGCGCAGGTAAAGTTCAAAGAAAGCTGGCGAGCACTGTTCAAGTGAATTAATTCACTTGAACAGTGCAAACACAAAACAGAAAACATGCATGATGCGAGGTGAAGAGAAAAAAAAGACCTGGGAACAGAAGTGAAGAAGCTGCAGTGATGTTAAAAACGTGATGGTTGATCCGGTGTTCGTCTGTTTCAAATATTTTCCTCCTGCTCTGTATTTACGTTTGCTTCTCTGCGTCCAAGCATTCAGAACTGCAGGTCTCACTGATTTTTTCTTCTATTTACTGCGTTTTCTTTTTACTCTGTCTCTCTTGCGTTTTTTCTTATCTTTCTCTTTGCTGTTTTTTTCTGCTCCTTTCTCTCCGGTTTTCTCCTCTTTTTTATGCTCTTTCTTTCTGTGTTTTTTCACCTCCTCTCCTAGGTCATTAGAGGGGCTTATATATAGTCTAACATATCTTTATTTAGGAAAGATTTAATGCATTAATTCTAGGATGCAAATCCCTACTGATTTGCAGTAAAAAAAATGCAAAAAGGAAACTGCCATATTCTGATTTTGATGTCTGATTTTTTCCAGTTTTTTTAGAGGATGGTGTGGCTTCTTTCTATCCTTCCATAGGGCCAGTTGCTCCCTTTGAAATGAGGCAATAGAAACATGGTTGCAGCTCTAAAAATCAGGCGTGATGATAAAGGAAAAACAGCAGGAATTTGCAGAGAAAAAAGGAAAGAAATCAGATGGAGGGTGCAGCTGCAAAGTCGTATTTTTCTTATTCGGTGTGGTAAAAATCCCGTCATTTATGATGATCCAACCCTCCTCTCCAGCTTTCAATGTGTTTTTTTCAATTCAATCCCTCAATTTAGCTCTTTTCGATTCAATCCTTGGTCCAAAAAATCCTTTGAATCAGTCCCGCGAACTTGGGCAAAAACCCTTCTCGCAGCAAGGAATCCCTACTTTCAACACTAGATATTTAAACGGGAATATCTTGAGCTTTTGATATTGAAATCAAGCGATTCAAAAGTCCAAATTCATCTACGTGTCCCGGACTACAACTTTGATGAAAGATTAAAAGTGAGATAAATTTGTTTTGAATAACAGAATTGCAACCAAACTCGGCTAGAAACCTTCTCGCGGCAGGATTCTATGTTTTCACACTAGATTTCAAACAAGAATATCTTGAGCTTTTGATATCAAAATCAAGCAATTCAAAAGCTCAAATTCATCTACGTGTCCCAGACTACAACTTTGATGAAGGATTCGAAGTGAGATAAAATCATTTTGGATAACAGAATCTGGTTGGTCAAAAAGGATCTCTAGGTCTAATTTAGAAACTGACAATGCCGAGAATCCTGATATGGCTGAGAGTATGATCTAAGAACAAATCAAAAAAATTTGTGATGGAAATACAGTTTTTAGTGCAAAACTCGAGTCAGGATCTTTCCTACGGTAGAATTATCTGCCTTCACGTTAGATATTCAAACGGAAATATCTTGAGCTTATGATATCGAAATCAAGCGATTCAAAAGCCCAAATTTATCTATGCATCTAGGACTACAATTTTGTTGGTGGAGTCGAAGTGAGATAAAATCATTTTAGAGAACAGAATCTGGCAGTAATCTAGTTGGTCAAAAAGGTTTTTGATCTGGCAATGCTAAGCATCCAAATATTACTGCGAATCTGCCCTAAGAATAATGATCCCTAGGGCCTTATAAAGGTGCAGATCAATTTTTCAACATGTCATGAGTGACAAAATATAGCTAGAATGGTCAGATATCGTACGAAACCAAGTTAGAATCAGAGCCTAAATTAGAACAAAAAATTACGATAGCAGCAAAACTTTTTTTTAGTGCAAATTCTGAGGGATTTATCCAACCTTAAAAACAAGATAATGAAGGAACAAATTTAGGATTATGAAGACCCCTAGTCAATCTAAGAAACCTGATGATTTTGGCAGCAAAGGGGAAGGATAAAGAGAGTAAAAAACAACTCAAACAGGGTTTTGAAAAAATATTTCTTTTTCTGCTTTTATCGATCTTCCAGCAAACATGAGTTAAACTCCTATACTCAGTTCAAAAGAGGTATACAACGTCTCCATCATGTGGGGTCAAAAAATGAGTAACAACAATATAAATGAAAGAAGTTAGGTCATTTCATCTGATTTGAAAATTTATGATGACCTATAATGTAAACTGTAATTTCTAAAAGAATGAATGTAAAACAAAAAAAATTGGTTAAATTATAGGATACTCAAGGTAATTTTTTCTAAAACTAAAAACACTTCTCCCACTATAATTACTATTATATTACACAATTTGTGAACCACTTTCGCCTAAAAGAATTTTTTGTTCAAATAAAATCTATATATGACACATAAACACAAGTACATGATGTTAATTTTAACATGATTACATAAACATTATAACTTCTATAAATATGTTTATGTTAAAGAGTTCCTTTTTAATAAATGTGAAAAAAACATGAGATACTATATAGGTAAGGATAATTTAAGAAACTTATTTTATATTATTTATAGTTTTATATGATGTATAAATATTTTTTTATAGATATTGTTTATAGCTCTATATGATGTATAAATATTCATTTTTTTAATTTCTAAAA
>Ga0325402_1007342_pt1 | contig 10456 bp, 4 predicted proteins | sample PopdelMetagenome_22_FD_207212 | JGI IMG/M metagenome (GOLD analysis project Ga0325402, IMG submission 207212) | Populus deltoides microbial communities from Bellville, Georgia, United States - Xylem-PdKOR-R3 | ecosystem: Host-associated > Plants > Phyllosphere > Stem > Wood/Secondary xylem... | reverse complement strand
TACTTACTTGTTGAAATATTTTAAAATTGATCAAGTTTTGTCACTGTCAATAATTAATCATCTATTCTTAAGACTTTATTGCTCCTAATTTGGTGTAAAAGGACTTTATTTAATAAGTTTATCAAAATTTCAAAAACACCATCTTGTTTAGATGCACTCCTAAACAATGCCAACAAACAAAGAAAATAGTACTTAATTATTCCTCAACAAGAATTGAACCTAAGCTCTAAGTAAGGAGAAAATTTAGAGAGGAAACAAAATTTTAAAGCCAGAAAAGTGTCAAATTTTGTCAAAATAATATAAAAATAAACCATCTTCAAACACTCTTCTTCAACTCATTTTTATAGAGAATTTTAGGAATCAAAAGCTGATGTAATTCCTCACTTAACAGCTTTGATTACCCATTATAAAACCATAATTAAGTCTAAATATTTTTGGATTTAAATTAGGTGACTTTTAAGCTAAAATATTTATACTGTCGAAAGAGTTCTGAAAAAACCGATCAGATTCTAATATTCTTGGGTTGAAAGAAATAATTCTTCATGGTCTAAACTTAAGCCCAAATTTTAGTTGGCAAAAAAATAATAATTTATTGTCCAAAATATAATTTTACAATAAACCAAGGTCCAACCCGAAGCCCAAACTCAAGTCGCGCATGAGAGTGTATGGGTTTTAACTCAAAACCTACTTTGCTTAGGACCTCTCTCTTCTAGTAGCTTTGATATTATTTGAGTTTAATTTAAAGTTGTTATCTTCCCACTATATAAACATAAAAAAAAGTTGTTTCTTTCACGAGCTAGTTGAATAAAATTCTTTTATAGGGTTTTGAATTTCATCAAAACATATCAATTAATGATTTTTTGAGATTAATTTTTTATTCATCTATATTTTATTTAAAACATATTAATATTCCATGTTAAAGATTTTATATATGGTGGAAATTAAATTACAACAAAGTTTTAACCTTAAAAATAAATGAAGCTCATTTTTAACTTGACCTCAAATATATTCATTAACCATGTTTTTAAATAAATCTTCCAACACAAAAATCCTAATATTCTAAGTTCATGATTTGCTAGTTGATCGATCAACTAACAATAAGTTATGCTATACTATACTGAACCCATAGACGATTGGTGCTGAGCAGAAAGAAGCAACAGATTTCATGGAAAAGCTACGTGCAACCATTCTCAAGTACATGACATTCAGCATGAAGGTGGTGAATAATGAAACCTTTCAATTATGATGCATATTTTTTATATATATGAATTTGGCCTGGAAATGTGTTTGATTTATAACCGTTAGTTAGATAAATCATGTGTTAAAAGGAAAGCACATGATTGTACCTATAAAGTTATGCTTTATAAAAAAAAAAAAAAAAACATTAACTGAAGTCATAGCTCGTTAAACCACACTGAAACATTACTGAATTGGAATTCTTACCCAGCTAAAAGCTTGTATGGCATGAGATTTATGTGCTATGCATGCATGGGCTACATTTCAAATTCTGTCCAAAACACCACAAAATGTGGATTGTGTGGACTATTTCTCAATCACCTTCTAAATATCATAAAATTTTCAGTCGACGCATCGAAGCCAAATTAATGTTGTTCAAGTAATAGTCATACGAAAATATGTATATATTTCTAAAGCACTTAAATAAGTTATAAGTCATACAGTATCGTGCTCTGGACCTTGTGTGTTTGAACAATGGGCTGAATAGATGCGGGAGAGGCTATCTAGTGAAAATAATGGGCTGAAAAGGATGGAACCTTGCTGCTTCTGTATAAATAGAAGCAACAATAATTTTTAGACATCTCACTTCCACCCAGGTGTAAGAAAATTGTGGAAACAGGCTTGCCACTTGCCTGTCTAAACGGATACAATTAGTCAGTGAAGTTAACCAACACAGTGACATTAACATGTTGCTTATGGCTGATGTTGGGTGATGTGGAGTGGAAGGCACATAAAAACCAAGGTTAACTCTGGGTGAACTTGTGTTTTTTCTGGTTTGCTTATGGTTGAAATACGAGACATAGACATAGACCTAGGTAGATTATATCAGAAATATTTAATGCAAGAATCATCCAGAACCCTCCACAGCTGGCATGTCTATCTACATGATATGTAAAGTTTAACGCATGAGTTTTTTCTTCTTCTTTAGTTTCTCGAATAAAGAATCCTCAACTTGCTCCTTTTCACTTTCTGAATCAAGTGGATGTTTTTTTCTTGTTGTGTTGGAACTGAGGTTGATTCTTCTTTGGAGAATTGAACACGCAACCTCTCCTTAAAGGAGGAGTGTTGGTACTAGTGGAGCTTGAGCCTCGTTGATAAAGTAGATTTAGTTAGCATTCTTAATTTGTTCATTTTAGGAGGTTAGGCAAGCATGTTTTGAAAAATATCTTCGTTAGTATGATGGACTATTGAGTATTTGAAGAAAGAGAAGAATTTGAAGTTTTCAATTCTTTGGAGCTGCATCGTGGAAAAGCATGGCAGTAGTAATAAAGAATGAAAAGACCAAAAGGTGCAGAAGAAAGAAGGCGATCATGGGCATGTGACATTCTTTTTTTTAATCCTATAGAAGATAGATAACACCTCTTGAACTCTTTATAACAATCCCATGCTTTCATTCAGGTCATGGAAATCATTTCATTCCTCTTCTTCAAAGACATGGCAAAACCTGTCTCTTTCTTAACGTTGCTCTCCTTTGCCCTCTACTTGGTTGGCACGGCAGGGTCTGCCTCCAGCCCCACAGATTTCATCAAGTCCTCATGCAAGGCTACTCGCTATCCAGAGTTATGTGTCGGATGCTTGTCAGGTTATGCTAGTGTCATTCAACGAAATGAGCGACGTCTAGCTCTCACTGCCTTGTCAGTGAGTCTAGCCAGGGCTAGGTCAGCTGCAGCATTTGTGACCAAGATGACTAAAGTTAGGGGGATTAAGCCTAGAGAGTACCAAGCGGCGAAGGACTGCATAGAAAACATGGGTGATAGTGTGGATCGACTTAGCCAGTCAGTCAGAGAGCTTCGTCGTACGGGTCGAGCTGGTGGTCGAGACTTTTTGTGGCATATGAGTAACGTGCAGACTTGGGTTAGTGCTGCACTAACTGATGAGAACACCTGCCTTGATGGTTTTGCTGGCCATCTAATGGATGGAAATGTAAAGGTTGCCATCAAGCGCCGGATCAACAATGTTGCTCAGGTCACTAGCAATGCGCTTGCATTAGTTGATCGTTTTGCATCTAGACACCGTGCCAGAAATCCTTAGAATTCATCTGAAGCTGATGGTTCCTGTCGTGTGTAATCATCACGAAGCCTTACAAGTAAGGTTATATGTGTGGCCTAGTTTTGTGTTTGAGCTCGCTACTTGTATGTAAATGTAAGATAAATGACCTTGAGTTTGTAACAAGCTACTTCTCCTGTTACTGTTACCTCCGTCCTGTTTCTTGTAAAATAGTACTACTATATATGCATAACCCATCTCTCTCTTTCATGGTCCATGTAACTATAACTTGTCTTGCTGAATTGCAGCTTTCACAGTCCATTGGAAGAATAGGGTGAAGAAATCAACCAGCTTGAATTTGGTTTGCGAAACCACCTTTCACAATCGCTAGTTTTTGCCATCTTCAAATAACATTCAGCTTTATTGGACGTGAATCAGAACCCCTTAGGATTCAGGACACTTACTTTGCATGATATCTTCATGTTCATATGTAGTGTAAAATTTTGGTGAAATTACTAGTTGATTGAACCTAAAGAGAGTCATTTGAAACGTTATACGTTATCAATCTTGCAAAGTGAAACTCTGCCTAAAATCCCTCGATTCTATAGCAGGTTAGCTCCACGTAACCGGTTGAAGTTATTTATATATCTAAATTAGATTTAAAAGTTGTTTCGGAATTTTCTTTGTTTTTCTTATAATTTTTTAATTTCTTTTCTAATTAGGTTGAAAGTTTCATTTAATTGGGATATTATTATTTAGGCTGGTTTAGTTTATTATTTAAATATAAAAATAATTGATATTTAAAGTAATTAAATTAGAGTTTTCTTTACGATTTAAGTTACCTTACCTGATTTTTTTTCCCGATACGCGCGGGTTATAATCCGGTCACAAGATAAACAAATCGAAGTTGAAGCAAAAGCACCATTATTGATTTGAATGTAAATTAATGAATATGCTACTATACTTTTGACTTGCTTTGCAGCAGGGAGAACGAATCCGATTCTGGTTGATTTTGCAGAACACTAGATGCAATCTAAAGCATTAAAAGTAGTGAACGTCTCTTTGCAGTGCTTATCTTTTAAAATTATCCGAATTGTTTATGGATTTGTCTATAAAATATTCTGCCACACACAGTGAACTGAAACTGACAAAAGTAAAGCAGGATTTGTAAAGTCCTCAACGAAGGTAGGGTTATGAAGACTAACACACAGCTAGGACCAATCAGAAGTGGAGCAAAATATATCATCTCAAAGTTAAAAAAAGTTTATTCCTCATGCCCCTGGCCCTTGATGTTTCCAGTTTTATTGAGATTTTCAAGTAAAGCATGTTAAGTGAGATTTTCAAGTAAAGCATGTTAAGCTTGACATTTTCACTTCCTAGCTACAATAAATCCCCTTTTGTCAAGGAGGGACGGGCACTTCACATGAGATGAGACGATGAGGTTGAGTGTATTATTTATCTCATAATGGTGGCAAGTGACGCAAAGTATAGTGTAGATGAAACTAAGGTTTTTGAATTCCAATTCTAATATCATAATCCTAAATTGTCGAGAAATAGGTAAAGAAAACTCTATTATTATCTAAAAAGTATGCACTACAAGATTTAACAGTTTTACCGATGGAATTTTTCAGTCGGCGTAAGACACATATTCCGTCGGTAATTAATTTACCGACAACATCACCGACGGAAATGCTTCGTCAGTGAATCTTCATCGGCAATTTTTTATCCGTCGGAAATAAAAAAATAAAATTACCCGCTTCATTTCGTCGGTATATCCCTCGGTAATAATATTTTTTTATTACTAACGGATTTACCGATAGAAATTCCATCGGTAATTCCGTCGGTAATTATTTTAAAAAAATTCATTTTATAAAATTATAAAATAATTAAATTAACATAAATCAACACTGTATAATATATACTCAAAATGCTTGAAAAAAATAAGAAAATCAACTCAAACTAATTTGCAACAAATAAATAATATGAAAAAATAAATTCAACTAAAAAATTCATATGAAAAAAATGAAGTTGCAATTGCTAAAAATTTAAAAATCCTACAAATAAATCAACTAAAAATTAATCTCATATGAAAAAACAAATCTCACAACAACATTTATACAATTATTAAGAACAAAAACAATTAAAAATAAAATATAAAACAAATATAAAAGGTTAAAAAATCATGAAAAAAGAAGAAAAATCTTACCTTAATGTAGTTGCAAGTGAAGCTAGAAGAGAAAAAAATTTTCGTAAAGCATATTAATTAAAAAAAAACTAAGAGGATAAAAGAAGAAAGAAGAAGAAGACATACCCGAGCATGGAGAAAAATAGAAGGAGATGAGGAGAGAAAAGAAGAGAAAGAAATAGATAATGATGTTTTTTACATATAGTGGTGAAGAAGAAGAAGAAGTAGAAGTAGAAGAATAAGAAGAAGAAGAAGAAGAAGAAGAAGAAGAAATAAGTCTATCTCTTGTGAAATAAGGGATTCGGGCTTTTTATTGGGGCACGTTAGCGACGGATTTACCGATGGATAATTGAATATTAATATTTTTAATTATTCTGTCGGTAATTCCGTCGGTAATATTTAATTTAAATTTTTAATTTCGTAAAAATTTTTCAGAAACCGTCAACAATTACCGATGATTTTTTAGTCCGTCAGTGATTCCGTCTGTAATATTTAAATGAAAATTTTAAATCAATTGAATTTTTTCAGAAAACCGCCAAATAACACCGACGACTTTTCAATCCGTCGATGATTTTGTCCGTAAAGAACAACAATTAACAGTGCAATTGGAAAGTGAACAGTTCTGGAGCTCTCTGAAAAATATCAACGGATTTTATCCGTCGATGATTCCCTTTGTAATTGACATGATGAACAATGTAAACAAGTTTACCAACGGATTTACCGACGGATTTTACCGACGGGTAATTCCGTTGGTAAATCCTGACACGTCATCATTTTTTTTACTTTGTTTTAATTTTTTTGTCCCTCCGTAATTCCCTCGGTATATACCGAGGGAATATGTCCGTCAATAAAATCCCTCGGTATTTCCGTTTGTATTTATCGGTTTTCTAGTAGTGATGAAATTTAATAATTTAATTAAAAAAATTGCTATTTATATAGATATTAAGCCTAACCTAACCAAAAGAATTCAAAACTAAAGATAAAAAATAATTAAACTGTAAAATCAATTAGAAAAATAATTAAAATAGCAAAAACATATTCTAGCCTGATTTAAGAGTTTTTCACACCTCGACTAGTTATAGCTAGTCGAGTCCCCTATAGAATTGAGCTTGTAAAATCATTTATCAAAATTTAAGCCCAATTCAATAGTCAGGTCTAAAGTTATAGCTATTTTTATTTGACTGTGCATTTGACGCGTCCAAGCTTCTTCATGGGTTTTGCCTTGTTTATCTATCCGGTTCATAAACATATCTACAACAAGTTCATGTTAATCCCTTGTACTTGTGAAAGACTTGACCTCGAGTTAACATCAAATTCTAGATATAATGGCTCATCATCATAATAAAGATAAATATCAAAATATTATGATTATAGAAATACTCATATTATCTAGTAGATCAATAATAAAAGCATTGTTATTAACATTCTTTATTTTGGTGTAAGGACTATATTTCTTATGATGCAACTTACTATGCAACCTTACCAAGAATATCTCTTTACATAAAAACACAATCACCCTATCTCTTTCCTTTAATACTTTAGTACGATAGTGTCTATTAACAACCTCATTATATTTGGCATTAGTTTTCATCAATTTACATCTTACTTCATCTAACGTTGCTAACACATCTATAGTCATCTTCTTAACAACAATGATATATTCAACATCCTTTTAAATTGGTATGAGATCAAGTGTATGTCTAGAACATTATAAATACACAATCTCGGATGATGATTTATTAATGGCATCATGCTTAATATTGTTGTTTGCAAAGATGGATACATAAGTGGTATTAAGGTATGACATAGCATATCATCACTCCAAACCCGATGCAAGTTCCTTCATGCTAAATCATGGAATATAAGCCACATGCACAACGAATTCAAAATATTTTAAGTATTTCATATATTTTGTAATTAATATATGATGTTAAAAGCGTTTTATTTATGGATTAATAATTGTATTTGTTGAGAATTGGGTTGGTAATTTGTTATGGGATAATAAAGAAGTCATTGCTTATCTTCGTGACATGGAATATAATACACTTGCTCATTATAATACGTCTCATTGGTTCGAATCATACTGCACTACACTCGAGATGCTTGGGGAGACATTATATCTAGATGATGTTGTGTCGAAGGATGAGACGACTCACGTATTAGAAAGTCATGTTATTGATGAAGTTGGCTCATAAACTAGGTTATATGTAGAGAGTATAATTATGTTGTGTTATTTATTTAGTTATGCATTTTTATTTTTATTTATTTATTTATTTATGCATTTTGTTATACTTTTATAATTGTTTTAAACTTATCAAGTTGAGATTTTAATATTATCTTCTATATTATGAACATTCAAACTTATTTTAGACAAGTAAGTGGAACTTAAAGTCATAAATATACAAGTAAATATGCGATCAATGACAACAAGTTGTTTATAATTGCAAAGTACGCATTTATAGGTTAACGAATACGATGACCATTATAGGTGAACAAATGTGGTGTATTGTTATATTGCGTTATTGCAAAGATCAATCAATGTTATAATAAATGAGAAAAAACAATATTAAAATATTTCATCAATGTAAAGTAATTTGTAATTTTAATGCCATTTTTGTTTTTTTAAAACCTAACGATATCCTGTCCATTTTGTTTTGTGATTTTGGGTTTGAATTTAGTGCTAGTTGTGTTTAGGGATTATGAGTTTGTATTTAGGATTTAGGTTTTGGATTTAAGACTTTTGAGTTTAAGGTTAGAATTATAGGTTTAGGTTTTGGAATTAAGAGTTAAGGATAAATGGTTGGGGATTATAGATTCAGGTATGGATTTAAGAGTTTGGGTTTATAGTTATGGATTATGGGTTTCGGGTATGGATTTAAAAGTTTAGGGTTTCGTATTATGGATTATGGGTTTGGGTTTTGGATTTAAAGAGTTTGAAAAGATTATAGGTTTAGCAGTTTAGGGTTTGGAATTAGAGTTAGTGCTTATGGTTGGGGATCAGGGGTTTGAGATTTGTATTTAAAGTTAATTTAGGGTAAGAGTAGTTTAGGGTTTGCATTTGAGGTTAATTTAGGGTTATGATATTTTAGGGTTTATATTCAAATTAAATTATGATTAATTTAGGGTTACGGTAATTTAAGATTTGCATTTAGGGCGATGGTAGTTTAGGGTTTGCATTTGGGGTTAATTTAGGGTTAGGGTAGTTTAAGGTCTGTATTTTGGGTTATGGTAGTTCAGGGTTTGTATTTGAGGTTAATTTAGGATTAATGTAGTTTAAGGTTTGTATTTAGGGTTAATTTTAGGTTTCAATTAAAGATGTGAATCTCTTTCGCATGTTTTATATAGAGATGCAAATAGAATTCACATGTTTGAGTCAAAGACATGAATGTGTTTTGTATCTTTTACTAAACTATGTTATTTTCCTGATATTTTTCTCTTCTATGCTATCTTGCTAAAAGAATTTGCCAAGTGTGTTAAAAAGAAAAAATATCCTTAGCTGGAAAGGTCTTACATGACTTCTCTTATATATAGTTGTGTCTAATGTGTTATTGTTATGTCTAATCACATTCAACATCATCATTTATGGTTTTTTTTCTTTTCAAGTTCTCGAACTTTGAGGATTTTCTACCTAATATATTTGTAAAATAACACAGTTCGGTATTGTCCGCTCTTTTAAAATGAAAAAAGTTAAGTTCTCACACATGAAAAGTGCAAGAACTTAGGAAAATTTTGTTAAATAGGTTGCTAGGAGAGAGGAGAGAAAAAAAAAGAATGAATAAATGAGATCCCAGAATCACATTGAAACTCTGATTGTGAGATTAAAAAAAGTCACCAAAGGTAACCGTAATGGACCACACTTACTATCCAAATGCAAGTGAGCCACCAGTCACCTTTGGACAACAAATGTGATCCACTCTATTATCATTGGTGATCTACTTTGGTGTTGTTGGATTCATTTCATAGAAATCTTTTTGATGATACATGTAATGTCCTAACTAGAGTTTTTGCATGCCTTCAAGTTGTGTGTGTAAGTGTCTTATTATAATTTTTGTAGCCTATTTAACAATTTTTTTTAGTTCCCGTAGAATTGAATTCTTCGCATTTTAGAAGAGTATGAAATACCAAACTATGTTATTTTGCAAAAAATAAAAAATAAACTGTGTTATTTTGTCTATATTTTATCAATCCTAAATTCAGTGTTATAATTGTATTACAATTTTTTAGAAATATAAAAAAATTATTTATGTTATTTCTCTTTTACCTTATTATCATTAAATGTTTATTTTGAGGGAGTCATCAGGGCTTGTTTGAAATTATGGTAGTGGTGGCGATTCAAAGTGTTTTTCACTTAGAAATGCATTAAAATAAAGTTTTTTTTATTTTTTAAAATTATTTTTGATATTATCACATGAAAATAATTTAAAATAATTTAAAATTTTTAAAAATACTGTTTGAACTACATTTTCAAACGCTTTCTTAAATAAAATAAAAAAAGTAGGTGAAAGGATGTAATAATTATATTTTGATATTATATTTATCTTAAGACTGCCGAGCAGCATATTTGGCACGATTGGGAAAACCCATGCTGATGAGCAATACATCCCTTGACCTTTTGAAAGAAACAGACTCCATCAGTTCCTACATTAGTGTCTTATTTTCCTTCTTTAAAATAAAAAACAATACAAATTTAAATGTCTATTAAAAGGTCAAAATATAGCAGTGTATGATATTAATAAATAAAAAATATATTAAAATAATTTTTTTATTTAAAATTAATTTATGATATTAACACATAAAAAAAATCAAAAAAAATTAAAATAAAAAATTATTTTTTTAAAAAAACACACTCGTAATAAATATCTCACGTAGCTTCTGTAATTTGTACCCTTCATCATATCCTAAATTTACTAAAAAGAAAATGGAAATGTAAATACCATTTGGTGAAATACCCTTTAGGACAATTGATCCAGAACGGAGAGAGAGTCTATAATTGGTTGTGAGCTATCAAAATTCAAAACAAGGCCTGCCCAATCAATCAATCAATCAATC
>Ga0325402_1007341_pt1 | contig 10456 bp, 6 predicted proteins | sample PopdelMetagenome_22_FD_207212 | JGI IMG/M metagenome (GOLD analysis project Ga0325402, IMG submission 207212) | Populus deltoides microbial communities from Bellville, Georgia, United States - Xylem-PdKOR-R3 | ecosystem: Host-associated > Plants > Phyllosphere > Stem > Wood/Secondary xylem... | reverse complement strand
TGATAGATAAAAAATTTCAATTAAAAAATAATAAGAAAAAAAGTAAATAACAATTATAAAAATAAGGACCAAAGTTAATATAAAAATTAAATTCTAAGGGATGAAATTGAAAAAAAAATATTCAAAATAATATATATATATATATATATATATATATAGCAATCAAAAGTTTGAGGATTAGATTTGATATAATCAGCAAATAATATGATTTTTTCTAAATTTTTCACAACTTTCAAAAAGTGTTTTCCGCATAAAATAAAAAAAAAACACTTTCTTGAAAATCAAGCCAAATTTTCTTTTAACTGAAAAGTGTTTTCCGTTGATCAACTTTCCTAATGACAAACAAATACAGGAAAGTTTGGAAAGTGATTTTTAAAAAAATCATTTTTCGAGAAACAAACATACCTTAAATAAGAATTTACCTGGTGAAACTTATCAAAATTCACTTTGATTTTAAAATTGAAATCTTGAGCTGGCTATATCATTTTTTACAACTTCTTTCTGAAATGTGAAAACTCAAATAACGTGAAATGTATGTGACCTACTTATATATCAAAATTAGGTTTCTTTAACAATAAAAATAAAATAATTATATATCAATTCTACGAGATGTAGCTCAACTGGTTAGATCTTGAGTTTGTTTTCTAAAGATTATTAGTTTGAGTCTCACAAATCTCAGGGTCACTGGAGGTTTACATGATCGTTAATTTCAGAGTCCATGAGATTAGTCGAGATACGCACAAGTTAACCCAAACACCTATATTAATAAAAATAAAAAAAATATTATATATCAACTAAGTTGTGCCTTCAAGCATACGTGGTGTCAATAGTTACTAGTTTTTCTTTGTTAAAAAACATGATCCATCCTATGTTACTTTAATCATTGATGATTAGTCCTGGGATAGCTATATATGGTGATGGTGAACTTGCCAGTGATGTCAAGTTTGATTAGGATGAAGGAGACTGTGACAAAAAGGTTCAGTAGCGGAGGTTACATGGAAATTTGTTCATCCAGACGGTGAAACTATCAGCTATGGCAACAGTTATTATGAGTTAAAGTTTGAAGAGGAAATAATCATGAAAAAGTATTTAGGACAGATTCAAGAGAAACATGATGCTTATTAACAAGGACAAAGGGAGTTGCAGCAGATGTACACCAGAAAGATGGGTGGTGGTCGGTGTAGACTGGTCTTTAATCATCCTTGCACATTCTATAGGCTTGTCATGGATTGTCAGAAGGCATCGTATTGGTAAGTATCTATAGTTATTTTTTAAAGTATTTTTTATTTAAAAATATATTAAAAATTATTTTTTATATTAACTAATTCAAAAATATTAAAAACACAAATTAAAAATAAAATATTTAAAAAATTATAGTTAAAATACACTCAAACATCAATGCTAAAGGAAAATGAAGATTTTTATGCTAGAGTTGGTAACACTTGGAAGCGTGGAAATCTATCGTATGGCCCTTCAACATTAAAAATATTTAGTGTAAGAGAATCATTATTACTCCTACCACACAAAAAGTTAATCTATAGTGAAATTTTTTTTTCCCTAACTTTTCCTTTTAAAAAATAAATTCCTTTTTTTTTCAACTTTTCTATTTTTTTGCATTTATTTTTTCTTTTTTTTCATTTATTTATTTTTTATTTTTTTTCAAAATTAGTTTTGTTGATTTTACTTTTTAAATATTAACCTGGTTAAAATTTTTGCTTTGTAATTTTTTTCTTTAAAATACTGTGGACTGCTGCGATGTTTTTCCACATAATTTTTCTATTTTATTTCTTTATTTTTCAAAATTATATTTGTCAATTTTTTTTAATATTGAGCTGATTGAAAATTTAGTTTTGTAATTTTTTTCTTTAAAACATTGTTGATTGCTACAATGTTTCTCCGCATGGTTTTTTTTATGATTTTCTCTGAAATTATCTTTTTTTTATTTTATTTTTTAATATTGAGCTGGTTAAAAATTACAGTTACAATATTTGAAGAAAATACTGTAACTTTCCTCGAAAATTACTGTTGATTGCTACAGTGTTTTTTTCCACATGGTTTTTTTTTCTATTTTTGTTATGTTTTTTCCTAAAATTATCTTTATTAATTTTATTATTTAAATATTATGCTGGTTAAGAATTGCAATTATAAGTAAATACAAGTTTTTCCTCACAAAACACTATGGATTGATACAGTTTTTCCTCACATGATTTTTTTTCAGTTTCTTTTGTGTTTTCTTTTTTTGTAATATCTTACTATGGATTACAACAGTAATCCACAGTGCATTCCTTCTTTTCTTTTCTTTTTTTTTTTCAAAATTACTTTTATTTCAACTTTCCGATTTTTTCTTTTTCTTTTTGCATTTATTTTTTCTTTTTTTCATTTATTTTTTCTTTTTTTCCAAAATTATTTTTGTTGATTTTACTTTTTAAATATTGACATGGTTAAAATTTTTGCATTCTAATTTTTTTCTTTAAAATACTGTGGATTGCTGCGATGTTTTTCTACATAGTTTTTCTATTTTATTTCTTTATTTTTCAAAATTATATTTGTTGATTTTTTTTTAATATTGAGCTGATTGAGAATTTAGTTTTGTAATTTTTTTTTCTTTAAAACATTGTTGATTGCTATAGTGTTTCTCTACATAGTTTTTTTTTATGATTTTCTCCAAAATTATTTTTTTATTTTATTTTTTAATATTGAGTTGGTTAAAAATTACAGTTACAATATGTGAGGAAAGCACTGTAACTTTCCTCGAAAATTACTGTTGATTGCTACAGTGTTTTTTCCCAAATGATTTTTTTCTGTTTTTGTTATGTTTTTTCCTAAAATTATCTTTATTAATTTTGTTTTTTAAATATTAAGCTGGTTAAGAATTGCAATTACAAGTAAATACAAGTTTTTCCTCACAAAACACTATGAATTGATATAGTTTTTCCTCACATTGTTGTTTTCCAGTTTCTTTTGTGTTTTCTTTTTTTTGTAATATTTTATTCAAAATTATCTTCATCAATTTTATTTTTTTTAATATTTTATTGGTTAGAATTTAACTTTGTAATAAAGTTTAATCATGTGGGGAAAGCATTGTAGTTTTCCTCATAAAACATTGTGGATTGCTACAGTGTCTCTCCGCATGGTTTTTTTTGTTATAATTTTTTTCAAATTATCTTTTTCAATTTTATTTTTTTAATATTGAGTTGTTTGTGAATTACAATTACAAGTCATTACAAATAAGGCTAAATCATATAGGGAAGCACCGTAGCTTTCATCACAAAACACTGTGAATTGCTACAGTGTTTCCAACATGATTTGTTTTTTCCTTTTTTGGGTGTTTGTTTTGTTATTTTTTTCTAAAATTATCTCTGTCGATTTTTTTTAATATTGAGCTGATTAAGAATTTAGCTTTGTAATTTTTTTTCTTTAAAACACTGTGAATTGTTGCAATGTTTTCCCATATGATTTTTTCCAAAATTATCTTTGTCAATTTTTTTTTAATATTGAGTTGGTTAAGAATTATAATTACAATTATCATAACCCAATTTTTGACCATTTTATTTTAATTATTATTATTATTTTATTTACTGAAAAGGATAAAAAAAAATGATGATGATGATAAGAAAATAATAATGATAAAAAAAACAAGTAAGATGAGATAAATGAAGAATGAATTAAAATTTGGGTTAAGGGTAAAATGATTGGAAGTTTTGGGGTTTAATGGGAGGAGAGAAGACATCAAGAAAAAAAAAAACAAAGGGGGCGGCGAACCCTATACCATCCGCCGCCCCCCTTCAGGTTTTTTTTTGGCTTTTCTTCTCTGGCCTCAATCTCTTCCCCCGTCAGACACTTTTCACTCCTTAGGAGCTGCAACTCCTCGTCGAGAAAGAGCACATCACATGGGGGACATCATTGTGCACAGCCACCTCTCATCCTCACCCACAAAAAAAAAAGCATAGTGTTTCACCTTCTCCTTCCACCATCATGTTTTCTCCGGTGTCGCCAGAAGAAACCCTCGTCTTCTCTTCCCCCCATAGACTACATAATTGACAATCATCCATCAACAACGACATTTCCAGCCAGGGCAGTCGAAAGGGAATGCTTCCTTAAAATGCACAGCTGATCAAACCGTCAGCTCTTCCTCACGTCAACAACATCATCTCATCCAGTCTACGAACTGCTTCTTCCTCAGGCTGACAGTTCTGCCAGCAGTCCACCAGCGCAACTTCTTTTGTTTCATTTGTTCTCCATAGCATCGTGACCCTCGCAAATTGATGGTCCTCTTTCAGCAATGCAAACAAACAGCTGCATGTTCATCTCCTGTGTGTTAGCCGCTATTTTCAGCAGCCGCGGACCACAACTACAGCAGCAAGCTTCCTTCCTTCGGTCCAGCACTCCGAGTATGCCAGGTCTCCATCTTCAGCAACAACTGCACCAGAACCTGAGCTCTCCAGAGGAGAACCATAATAGATGACCAAAACAGAGGAGAAAGAAGGAAAACGGAAGAAAACCGAGAGAACCAGTAGACTAACAGAGGGGGGGAAACGGAAGAAAACTGAGAGAACCAGCGAATGAATAGAGGAAACCAGATAACAAAACAAGAGGAACAACACAGGGGGCCGAACGAAGAAGAACAAACACAGACACAGAGAGAAAAATACATGAGAGAACAGGCGACCCAAGAAAGTTGAAAGACGAGAAGAATCAGAGGAGGGAGGAGAAACCAAGGGATCCAAAGCAAGCCAATGTCTCCGACTTCGCCTCCTGCACAGGTAAGTTCTTCATTTCCCTTTCCTTTGCAATTATAATTGCATGGGTACTGTACATAGGCCAATTTAATTCACTTCTTACCGGTTTGTGCATGCACGTGTGAAGCTTAGTCCTAAAAAAATAAAAATAAAAACATAAAACATAAAAAAAGTATAGTTTTCTTTTCTTAGAAAATTCAATTTTTGTCAATTTATTCACTGATATCAGGATAAAAAAAAAAAGAAAGAAAATATACTGATTTTTTTCGTAGCTATGAATTTTTACCAACGCCAGAGTTGGAATTATTCGTGGTGGAATTTTTACCAACACCAGAGTTGGAATTATTCGAGATCGAATATTCACTGGCGCCAGAGTCAGGAATATTATAAAAAAATCATCATAGCATAAACTAATAAACATTTAGCAATTTAAGACAAAACCAGCAATGCAGTCTGCCTTAGGCAGAAAGTTTAAGGGGTGATAATATCTTCCCTTTTTCTCGAGCCATAGAATCTCTATTGACCAGTTAGGGTTCCTAGTGACCATAATACTAGGAGGCGACTCCTCAAACAAGACCTTTTCCCCTTAAAAAACATGATGCCAGAAATCTGTTCTTTTTCCATAATCTGAGATCATTTTTTAGGGCCACCGCGATGTCGGGTGCGACAGAATGGCGACTCCACTAGGGACCTTAGGATTAAGCTTTGTCTTTTGTCTTTTTATTGCTATTTTATTTGTTGTGTTTATTTGTTTATTTTTCCTGCATTTACTGCTTTAGCATGCATCCTTGTTTATGTTATCATGCATCACTTTGAGAGCACACACTTTACAACTTAGGATAAGTGGGGGAGTAACAGTACCCTAATGGCTTTAGCCTGGGTAAGACTCATGAAACCATCAAACTCTCACTTGATTGTTTACTTGGAAGTGGTTGATATACCAAACTGATATTACTCAGGGCCTCTATCTTCACACTACTTGTAAGCCTCATATCGACCTTTTGAGGACGATCACTGAGCATGCGAGAGACCCTTGGAAACTAGGTAATGACTAACCCCTTGATGCACTCAACAATTAGGATATTCCTATTAGGTTGTCATCCCGTGAAGGGCGAGTCCGTATTTCATACGTATTTTTTCTAATTGCTTCAGCATTTTCGCATAATTGCATGATTTACATTTAGCAGGTTGGAATATAGGTTCCCTATTGAAACCCATCTATAACACTCATTCAAGAAAAAGACAAATGGAAAATGAAGAAAAAGCCCAGTTGGAAGCCCAACATCAAAAAGAGATGGACAATCTTAAAGAAGAAGTCGTAAGGCTTACTAGTCTACTCGAGCAGGCCTTGAGAGATAAATCCGAAAAAGCAACACTTATAGGTCAGCCTGAACCTATGCTCGTAAACCCTTTTAATCCATAGAATCTGGAGGCAAATAGGGTGTCATCTGAATTTCAACAAGCTATGCATTTCCAGCCAGCATACCCCTCAAGAATTTCATCTACCATTGATTCTATCAAGAAAGAATCTCAAAAGGGCAAGATGTTAAAAGAAGAGGGTTTGGAAAAATGGACCGCCCTAGAAGAGAGGATAAAGGCAATTGAGGGAAAACATTTGTGTGACCTGGTGAAAGTTGTCAATATGTGTTTGGTGCATAACGTAGTCATTCCTAAGAAGTTCAAGGTGCTAGAATTTATTAAATATACAGGAACCCAATGCCCTATAACTCATCTCAAGGTATACTGCAACAAAATGGCTGAGGTGGTTGATGATGAGAAATTGTTGATTCATTTCTTTCAAGACAGCTTAAGTGGCGCTACCCTCACTTGGTATATGCGATTGGATAATACCAAGGTTAAAAAATGAAAGGACTTAGCTGATGCCTTCATGAGGCAATATAAGTTCAATATAGACGTGGGCCCGGATCGGTTAAGCTTGCAAGCTATGGAGAAGAACAACAAAGAGTCCATAAGAGAATACGCCCGGAGATGGAGTGAGGTAGCTGCACAACATTTTTCCTCATGGGTTTTTTTCCTTCCAAAATTATCTTTGTTGGTTTTTTTTTAATATTAAGTTGGTAGAGAATTTATCTTTGTAATTTTTTTTTCTTTTTATTAACTGAAAAGCTAAATCATGTGGCGAAAGCACTGTATCTTTCCTCACAAAACACTGAAGATTGCTACAAATCATTTTGTTCAGTCTCTAAGTTTTTGATCACCAACACAACTTTTTTTTCCGTCATGAAATATTTGCTCCATCATACCTTTAATTTCTATTACTTATCTAGCACTGGTTCACAATTATAACACTATCAAATGCATTTATTTTATAAGCCCGCGACAACGTGCAGGCATGTCATCTCGTAAATTCTATAACATGTAATTGATGAATAAAAAATTAATCTTGAAAAAAATCATTGTTAGATGAAATTCCCAAACCTAAACTAAAAATCAGATACCAAAATTGAAAGATTATAAGCTTGTTTTATTAATTTATTTAATGATGCTTTGAAAGGTAAAAATTATGGGACACCAAAGTTCTTAGAATAAAGAGGAACTAGACAATTGAAGCTTTATGTTAAAACATGCTTGGGTTTTACATAATTATCTTTAACTTTTTAAAAAAATTGAAAAAAGTTAATTGTAATTATGATTAATTTGTATTAATTCCTTGTCTCAATCTTTAGCCTCCATGTATATAGAGAGTGGGGGCTTTTATTTTTAAACAAAATAGAGAAACCATTTGCTCTCTCCTCTTTCTTTGTTTTCATTAATTGTTCTTCCTACTCTAACTTTAAGTTTGTAAGCCTTGATTAAAATACATTCTTATACTAAGATTTATATTGTTGTTATCTATTTTTTACCCTATAAAAATCAAGAAAAGAAAAAATAAAAAAGAAATCTAAAAAAAAAGAGGATATAAATGAAGAAAGTATAGAAGATTATCCAAGTTAACGGTGAAAGACCAAAATGACAAGTAGAAAAGTTGAATAACCAAAATGTATAAGATTGACAAATGGCCTATTTAGTGAAAATATTTTTATTTGGGGTAAAGAAATATAAATTTGGATAGGGAAGGACTCAATGAGAATTTTGGAAAGCTTAATTAATTTTATTAAGGACTTAATTGCAAGAAAAATTGATATTTAAAGTCAATTTAGGCTTTAATTGGAAGATATTAAAGTCTAAGGGTCGATTTGCAATTTTAAAGAGTTAATTTGGTCAAATTAGGGGCTTAATTGCATAAATATTGAAGTCTAATGGGCAATTAAGGACTTGATTAAAGAAATCCAAAACCAAGGAACAAACTAAAAAAAACGCATTAAGTAGCACTTTCAAGCCAACGAAAATGATGTTTCCAACCGCCTCTAGAGCTATAATCACCACCATTCAACTGAAAATACCCCATTTGCAAAGATCAACTATTACCATCAAACATTTACATATTATTTTCTTCAACGAACTCAACAACATCTTGTCTCCGATTAATTATCACTGCATTTTCAGATTCTAGGCTGATTGGGTTGGCAATTTCAGATTAATAAACATGGAACTACAAACCTCCAAATTAAGCAAGGTTGTATCTAAATGAAAGATGTGCACTCCCTCTACCAAGATCAGATGATCTTCAACAATGATGACGTCAAAGTTGCTCTAACAAAGCCTCAAAAGTAGTTAACTCAATCATAGATGGTTGTGATACTCATTTTACAAAACCACTAATCTTTTTTGTGTGTTTACACTTCAAGCCTTCTTATTGGGTTCTTATCAAAGGTTGACCACATTTATCTCAAGATCAAAAAGTTAGAAATAAGCTCCTTGGTCTTCATGTTTGGAAAAACCACCAAAACCTCCAAAAACTAAATTTGTTGCAAAACCACTATTGAAAAACCAGCATATGTACAAAGCTCAAAACTGTAAAACATACTCCAAAACCCTCTCATTTTGATCAAAGAGCTAAGCTTTCATCAATCTATGTTTGAACTTATCATAAACCCTAGCAAAACCTTATAAATACCCCCTAGAAAATCAGAGGAGAGCGGGGAAGAAAAGGGAGAAAAGGTTGATAAAGGAACTTTAAGTATGAATGTTTAAGAGCCTAGCACAATGATTTCTTTAACTTTAAAGGGCCAACAAACTTGTTGAATTAATACCTTACAAGGAAAGAAAAAAAGGTAGTAGCTACTCTAGGGGCTTAAAAGTATACTTTCTAGCCTAAAAGTGGAGTTCATGTGGCCTGCTTCAGTGTTTTTTTTTTTAATCATTTGGTCTGTATTTATGTTTACAAACATGGAGATGAGATTTAGAATGCTTGGCAAGTAGTGTTGTGGTTGCTCCTTTTGTTATTATGATAATTTGATTATGTTTTTTGGACTTTTTTTTTATGTTTTAGATGTGATAAAAGTCTTCTATTTAAGGTGTTTTTTATATATATATAAAACAATGTTATTTTAATTTAACTTAAGCAATGCATGTTGAAAAAATGATGTTTATCCTAGATTTGTTAGGTCTATTCATAACCAAAATGAGCCTATAAAAAATAATTTTGAATCCATATTGTATGAACATGTAGGCTATTTTAAGTTGATAATTTTTAGATTTGAAACATCTTGTATAATCTGGATGATTTGATGTGGTTTGTTGGTTCTTTTGATTCAGAAATGCTTGGTTATGATAATGTGGTTTGTTGAAACTAAAAAAGCATATTTTAGAGGCCTAAAATGCCAGTTTTAGGATTTGACAATGGTTAGGTCTATATCTAGGCATTTTTTAAGTTCTAAGGCAGTGTTCTTTGTGTTCTTGGAAAGAACATTATCTTAACCCCATGATTTGGACCTGTTTTGGTCCAATTCTTTGTACAAAATCTTTCAAGCAACTTTATTATTCAATAATCTAGGTTTTATTTGTATCAATAACATGTTTTCAGTAGGTTTTAATTATAGAGTTTTGGTTTTGAACCAAAACCTATTTTGACAAAATCATGGTTTGTGAGTGATAATTGAAGTGCATGAATGTTAAATTATTGATCCTTGCATGATTTCCAACATGTTTATGTGCTTGGTTTGTCCATATCTGGTTTGATTTGAAATCTACGTTGTTGGGTTCATATTGAATGTTCTTTATTTTTCTGGGTCTTAATCTATTTTGACAAAAAAAATTGAGTTTTTGTGTGTTTTTAAGTTTGATTTTATTTTGGATTCTAGCTTAGGTTTTGATTTGTTTTGCGGGTCAAACTAGTGGACTTTGGTTCGGTTTATAGTCAAACTAAAACTTTCAGTCAACCTGGCCGGGTCAAAAGTTAAGACTTTATTTCACTGACAATATTTTTACTAAAGGTTTTATTTGGCTTAAAGGTGTGTTTGACAAACACTCCCTAAGCCTATTATAATAGTTTTGGTTTTAGAAGAAAATAAGTTTTCGTCAAACATGGCTTTAAAAGAAAAAACATTTTACATATGACCCAATCCTTACAAAAAATTACATTTTAGTCATAAAAAAGAATTTTTTTTAGCATTATTTTGGAAAACAATTATTCATAAAATGCTTTTATCTTCTAGGATAGGTGAACTCTGTCAGGGCGCCTACATGGATTCTTCCTATAAGATTTTATCTAGGCATATGAGCATATGCGGACAAAAACATTATTAACATATAAACATATCATTAACAATAACTAAATAAGTTAAAAAATAATGAAACTAAATATTTTCAAGACA
>Ga0325402_1007339_pt1 | contig 10456 bp, 7 predicted proteins | sample PopdelMetagenome_22_FD_207212 | JGI IMG/M metagenome (GOLD analysis project Ga0325402, IMG submission 207212) | Populus deltoides microbial communities from Bellville, Georgia, United States - Xylem-PdKOR-R3 | ecosystem: Host-associated > Plants > Phyllosphere > Stem > Wood/Secondary xylem... | reverse complement strand
TTTTCAAGTATCATGGTTTGTTTGGCTATTTACATGATGTTCGGGGCAATCCTTTTTTCTCTGAGAATAGCATTAATAGGATCCCATCGTTGGTTGTTAACAATCATCATTACAGGGGTGGCCTTTGTTTTTCCTTCGATTATCCTGCTATTTGGCGACGCGGTTCTTCTACTAGTGCTCATGCATTATATCTACTACTACTTATTTTTATTGCTTATCTACAGAAGCTGGTTTCAGACTAATAAACTCTCTGATCTCAAGAGAAAGCTCTCTGATCTCAAGAAAAAGCACAATCTTTAGTAGGATCAGAGGTCGGGATTTTGGGATCGATAACATCTTGGATTGTGTCTGGCTAGCGATTGTGGTAATAATTTGAACTTTGTAATAACTCTTGAGTTTCCAATTGAATGTATGCGCACTTCTACTTTTATATATATATATATATATATATATATATATATATATATATATATTAAGCATGCATTCACTAGACTCCTGTTGTTGTTGTTGGATTGAGTAAAAATAAAATAAAATCAAATAATCAAATTAAGATATCAACTTGGTTGGTCTTAAAAGTATTAAAATGGCCGTCCCAAAATCGTTGACACGTTGCATTACGATAAAATCAACAAACATCCATCCCATCCCTGCTGCAGGATTTGTTTCAAGGTAAAGGACGAGCAATTTTAAAAAATGTTTTGTTCTAACAAATACAGCCAAATACATCCCACCCCTCCATCAACGGAAGAGAACACAATATATAATGCAGATTGTGTCCCACGTTGTCATTTGATGATAAGTTTTTTTTGTTGTCTATAGGTATTCCATTTTAGAATTGCGTTATAAACAGTATGTTATAAAAATTAAAATTTTTTATTATAATTATTTTTTATATTTTTAAATTATTTTAATATATTAATGTTAAAAATAAATTTTAAAAAATAAAAAATATATATTATTTTAATATATTTTAACAAAAAAAAATTAACATACACTTAAACAATTCTCTATTAAAAAACAAACCTCCTACTTTTCCTTGATTATGTGATTGTCAACTTTTAGAAAGTGTTTCCATCTAAAATAAAAAGAAAATATTATTACATCAAATTAGAGCAAGGGTGGGACGATGTTTGGTTCCGAAACTTGTATCGGTTCCATCTAATCTAAGACTTCTTTAACTTCATCCGTTGTAAAATCTTCATATAAGTGAGAGCTCATATCATTTCTGGCTCGCTCTAAACATTCTCAATCACCTTAATTATCAACTCGATCCTGCTACTTGAGAATAAAACACAACTCTGGATTTGTCTTCGGTGCTTATCAAACCAGGCAGCTCCTTGGGATCATTTCAACCATATTGTCCACCTTTCTAACCTTGTATTATGGGATGTGTTGTAATATAGGAAATATTAAATTTCTCTTGTATTGTTTTATCATGTGTAATAGGCCACATCATAACATATGTACAATGCCCTACTCATATAAATAGTAGAGGAGCTGCCGTACTAAAGGCACTCACCAACACTATTACAAATCCCTGCCTTAACTTGGTATTAGAGCCTTAACTTGGTATTAGAGCCCCTCTACCTTAAATCGGTTCTTCTACTTTCTGCTGCAGATTTCTTCTTTTTTTTCCTTCCTACCGCCGTCCCTTCTCCTCTGTTCTCTATTGCAGAAACCCTTCTTCTTTTTGCTCTTTGTCACAGGCTACAGCCTCATTAATTCTCCTCTCTGTCACAGGCTACAACTGCGTTAATTCTCCTCTGTCACAGGCTACAGCTGCTGTTATTTCTCCTCTCTGTCGCAGGATAGCCATCTGTTATCATCATGGCTCATGCAGTTAATATTGTTGCTGGCATTAATGTCAGCCCCTCTTCTTCAAATTCTTCCTCCCCGGTCCCTGGACTCACCACAGCCACCAACACAGCCATTGCTCCTTCTGCTGCAACAACAGTTCTTATTCCCCTCTCCAACACCCAGTAGGTTATTAATCTCAAACTTACCAATAACAACTATTTATTTTGGCGTATGCAGATGAAGCCGTATCTGATTGGTCAAGGAGTTTTCTCGTTTGTTGATGGCTCCACTCCATGCCCCTCTTCGCACGATTTTTCCAGTACAACTTCTGCTGTCTCTGCTACCTTCAATTCTAGACCCTGTCAAGCGTTCTTGGCTTGGAAACAGCAAGACCAGCTTATCCTTAGTGCTTTGTTGTCCTCTTTTTCGGTTGAAGTTCTTCATCTAGTGGTTGATTGTTCAACCTCTGCTAGTGTTTGAAGCACCCTTGAACTTGCTCTTGCCTCCCCATCTAACTCTCGGATCATGCAATTGCATGGCGCTCTTCAGCATCTTCGACAAGGTGATGATACTGTTACTCTCTACCTGCAACGCGCCAAAGGTTTATTTGATGAATTGGCTGCGGTCGGCAGACCTATTTCTTTCACTGATTTCAACTTATATGTGTTTCGGGAACTTCGCGGTGAATTTCGTGACTTGGTTACGAGTCTGTCAACCAAAGCTGATCCTTTGTCGTACTCTGAGCTTCATAGTCACCTGTCTACTCATGAATTTATACATCGCAGCTCGGTATCCTCCAGTCTAACTACTGCACCCCTGCGTAGCCCCCTTCAGTATATGCTGCCCAGCGTGGTTTTTCTGGGCCAAACAGTGGTGGTTTCATGGCTCATCGGGGTAAAGGATGACAGAGTGGCTGGCGGCATCCTCGCAGCAACTTTCCTCAGTCCAACGGTCAGTCTTTTCGTGGTGCTGGTGGTGGTTCTCCTTGGCAGCCCCGCAACCACAGTGGCAAAACCATCCACACCGTGGTGCAGCAACAAATCAGTGGCCACGACAGCAAATAAAATGCCAGCTCTGCCACATCTATGGCCATTCTACACAGCAGTGCTCTCAACTTGTTCATCATGGAAATCAAGCCTCGGCCAACCTCTCTTTTAGTACTACATCAGCCGAGGATTCTGCCGCTTGGTTTCCTGACACAGGTGCGAATCACCACGTTACTCCGGACATTACTGGTATGACATACGCAGAACCTTATCTTGGTAATGATCAATTACATGTTGGTGATGGTAAGGGACTTGTTATATCTAATACCGCAAATAATCTTTTGCATACAGCAACACGAGTCTTCACCTTGTCCAACATATTACATGTTCCTCACATTAAAAAAAAATTATTATCTGTTCAACAATTTTGTCGTGAGAATTATGTCTTTTTTGAGTTTCACTCTTCTGTTTTTTATGTCAAGGATCTCATCACCAAGGAAGTCCTTCTTTCCGATCAGAGTAAAGACGGCCTCTATGTCCTTTCCGAGTCTTCTGCTGCCTTTCTGCCGCAAGCTTTTTCGTCCACTAGCATGGCCACTTCTGCCAATATTTGGCATCGTCACCTCAGTCACCCCAGTTCTCGTATTTTGAGTCTCTTAGCTTCAAATAAAAAGGTTGTTTGTACCTCTAGTCATCTTAATTTGCAATGTCAAGCTTGTCCGTTAGGAAAATCCTCTCGTTTGTCATTAGGACCTACGGGCCATAAAACATCTACTCCTCTTGAACTCATCTTTAGGGATGTTTGGGGCCCTGTCCCTATGCTATCGTCTGATGGTTTTCGTTACTTTGTCATATTTGTGGATGCGCATACAAAATTTATTTAGTTTTATCCTATTGCTGTTAAATCAGATGTATTCAATGTGTTTCAACAATTTCAAGTACTTGTTGAACGTCAATTCTCTCGTAAAATCAAAACTGTTCAAACTGATTGGGGTGGTGAATATCGTAAATTAAATTACTTTTTTAAAACCATCGGTATCCACCATCGTCTCATATGTCCACATACTCATGAACAGAATGGTACTGTTGAGCGTCGCCATCGCCATATTGTTGAAACCGGTCTTACTCTTTTAGGGCAATGTAAGGCACCTCTAAAATTCTGGAATTATGCATTCGAAACCTCAGTTTCTCTTATTAATCGTATGCCAACCTTGATTCTAAGCAACAAATCTCCCTTTGAATGTTTGTTTCGTCAGACACCTGATTATGCCTTTTTACGTACTTTTGGATGTCTTTGCTTTCCTTTTCTTCGTCCTTACAATGCTCATAAGCTAGACTATCACTCCACTCCGTGTGTGTTCTTAGGCTATAGTTCGTCTCATCTAGGCTATCGTTGTCTTGATTTGTCGTCTGACCGCATCTACATTTCCTGTCATGTCCGATTTCATGAACAAGTTTTCCCCTTCATTGAGTTTGTAATCCCTCCCGATCCTCCTCTCCGCCTGTCACTGTCTCCAGCCTACCCCCCTCACCATTTTTCCATCTCAACCCGTCTCAGCCCCACCTCCCCTTCCTACTAACCTGTCCGTCCCCTCACCATCATCTCCATCTATGTCTTTTGATCATTATACAGGTTCAGGTTCTGCGGTGCCAGCTCTATCTTCATCAAATTCGCCCTCTGCTGCAGACTCTCCAGCCTCGTCATCAACATTGTCTTCTCCCTCTAAGCACTCTGCTCAGTCTGTGCCCGGTCTGGACTTATGTGTGGATCTCTCTATATACTCTCTTCCACAGCTGATCTGCCTTCTGCTCTGCCACCCATTCGGCAGCATCCCATAGTGTTGCGTCCTCGACAGCCAAAGATTGCCAACATCAACTCTATTTCTGCTTCCTCTCCGCCAGTTTCCACTTCACGGGTAATGTCCCCCTCTGCTCTTGAGCCCCTGAGTTTTAAGGAAGCTGACCAGTACTTGTGTTGGCATACTGCCATGAAGGATGAAATTGTAGCCTTACATGCCAATGCCACTTGGTCATTAGTGCCATTTGATCCGTCTATGAACATTGTTGGCTGTCGATGGGTGTATAAAATCAAGCGGCGAGCCGATGGGGCCATTGACCGGTACAAGGCTCGATTGGTTGCACGGGGGTTCACCCAACATGAAGGTATAGATTATTCAGAAACCTTAAGTCCTGTTGTTAAACCAACTACTGTTCGGTTAGTTCTCACAATTGCAGTCTCAAAAGGATGGCAGATTCGGCAACTTGATGTTCACAATGCCTTCCTCAATGGCTCACTTCGTGAGGTTGTTTACATGCAGCAACCCCCAGGCTTTGTCAATACTGCTTTGCCTACTCATGTTTGTCGCCTTCACAAATCTCTCTATGGTTTAAAACAAGCACCACGGGCTTGGTACATGCAACTAAGTGATTTCCTCATGACTATCGGTTTTCGGGCTTCAAAGGTTGATACCTCCCTATTTATTCTGAATGGGACTCATGATATCTGTTACTTACTTGTTTATGTGGATGACATCATAATTACTGGTAATAACTCTGAATTGATTCATCGCCTCATTACCTTGCTGAACTTAGAGTTTAAACTTCGCAACTTGGGTTATGCACGTTACTTTTTGGGAATTGAAGTTTCTCCCACCAGTATGGGTCTTGTGCTTAGTCAACACAAGTATGTTCTTGATATTCTGAATCGTGCTGGTATGTCATTATGTAAACCTGTTGATACCCCATCGTCTGTTTCCAAACTTGATCTGCAGTCTATTGAGTTGTTTTCAGATACCACTCACTTCCGCCAAATTGTTGGTGCTCTTCAGTATCTCACGTTTACTCGACCTGATATATGTTATGCTGTGAACAAGGTATGTCAGTTTATGCATGCTCCTACTGAAGGCCACTGGGCCGCTGTTAAGCTTATCCTGCGATACCTAAAAGGTACATCCTCCTTTGGTCTCCACCTTACTCGTGACTCTGCTTTGTCTCTTCATGGTTTTACTGATGCCGATTGGGCCGACAGTATTGATGATAGAAAATCCACTGGTGGCTATATTGTATTTCTTGGCACCACTCCCATTTCATGAAAATCTGACAAGCAACGCACTGTTGCTCGATCCTCTACTGAAGCAGAGTATAAGGCCTTAGCTGATGGTACTGCTGAGGTTCTTTGGCTTCGCTATCTTTTGTCAGATTTATGTTTCTCTCCTAGTTCTGCTACCACTATCTGGTGTGATAATTTGGGTGCTACTTATCTGTCTGTTAATCCGATCTTTCATGCTCGTACAAAGCATGTCGAGGTCGATTATCACTTTGTTCGTGATTGAGTGACTAAGAAGGAGATTCAAATTCGCTTCATCCCCTCCAAAGATCAATTAGCAGATGTTCTTACAAAGCCACTTGCTTCCTCTGCTTCTACTTCTCTACGTTCCAAGCTTCACGTGGATAACCCACCCTCAGCTTGAGGGGGCGTATTATGAGATATGTTATAATATAGGAAATATTAAATTTCTCTTGTATTGTTTTATCATGTGTAATAGGCTACACCATAACATATGTACAATGCCCTACTTATATAAATAGTAGAGGGGCTGCCGTACTAAAGGCACTCACCAACACTATTACAAATCCCTGCCTTAACTCCTTGTTTGTCCCAAAACCGTTGTTCATTATCAAGATTTCTAATTATTAAATTTGCAGATTTTCTTGTTATATTCTAATCACAACTCAGTGTAATTCTTTTAATCTAACCATTTCCTCCCTTATTTATATTAAATAATCCATAATTTAATCAAATAAAAAGTAAAAAAAAAAGAGATAAAAAGATATAAATAATGATCATATCGTTTAAGCTGCTTTTATTATTATAATAATAAAGGATTTAAAATAAGTGGACATGTCTTCAAAAATACATAATGTTCCACTTATTTTTCATATCAATTATTTCAATTTTTTTAGGTAAATAATAATAATAAAAAAGACATAATTTTTTTTATTCGTATAATATTTTTGTTGATATAGATGTCTCCTCAATGTAAGTTCACTTTACCTTAAAATAAGTAGGCATGTCGGTTAAGAGGATTTTTGAACTTTGAATATTTTTTTTCCAACTTTGTATTAAATTTTCAAAGTAAATTAATATAGATATTTTTATTTTAAAAATAAAATATAATTATCAAAATTAGAAATTTAGGGATCAATTTCAATTGAAATTTATCAAATCAAATGATAGAATCAATGTTTGATGCCTAATTTAAAGTAATTATTGATTTTGGGGACCAAAGTGCAAATTATAAAAATTACTCTATGCATGTTTGCTAAACCTCTTCTGTTTCCGGAATTAATGGTGTGGATAGGGTTTCTGTTATAGGCAAGGATGTGGCGGCTAGCTGAACATGGCTTGGCAAAGCATCAACTTTTGTCATATGGTTCATGTTTTGCAACTGAATTTTTTTTTTTTGTCGTTTTTTAACCATTTCATTCCTCCCTACTTTTCTCTTGGGAAAAAGATTGATTTTTTGTTCATTAGGTGATATTTTAAAATTCAATATACTTAAGATAAATATCTTTTACATATTATTAACAAGAAATAAATATATTTTACACAATATTTAATACTGATAAAAATATAATATGTCATTAAAAAACTTTATACACTTACAAATATAAAGAGATGGGTATTCTTAACATTAACATTTCATGTTAAAAATTATAAAAATAAACAAAGAAAACCTTATAGCCCAACATGAGGCTTATAATGATTATTAGACCAATACCCACTTGGCCTTGATACGATGCTAAGTTCACTGGCAATAGATCTTACAACTTGCCAAATTCACATCCGTTTAGGCTCAACATGTAATTGAATCCAAAGACATTGGGTCTGACAGTTTACCAGACATATATATAAGCTCAACATGTAGTTGAATCCACAGATATTGGGTCTGACAGTTTACCAGACATATATATACTTGAGCTCATCATATAGTTGAACCTAAAAATATTGGGTCTAACAACTCGTTAATCCCATGTCTATTTGCTCAATATGTGGTTGAACCCAATGTCATTGGGTTTGGTAATCTATGACCTTCATACTTATTTTTCTTAGGCTCTTACATAGATAATGACGAGGTTTCAGCTATAGCAATATTAAGTCCTATATTGTGAGTTCTAGTAGCTAATTCCTTAAAAGACTTACGTTTAATACTTTATATAATGTAGCATAGCCCATAATGCATCCCTTAAATACATATATCTAGAGTAGAACTTTTGAGGAGGTTGATCCTTACAATTAAGGCTAAGATTTTTCTATTAATGAATGTTATCAATGACAGATTCCTCTACCCATTAATGTGCATTGATAAGTTCAACCATGCTAACCATATAATGAGTGTTGTAGAAACACATATTTCAATTACTCCTAACTATTAGTTAAGAAAGACTCCAAGTAAATGTACTAGTCAGGCATTGCATTTCAAGGAAGGAATGAATTGTTTTACCATGAGATCACCATCAATTCCAGTATTGTTACAAGTCTCTATAGGGTGAGCCACATGTTTGCCTTGGATTCCTTTTGCTATCTAATTGTTGAAACTTTAGTGGTTGATAGCTCAACTTTTATGTGTATGGCTTTGCATGATAATATAAAGGTTAAACTGAAATTTCTATTTGGTCCATGATGGCCTTTTTGATATGATTTTTCAGTTGATTTATGGTGAAAATATCAGTAATACCACAAATATTCCTTGTATATCAAATTGTAAAATCTTTAGAAACATCTAGTTGATCTTCTTGCACAACCTTAATAGCTAAAGTTGAAGAATCATCCAATGAATGTAAATTCTTTAATCTTGAGTTGTTAAGTTATCTTTTGTATTTAAAATATTTAGGTTATTTGACTACTTCACAAGTTTTAATTTACATGGATGATATCTGGAGTTTAGATTGTTAGCATCAAATTTAATATCTAATTTTAAAATTTAAAATTCTTTTAATTGAAGCAAGCATGAAAAAACTGTAAACAAAATGTAAAGACACCTATAGAATTTCAATATAAGAAATTCAGAAAGCTCTCTCCATACAAGTCGCTTTCTTCTAATTATTGGAAAGGTAAACTCATGGTATATGCTGGTGAAGGAAAGTGAGCCTCACTTCACCTTTTCGATACCTTTATTTCTTATGCATTGAGGAAGTTGGTCTCCTTTGTATATCCATGCATAAATTTACCCTCTGAAACGAATCTAGTTTCTCTTACTTGGATTTTTTCAGATTATCCACTGGAAAAAAAAAAAAACCTCGTAAAAAAGTGATGAAATTAAATCTTCCACTCTAAATAAAAGGTTCAAATAATACAATGAACGTTATTATATTTAAGAATATAAGAAACAAAATTAAGATTTATATTTTTTATTAATATACTTTACGTTGAAAATAAAGATAAGAAATAAGATTTTTTATATTAAAAAAATAGAGGGACCTTCCACAAAAAATTAAAAAAACCTCATCATCTTTCCCTCAAAAGGCTTTCAAAATATAATCAAGTGAGATATGATTATCCATAGGTAGACATCGTGAAAATGGTAGGCTGTAATGTGAACAAAACTGTAGAAACCTCCTAAAAAAAACGCCAAGGCCCAACAAAGGGATTGTATGTATTGTTATGAGGTTTAGATTAATTGAATAATTAAAGAGGATTATGAGTTATTACTTTATGGAATTAATATTAATATTAATATTAATATTGTGTATTGTTAATCTTCCTCTTGATCGAGATTCATTATTCATTGCACTATTCGTACAAATGTTATATTTTTTTAAATTTTGATCATGAAACTATATTATTTTTAATTTAAACTTTTAAAATTTTATTAAAACAATTTTACATGTTAAGATTTGTTTTTTTAATTTTCATTGTCTTACATATATAAAATATCCACGAATTTTACAACAATGAATTAAAAATTGATTTTGCAAAAAAAAAAAATTTATGTTTAAGTTAAAACAAAACTTAAGAACTTGACCAAATTTAATTAAAAAAAAAACCCATTTTAATTTGCTCTATAAAGTTTCAATTTATTTATTATTTGATCCTTGTTGTTATAGCATTTCACATTTTAGTCCTATCTTTTTTTAAAAAAAAAATTTAGTGTATGAACATTGAGAGAGAGAAGAGAAAAAAGTGCTTTAATGGACACATTTCAATTATAAAAAAATTAATCTTGATCTTAATAAATTTATCTTTTTAATCAAAGTTCAATAAAGGTGATTGTTTCAAAACTTGAGCTTTTATTTTTCAAACACAGGAGGTAACAGGAAAAAGATGCAGAGGATATCAAATAATTTTTGCATAATAAACAACCTGTCTATTTCAAGAAATAACTTCAAAAGAAAAAAAAATATATTAGCCGGGAATGCTGGCTTGGGCTTCTAGTCTCAAGCCCACTTATGTTTTTTTTATCCTTGGCCAAGCGCGTGGGCTTGGTATGCTATTCCCAGCATTGTTTAATTTTTTTAAAATTTTAATTAATATTTTTTTTTATTTAACTTGTTTAGTTTATTTTTTAAAAAGATAATTAATTTTTTATTTATTTATTTTATAACGCTTCAAAGAGATTATTATAATTTATCTTTAATTTTTTAAATATATTTTATATAAATAAATTGAATTT
>Ga0325402_1007338_pt1 | contig 10457 bp, 5 predicted proteins | sample PopdelMetagenome_22_FD_207212 | JGI IMG/M metagenome (GOLD analysis project Ga0325402, IMG submission 207212) | Populus deltoides microbial communities from Bellville, Georgia, United States - Xylem-PdKOR-R3 | ecosystem: Host-associated > Plants > Phyllosphere > Stem > Wood/Secondary xylem... | reverse complement strand
GTGTCCACTGGAAGTTGGGGGTATTCTTTAGAGCTTTGAAAAATAGCAAACTTCGTTCCCCCAGTCTAGTTATGAATCTGCTCAAAGCTGCTAACCTCCCTGTGAGGTGTTGCACCTCCCTCATTATCCTAGGGGGATTCATGCCTAAAAGTACTTGAATTTTTTTTGGATTGGGCTCAATCCCTCTATGGTTGAACAGAAAACCCAACTCCCCCGCGGATGGCGAACATGCGCTTAAAGGGGTTCAACTTCATACTATGGCTCTCCAGTACTTGGAAGACTTCTATGAGGTTTTGTAGATGATGTTCAAAAGTCATAATTTTTACCAACATGCATCCACATATCCTTCTATGATCCTGCCCAACTGATGTTTGAACACCTTGTCCACCATCCTCTGGTATGTTGCCCTTACATTCTTTAGACCGAAAGGCATAACCCTGTAGCAGTAGGTCCCTCTTTCGGTTATAAAGGATGTTTTCTCTTCATCAACTGGATGCATGAGGATTTAATGATACCTAAAGTATGCATCCAATAAGCTGAGGAACTCATATCCCGCTATTGAATCCACTAATTTATCTATTTTGGGAAAGGGGCAGTTGTCCTTCGGGCAAACCTTGTTTAAGTCGGTGAAGTCCATACTCATTCACTATTTGTTATTGGCCTTCTTTATCATCACAACATTGGCGAGCCACTCAGGGTATGTTACCTCCCATATGAATCCTATTGACATGAGCTTATCTACCTCTTTAGAGATGGCTTTCTGTCTTACATTTCTCTTTTTTTATCGTATAGAGGGAAAGCTAGGGTCTACACTCAGTAATCAGCCTTGTTGAACTAAGCCAACCTAAGAAATCCTCGCTGATCAAACTCATCAAGGAGCCAAGTAAAACACGAGTTGGTGTGAAGCTATTTCAGGGCTGATCCTTGACATGTCCTCTGGATGGAAAGCAAAGTTGCTTTTCTGCGATACCAACAGCTTTATGAGGTCGTGTTTCTATTTACTGTTCAGGGTGCAACCCACTTTCGTGACCTCTTTATTGGTGGAGCTCAAAGGAACTTCAACTAATTCTTTAGATGCCTCTATTCTGACTTCGGGCTTCTCTTTGTAGGCTTCAGGACAATCAATCAATAAGGCATTCTTGCCCTTCAGACATGTGTTTGCGTACTCTCTTGAGACTTCTTAGTTCTTCTTCACCACAACTACCCCTTTAACAGTTGGGAACTTCAGGGTCAAATACTTAGTGCTGACTACTGCACTGATCTGGTGGAGCAGTGGCCTCCCGGTGATGGCATTATATGGGAGATGGGTGTCAATGACCATAAAGGTCTGTTGGAGAGTTACACAATGAGGTGCAGTTCCCATAGTGACGGTCAACCCCATTACCCCTTTCACAAGCACTGCTGACCCTTCTATCCGGATGAGAGGTGTTAATACTGGAGTCATTTTGGAGGTGTCTATGCCCATCTTTATCATGACCTCTGCTGATAGGATGTTCACTGAGCTACTGTTATCTACTAGGACGCACTGGAGTCATTTTGGAGGTGTCTATGCCCATCTTTATCATGACCTCTGCTGATAGGATGTTCACTGAGCTACTGTTATCTACTAGGACGCACTGGAGTCATTTTGGAGGTGTCTATGCCCATCTTTATCATGACCTTTGCTGATAGGATGTTCACTGAGCTACTATTATCTACTAGGACCATGTGACCCTTCACGACCATGGAAATCACCAAGGCATACTCATGTGGGTGTTTAATTCCTTGCCCATCAGCAGGGGTGAAGGTGATGGGTTTATGCCAATAACTTTCTTAACCCATTGTAACTAGAAACTTGATCTCTCAGCCTTGTTCTCTTATTACTAGCGACACCTACATTGGTTGATGAGCCCCTAGTATGATAAGAACCTCTAGGAGTGCTGGTCTCTGTTGTCTCACTTCACCTCCCTCTCGTCCAGAGATGAATCCTTTTTTAAGAATTGTCTAAAGTATCCTTGTGCTAGAAGTCTCTCCATATTTTTTTTGAGAGCATAACAATCCTCGGTATCGTGTCCTTTCTCCTTATGAAACTAGTAGTACTTCTTGGAGAACTTGAGATTGGGATTAGGCTTTAAAGAAGGAGGATATTGAAGCAAGTTTTGACCCCTCAAAGCCATGTAGATTTTTGTATAACTGGTGTTCACAGGGGTGTAGACCCTTTCGAACCTAGTAGGATGTTTACCAGAAGGCCATTTCTTCTTAACATCTTGTCGTTTGATAGGGGGACGGTTCCGGTTGGGAGGTTTAACTCTAACCCCCTCTCTATGAATTTAGGAGGAGTTTCTATGAGCAACCAAGGCTTCCTTCACTCTAATATGGCTCTCGATCATTTGTTTGACCCTCAGGAGAGTTCTGTCCTGTAGCGGGTGGAGCTGTTTCCACAAATCTTCACTTCTAGCCCCCTTGATCCAAGCCTCATAAGTTATGGGTTCCAATAGGTCCTCCACCTGAAGCATTTCTTCATTAAATCTCCTCGGATATGCCCGAGTGAACTCCTTCTCGCATTGGATAATTCCAAATAGCTCTGTGGAGCTTTTTTTCATTGGGATGTTGGTGCTGAAACGTGCTACCAGCTTAGCATAGAGATCCTGAAAGCTCAAGATCGATCCTGACTTTAAGTTGTTATACCATATCCTCACGTCCCCTCTGAAAGTGGTAAGCAATATCTTGCATATGACGTCATTGTCATAGATGACTAGCTCAAGGCTCCTCCTCATATTTTGGATATGTTCTTGAGGGTCTGTAAGTCCATCGTATTTGTCCAGGTTCATCTTCACGGATAAATACTCTTTGCGTACCTTGACTTCCGAAACTACGGATAAATACTCTTTGCGTACCTTGACTTCCAAAACTCTCTTCGATATTGGAGAGCCTTCCATTTGGTACTAGTGGGCAGGTTGGTGATGTCGTGAGTTCTCCTCAGCCCTTCTTTTAGGTTGTTCTTGGTGTGAATCAGATGAACTGAAGGAATCTAGAATGGAATGGTGGGAGTGATGAACTTTTTCTCTCCCACGGTGGATAGTTTGAACTTTACAAGAATGTTCACTTCTCACTGGTAACGTGAGACAATGTGAACGTTCTCGAGTTGGACTACGAGAACGATGTCTAGGTGGTTCCTTCTTATTCTACCCATACCCCTCTACATAATTGAGGTGTCTTCGGGTTACAGGGGTTCTTTGTGGCTGTGGTGGTAAGATGTGTGTTGGGACATCATGAGCTAGTTGAGGATGAACCATGAGCTGTCCTCTCAATCTAACGACCTCTTTAGAGAGCAAACATATCTGCTCAGCCATCTTCTCAATCTGAGGTTGGGCGGACGTACCAGCAGTAATGTTGGCATCTGTGATATGCCCTGATGTGTATGGATCTGTCATGTTGGTGTAATAGATGGAACCGTACGTCAATCTGACGATCTCTTTAGAGAGCAAACATATATGCTCAGCCATCTTCTCAATATGAGGTTAGGTGGACGTACTAACAATAATGTTGGCATCTGTGATATGCCCTGGTGTGTATGGATCTGTCATGTTGGTGCAATAGATGGAACCATACGTCAAAGTTTAGTTTTTTGCTGGAGAAGTAATTAGCTTTTTGTAAAGGTTCCTACAAATGACGCCAACTGATGAGGATACAAAAATCACAGGGGATATTTTGGAATGAATTGCTTCTAGAGATCCTTGTACGTTATTCACATTGTGTTCTACGACCTTCACTTCCAGCTTCTTCTTTAATGGATCTCCTCAGGGGGTGTGAAATTCTTCTGGAATAAATACATGTACAAAGTTCCTTAGAGACCCCTGGGGTGTTGATGGGGGACTCCGAAGATCAAGTCAGTACGAGGTATTTTTATGTTTTAAAATGATATTAATGAGCTTTTATGAAGATAAAGAAGAGGAAAGTGAAGAAGATATAGAATTCAGGTAGAAGAAGAAGAAATGTGTTTATGTCTCAAAGTATAAGGTTTCGAACCCCTTTTCGTATATTACTGTCCTTTTTTATATTACATGACTTGACCTGTTTCATGCAACGTAGGAGGGGTAGAAATGTAATCTTGTACTAGTAAGATAATATTATTTTACTGCTCGTACCATCACGTCTAATTAACTGCTTGTTCGTATTTAATAGGATGTGGTGGGTATCATAATTACTAACCCAAACCCAGAGTATGAGAGGCTCAGTGTGGAATTACCTTTCAGCTATGCATTCAACCTGAGGGTGTTGGGTTCTACTCACATACTAAGCCCATAAGGAGTTGGGTTCAGTTTATGACTGCACCCAAAAATGGTCAAGGACGGATGCGCCATAGCCCAACGTGGAGTTGGATGCGATCGTGTGTCCCTGACCCAATAAGGGATTGGGCGCTGATCCCTCATAGCCCAACGTGGAGTTGGGTGCGGGCGCGTCCATGGCCCAACGTGGGGTTGGGCATGGGCACACCCTTACCCAACTTGGAGTTGGGCGCAAGAATGCCATGACCTAACCTAGGATGGGCACTAAAAAAGACATAGCTACATTTCGGGTTATGATTTTTGTGCAATGACCTTGAAATAGGAGAGGCTTAAGGAAACCATAAAGCATCATTGTTGATATTTTATTTTCTAATGATATTATTAAATTAATAAAGTTTATTAAATTTACTCGAACCAATTACATGAATATATATATATATATATATATTAAAAAATATTTATATTTTTTTGATATCTTTTATACCAAAATAAAATTTAAGTAACGCGGGTCACCTAATGTAACACTAGCTTAGGATCCAAAGCCTATTAGGTTAAAATTTATAGGGTAAGACTTCTCCTGTAAATAGAATTGCATGCACATGTACAAAGGTTGAAAACTGATGGCGATCCTAGTATCAACTGCTGCTGCAAAATTTTCCAGCACACTCTCCTTCGCTTGATTTATATTTTGATAATACTACCTTTCCAAAAATAATTTGAAATGGTTATTAAAATTATTGATTCTCAATATATATAATTTTAATTATTATGTTTTTGAGAAAAAAAAAAACTAGAATAATGGTTATCAAAACAAGTATTCAAAATTGGACGCAGCATGTCCCACTTTTTAAGATTTTAGCTAACGCTATACTTCTGAACGATGTCGTAAAACCAGTCGGAGCTTAAAACTGTGCGTTTTAATTTTGCAGTTGCACCCAAACTGGACAGCAGAAAGAAAGAAAGAAAGAAAGAAAGAAAAGAATTTGATGAGGTAGATCTAGATCTCCTCTCGGTTTGAGCAAACGGTCAGCCACTCTTTCCTTTTACGTTTTATAATCTTCCTCAATTCTACCCCTATTTACAATTTGTTCTGCTTTGTCTTCCCCAACGCAGCATCTCTTGCCGTTTCACAGACAACCCAATCAATCCTCAATTTAGGGTTTCGAGATTATAATAAACTAGAATTATTATTTTTCTTTTGTAAAAATTAGATGATGCCGCCGGTAAAAACATCCTATCGGGACCGGACACAAGAGTTTCTGAGTGTAGCAGAGAGGCTAAAGAAATCGTTCTCATCGGCGAGCAATGCGGCATCATCTAGTACCGGTAGCAGCACGAAGCCGGATGCTACGCGATCTGCTGTGGTGATTCAATCCGAATTTAATAAAAGAGCATCCATGATCGGGTATGGGATCCACCAGACATCTCAGAAGCTGGCGAAGCTGGCAAAACGTGAGCTACTTCCTTCTCCTTTTGTCCTCAATTTATATGATTTTGATGATTGATAATTGATGTGAGTAATATCGTGTTGTGGCAATGGTAATGGTGATGTAATGGTAATGATTGAATAAAGAATTTGGTACATTCTTAAAAAACAAGATTAGTAAAATTCACTTCATCGTTGGTGTAAAACAATAATTCTATTCATTCCTAAAGCAAGTACGAGGGCTGGAGCTTTGTTCTTCGAAAAGTGAGGATCCGAATATCTTGTGTTTATCCATAGAGATTTCTTAAGGATAAGTTTTTGTCGCTGCTATTATTATTATTATTTATTTTTGGAAGGGAGTTAGCACATGTTCAGAAAAATTGGTAACTGTTTCTCGCATGGTGGTTGTTTTTTCATTCTTTCTATCTATCTTTGAATGCTATCGTCTTTGTTATTTTTCAATTCTTGGTCCTGTACAAAAGAAAAAAATGTTTGTATGACAAGAAAAGAAATGTGTTTTGCCAAATGTGATTTAGAAAATACATAATTAAAATATCGTTACAAATATTTTTCCTTTATTATTCATAGTCTTAGACTAAGATTATTGTTTGTTAATTTGGAAAGTGTAATCAATCAATTTAATGTTCTTTATTGAAAATGTTCCGCATTCTGGAAAGAATCTTCCAAATAAAAATATAGGAGTGGTACAAGGATTTTGTGGCAACTCAGACCAAACCAAAGTGCATCAGCTGATCAGTAGCTCTTTCCACTTTCCTCCGGTGTTAGTTTGATGTATGGTTTATGCTTCCTAGTAGAACATTTACATAATTTTAAGGTTCAAATTACTTAACCTGGCATATTTTGAAGGTTTTCAGTTCATAGGAGTGGGAAGAAGTTGACGAAGGTGAATATAATGAGAAGGCAACTCTGTAATACTGATTCTTAGTGAGAATTATCATATTCCTCATATTTTACTTACATGAGTTTCAATCTTATCTAATTTAGGCTCATTATGTAAGTATTGTCATCTTGATCCCCATCTTTTATTAGTCTCTTCTTTTGTTTTTATTCCAATGAAATTTATGGAGGTGACTTTGTATCAATGATTACTAGTGCTTGGAAATTGAGTTTTTTTGGAGATTTTGGGAGTATGTGGATAGAATTGAATTTGAGAATCTTCAAGAACTACTCTCTGGAAGCATTTATTGTGAGAAGACAGTTTTCTTGCCATCCTTATGGTGCTCTTTCTTGAGGGCTTTTCCAGAAGTGTCTGGTGGATTGTCAATGATATTGAATTTCTCTGTTGTATTTGCTTTGTAATTTTGTTTTACTTATTTCCTCAATCCTTATTGATGAATTCTCTTCTCAGCAAAAACAGAACCTGGAAATAATTAGTACACGGGTATGGTTGCAACTATTAGAGTTTCACATCTTATTGGTAGTTCCTCTGTTTCTCATATAACTTTGTAAATTTCCATAAATAAGAGAAGTTTAGTTGTTCTTAAGTTTTGAATTAAACAAATCATTATTCTGACTGGGAGAGCCATGGGGTCTCAGCTCTCCTGGGAAAGCAGTACACCTCCTGGAAATATAGAGTGTTGCATGTGGAAAATTGTCAGAAGGTATCTAAAACTACCGATTGAATATGATAATCAGACCTCATCACCTTGATGGTAGCTGCAACAAAATTTTAGGAATTGAAACCATTGAAATGGATGTTGATTTGTAAGTCTTTTCATTTTTCCGTTCATTGTTTGATATCTTCTTACACCAGGAATTCTACAAATGCAGCCCTTTATTATGTCAGTTTTATGGAAATTTGTGAATATATGATGAGTTTTTGTTGTGCTAGATCTCTCTTACCTTTTCTGTGTTTTTCACCCTCTGTTTTAGCAATTGGTCATTCCATTGCTTGGATCTAAAACAATGAATTACTTTACATTCAATGTTTACAGACTGAGTTTGAAAACAATATAGACATTTTGAGGTTGGAATTGACGTGTAATAATCTAATGAAGCCAAAAAAATGTTTAGCATTAATATTTCTTGCATTTTGATCAGTGGCGAAAAGAACATCGGTGTTTGATGATCCAACTCTGGAGATCCAAGAATTGACAGCAGTTATAAAACAAGATATTACTGCACTTAATGCAGCTGTAGTAGACCTCCAACTCCTTTGCAACTCCCAGAATGACAGCGGAAACATCTCAAGTGATACTACAACTCATTCAACCACAGTTGTAGATAACCTAAAGAATCGCTTGATGACTGCTACAAAGGAGTTTAAAGAAGTCCTCACAACACGGACAGAGGTAAATTGAAAGTTGCTATCTAACACATGAAGCAGCTCATGATTCCATAATCAGGATTTTTGGTTTTGTAATGTATTGTTGATGTCTTGAATTTTATGTAAATGTACAGAATCTAAAGGTTCATGAGAACCGAAGGCAGTTGTTTTCTTCCACTGCTTCAAAAGACTCTTCAAATCCCTTTGTTCGTCAGCGTCCACTCACTTCCAGGACAGCTGCTAGTGCAACACAGGCTCCTCCCCCTCCATGGGCCAATGCTTCTGTATCCTCATCCCAGCTAGTTCCCAGGTACAAGTTACAGCATTTGTTGTGCTATTAGGAAGTTGTAGTAGGAATGGCCTCGTATTTTCTTTACTTTTTTTTCTTCTTTCTTATGTACCAATTCATGAAATTTCCTTCTATTCTTGACGTGGATTTTTTTTGGGGTGAGGATGGGTTGATTGATATTCTGATATGTGAGATTTTGTGGGTCTATAGACAAGAGTCTTTATTTTCCCACTGAAAATTGTCCCTTCTCCTTTGCAGCAAATCGACAGATGTTGAGTCCCAGCCACTTTTGCAACAGCAGCAACAGCAAATGGTTCCGTTACAAGACAGTTACATGCATAGCAGAGCTGAAGCCCTTCAAAACGTGGAGTCAACAATCCATGAGCTGAGCAACATCTTTACTCAACTAGCAACAATGGTTTCTCAGCAAGGAGAGCTGGCAATCAGGTTTGTTCTTTGTTCGGGTTTCCATTGCTACAAATGATGCTTTGATTAAGCACAAGTATTTCAGTATTTGTGCATAAATAGATGCATGAGGATCATCTGGACAGTTGAACTCTTCAGCTCCTCGTACTGGGAACAGTTTCTGTGTCTCCAAGTCCTAGACACGGCTGCGTCTTTCTTAAAGATGACTGGTATGTTGGCTGCTGCTATCTGCCAATGCATCTTATGATTGGGGATTGGCAGTTTGAGAGGAGTAAAAATTCACCAGTATGAAGGAACAAATGTAAAACATAATAAAAATCCTTACTGAAAGCAAAGGCAAAAGAAATTGCTTTAATCTATTACTGTTTATTTAGCAATCATTTACAACTCACCTAAGGGCATTGCTGACACAGGATTGACGAGAACATGGATGAGTCACTGTCAAATGTAGAGGGCGCGCAGGGCCAACTGGTCAGGTATCTTAACAGTATTTCATCCAACCGATGGCTGATGATGAAAATATTTCTTGTACTTATTGTATTCCTCATGTTTTTCGTTTTTTTTGTGGCATGAGAGTATACAAGAAAAGGCACCGGAAGCGTATATTTCCTGCTCCCAATGTTTTTTTTTTTTTTTTTTTCCTTTTGTCTCTATTCTCTACACAGTTTTGACTTTAAACCCTGCTTAATTTGTTCCGGAAATCCTTCTTGTATCCATGTATGCAAGAACGAGGACAAGTGCATAATAATGATAAAATAGGGCTTGGTGTAATTGTTCCTATATGATCACGTCACTCATGGCATTGATACTGGGGTGGTCTTGTGCTGATTGTGGATTTTGGTAAATGTTATGCTATGCGGTTCATGGCTGAAGTGGCGTCCATGTAATATTCAGATAGCGATCCTGATTATTATTTTAAGCGACTTATTAGGGACCTCACTGTTATTGTGATTGGTATTGTGGCAGCTTTTATAGTTGTGGTTTTAAAAAAATTGTTTTATAAAATGTATTTTTGGTTAAGATTGGTTTGGTATTTATATATGTTTTATTAAAATTATGGTTGAAATTAAGGTTGAATAAAAAAGTAGTTTTGGTTAGGAATGCTTTTCTGAGGTTGTAAAATAATTTCAAAAAATATAAATTAATATTAATTATTTTTAATTTAAATATTGTAGATTTAACTACTGCTATTATATCATGAAATAAATAATACTTTATATAAAATATTTTTTATTGTTCCATTAAGCTATTTACAATTCTATCACGTATGAAATACATCCGACAAGGACTACAGTTTCATTGGTTTCTTAAACGAGCAACAACATTCGGTAAAATATCATTAAGAATAAAATTGGGATTGCGATCTTCATCTAATTTATCATTAGTGTCATAGAATAATATTAAACACTAATTTTTTAAATAAAATATAATTAAAAATTAAAAATAATTTATTTTATTTTATTTTACTGGGTCGGATAGGTTGGTGGTTATGTTTTAAAATATATTAAAATAATATTTTTTTATTTCATAAAATATATTTTTGATATTAATATATAAAAATTTAATTTAATTTTTATTTTAAAAAATAGCAAAATAACGACAATTTAACCATAATCCAAACATGACCATAATCATCATTTATAAAAAGATATGGCTTCGCATTGGCATATAGAGAAAAAAATCTCTATGATAGTAAAGTATAATAAATTACTTTATCCAGGCATAAATATCTGGCACCCCATGAATTTAATTTCTTACTAT
>Ga0325402_1007337_pt1 | contig 10457 bp, 3 predicted proteins | sample PopdelMetagenome_22_FD_207212 | JGI IMG/M metagenome (GOLD analysis project Ga0325402, IMG submission 207212) | Populus deltoides microbial communities from Bellville, Georgia, United States - Xylem-PdKOR-R3 | ecosystem: Host-associated > Plants > Phyllosphere > Stem > Wood/Secondary xylem... | reverse complement strand
TATATATATATATAAACTCGAAGGATGGTTGCTTGCTTTTTTTTAAAAAAATAATAATAATTTACAAATTAAAGTAGTGAGAGTTGAGAAATATATATAAACTTGAAGAAACAACCACAAATAACTTGATCACACGTGTGCATGCTTACATATTATATTTATGTATACGAATCCACTAGATAATTTAGTTTAATTTATCCTTCACACAGCCCCATCCTCTCCTAATTTCCATGCTAAGGTCAACATATTATTTTTGAAATTCTATGGGAATCCTTGCAGAAAAGAAACGTCCCGTTCTCCAACAAAGCAACTAGCTAGCGACCTTTGCCGGCTATCCATAAGAAACAATACCAAGACCAATATCTGCAGATCCTTTGCTTACATTAAAGCAACTTTATAGCTGAAGTTTGCCTTTTGTTCCAAGAAAAAAACAATACATGGGGAGTGTTGATTCAAGTTGAGCATGTGTGTGCAGATTTCCTTCACCCTACTCAATGTGCTTTTGCCTCTTTGTCTGTCTAATTACCTGCCAAACAATGTAGCATCTTTCTTGTCCACTTCTCTTCTCCTCTCTCTTATCCATTTATATAGAAAATTAGGGAATTAGCACACAAAATCAAAACAATTGGCAAAATATTTTTATGAAATAGTATATTTTCATCTTATCGTGCTTCAGACATATGATATTTACTAAATGTAGCTATTCCTAAGTATCACAAGATAATTGTCGCACTTTAGAATATCAACATTTAGTAAATGTCACGCTTCTAAACCACAACAAGATAAAACTTAAATTATATGGTTCAACTGGTTGACCGATTTATAATGGCTAGTAAAATTATTGACCGGTTCCGAAAATAACAAGGAAAATCTCAAAACTACTAAAATTGAGGGCCTCAAAGAGATTTTTAATATATAAAGATCTAACAGTTCGCATAGCGATGTTATTGATATAATAGGAAAAACAGCCTTCGAAAACTCTTGTAAAAACTTGAGCGCAATTCAATGGTCGGATAAAAAATTATGGCATTTTGAGTCGTTCTTCTGGTCTGGTGCTGCCAAATCTTCTTTTGGGATTAAACCTGTCTCACTGGTTCATAAATGCATCTACTAGGTCATCCACATAATTTGTTTGGAGCAAATCCTCATTTAGTTATAACAGACTCACACTTGATTGCTTAAAATCACCTATTATCGCAAACTCAACTACATCAGTGACATTGAAAAATAAAAGACAACTTCTATGTTAACACTAACTTTTTGAGTCTACAAGTTGGATAAAGATATATATTTTGACTCAAAATATATTTGGAAGAAATTTTTTATTAAATTATAGTTTTTAAGTGAGACGGTCATTGTTTCATACAAATAGATCCAACCGATTGACCAGTTGAGCCTGATGGTTAGAGTTTCACCTTGTCGTGCTTCAAAAGTACGATATTTATTAAACATCACTATTTTGAAGCGCGACAACATAAAAATATGCTATTTCACTAAATCTTTTTTAAATGGTGTTATTCTATCAAATATTTTAAGAATCTGTGCTAATTATAAAAAATTCTCAGTTATAAACTACTTTCATGGGTTATATATTCAATTGTGAAAAAAAATTATATGTAAAAGAAATGAGACACTATTGAAAAATAAAATGTACTGCAAAAGTGATAAATTCTAATCCAGAACAATTAATAGGTTCATTTTACAAATTTATTTATACTACCTACACCAATTATATGTTGTAAATGATGAATTTATTGAATTTTCTCTATAATTCATGTATCGATTCTCGCAATATGAAAGAAAGAAAAAAGTATAATTGAGGAGAAAATAGCTAAAAATGTAATTATTTTAGAAGTGTCTCTAATATGTCTCTATATATTTAATTACTTCTAATATATTTCTAAATGAATTTATATTAATTTAGGAGGAATTAATGAAATGTACATCAATTTAATCATGAATCAACTTGATAATGATAGAGTGATATTGCATTTTTTGTATGAACCAAGAGGGCCTTTAAATATGATGCAAAATGAACCTTGATTTATACAAAGATTAAGGTCCATTATTAAATGCTCCTAATGACTTCTCAAGGACTTCAAACATTCTTTAATAAAGATACGAAAATACCAAAGGGTTCGAGAGAGAGCAACCCTATAAAGAATTTGGCCATATCAAAAAAATTAGAATTCATGAGAAAGGTGGGAGAACAAAGAAGATATCGATTTAAGCAAGATGCCTTTATTTGAATCAAATTACAATGGAAAAAAACCACTATACAAGTTAAAAATGGAAAATCACCTGTCACTTTTTCTACAAGGAGAAAATAAATAACCTGTTAATATATCATATGTTAATATTTATTTATTTAAATGAAAAATAAAATCTTATTTTTTAATCCTAAATCATTATCATTTTTTTACATGATCCAATAATTTATAGAAAAGAGTTTCCCTTGTATGTACATAACGAGCTTATTATTTGCCTTCGTCGTTCTACAAGTCTTTTTCTTTTTGTGGATGACATTATTATTTTTTCTGACAACATTTATTAATTTAGAATTTAATTTGAAAATCATATTTTGACATGGGCACTTGTAAACCTACTTTCAATGCCAGAAAATTAAGAAATATAAATGGTAATACTGATGGAATTTTTTTTATCGGTAAATTGTGGTGAAATTTATCGACAAAATATTTTCTCGCGGTGTCCCTCAGTATACACCGATGAAATTTTTTTGTCGGTGTATACCAATGGAATTACAATGAGAAAAAAAGGAATGAAAAAAAATGACGCATCAAGCTTTCAAAATAAAATATTGACGACAAAAACTCATTGCTACTATCCATCAGTAATATTTAAGTTATGAACTAGCAAGCGACCCCCCTTTCCCATTTCTTTTTCTTCCTCCATTTTTCTATGCAAATAACAGTAAATAATTCCTCACGTTAAGTAAGCAAAACTACCTATTTTTTGCTTGAAATCAATTTTGATTTTGTGACTTAGGTTTTTTGTAATGAAATAAGTAATGACTTATTAAATGGATACGTTTCATATTTTGTTAATTTTATTGTTGAGTTGAAGATTTCGGTAAATGTGGAGGAATTTGAATTTTTGTAGAAAATTGATAATGATTTAAGAGTATTATTATAATACATTGAATAAGTTTGAGTTAAACCAATATTAGCTAATTTATTTAGTTCACATAATTAATTAATATATGTTGTCATCAATATTCTATATAGATTTGATATAAGTAATGGATGATCGTTCTTGGATGTAATGAGTTTCACTTGAAGGGCTGTGCAGAATGGATTGTTGTAATGTAGTTGATGGTTTTATTAATTATGCACTATCTATCCAAGAAATATTAGTGGAGACGATGTTAGATGTCCATGCAATAGGTGTAAGAATAAAAAGTTTCTCGATCTAGATGTTGTAACGATACATCTTTTATAAAAATGATTCATGGAGAAATACTTATATTGGTTTGCACACAAAAACTATATGTTCCTTACGAGATCATGATATAAAGGATGATTCAGTCAACTTCTAGTTCTAGCAACATGCATAGAGTTATAGATGACAATAGTAATCCTTATAAGAATATGGTTATAGATACGATGTGAATGAATTAGAGTTACTTATATGAAAGAACCAAATGCAAACGCGGCTAGGTTTTTTGATCTTTTAAAACACTCTGACGAACCATTATAGGATGGGTTCACAAATCACAAAAAATTATAAGTCATTGCACATGTGTTCACCATCAAGTTAGAGCATGGGTTGGGTGAGATCGGTTATGACATAATTGTCGAATGCGCAAGAAATATTTTACCTGAAAGGAATAAGCTAAAAGAGAACATCTATACTACTAAATCCATAATGAAACCTCTTGGCCTAGGATACTAGAAAATTAACATGTGTCCAAACTTCTGCATGTTGTACTATTTTGAAAATGCAGATTTGACAGAGTACAGAACATATGGGCATGCTCGTTATAAACCTAGAACTGGCAAGGAAATGACTTGTCGCACATAAAAAGCTTAGATACTTCATAATCACTCCATCAGAGATGTGTATGAGGCCAAAATTCATGTTTTTATCTACGGTCAAACTTGATCCTAATAGTTCGAGTTGAAATATAGATGTTTGTTTTCGATTGTTGATTGATAAGTTAAAGCAATTGTAGTCATCTGAGACTTTGACTTATGATGTCTCGAGGAAACAAAATTTTAAGATGAAGGTAACTTTGATGCGAACTATCAATGATTTTCTTGCGTATAGAATCATTAGAGCACGCATGGAAAATTAATGTGTCTATATTGTATGGAAAATAATAGGGCTTTCACTTTAAAGGGAAAATTAGTTGTGAGTCATATGGACAGGAGCTGCCGAATTGTTTTTAAAATGGGAATGTTATTATCTTTTTTAATCATTTAATTTGTGTAGATGTCAAGGGAAAAATTAGTTGTGAGTCATATGGACATGAGCTCTACTAGTTCTTTTAGCAATGTTTCTAGCCACCATGAGTTGTTAGGTGCCGATCATAAATAGGTCCCTGAGGCACAAACAACCTCTCTCAATGTAGGCTTGTTGATTGCGAAGTTGCCTCGCTGAGAGGGGTCCATTAATAGCGGGATGTATAAGTTGGGAAGTACGTTGCCCAGTGGAAGTCTGACCATTTAATGTAAGTTTGTTTTCATTTCCTGCACGATTAGAAAATAAAGAATAATTAATATTTAAAAAAATTCAATTAACGAATTTAATTTTAGGTTTACAAATGTTGAGGCTACCCACATAACAACATTCGTGATGAAATCATTGATGAAAGTGCTATTTTTTCAATGGATTCATGTTTCCAAAAATCTTTAATGAAAACCCATAATCGATGTTTGGTTTGTAAAGTTCAAGGTTAGGATATACTTAAGCAATTTTTTATGTTAATTCGGTTAGTTTATTAATTTTAATGAACTAATTTTTTTATAAATTTGACATGCAAGGAAAAGTTTTGCTGGGATAGGGCTGATAACGCTGTTGCTAAGAGGGTTTAGGAGAATCACAATGTAATTAAGTAAAATTAAATTAAATTTGTTAATTTATTTTATTTAAATATTAAAATTCAATTTTCATTATCTTAACCGAAAATTCATTTCGACCTTATAGGTTGCTGATTTTTGGTATAAGATGCATAGAAAATGCTAAAGCAAGAGGTCTTACAAGTTGGAAAGACGTGGTGGTTTGGAGGGGTTTCAGACCACAGTACGTCTCGAATGCTATATGGGCAGATAAAACCCAGCACGTGACATCCATGCGTTTCGTGCGGCAGTCGAAGTCTGGTGTGGAGACCCAAAACAAGGAGATTCACGGTTTAATTACCACTCATACCGATGGATGCATTTTGTTTGTTTTACATGTGAAGCGAATGATAATATTCTTTTTTTATTACATCCATTCTTTTTAAAAAATTGTTGTTTTATATAAAAATGTTTAACTAATAGCAGTTCTTTTTGCAGGTTACGACTTTTAGACGCAAACCAAGATCGATGAATTTTTTTTGTAGAAACTCACATGAGAAATGCTTACCATTAAAAAGGGGTATAACAACTCATGGACAACTGAACTTAGAAGTTCATGGTAAGTTGGATTTCAACAATGTTTTTTATTAAGTTATTTTTTAAGAATTTGTTGACGTGTTCTTTTTTATTTTTTCAGAAAACATATAACATCGATGGAATAAATCCCTCGAAAAATTACGGAAAGTTTGAAAAAAAGTACAAAACATTCCATTGACAACATGTACTCATCGATGGAATTATAAATGGTATTTTTGTCGGTGATATGACATACTCACCGATAGTATTACTGACAGAATGATGCCAACAACTTGTTTTTGTTTGACATGCTTTGTCCGTCTATAATTCTATCAGTGATAATATTATTGACGGAATGTCCGACAAAATAGAAATCACCAGCGATAAGTTTTTTTGATTAACAGTAACCATCCGTGATTTCATCATTAAAAGTTTTTTCAAAAAAATTAGTGTCTAAATACTAATGGAATAATCCATCAACAAAATATAAAATTCTGGTAGTGTTTAAGATGAGTGCTCTTAGTAAAAAAAATCCAATCATTCCTTATCTCTAGAAAGAAAAACATTAATTTATTTATAATACTCCATCATTAGATTAAGAGTCATCTAATTGAACTTGATATTTTATTCAAAAAAGATTATATATATAGAAAAGAAGTCACTCTTATTATCATTCTACAAAATCTATTTATATATGTGTTTGTGTATGTTATATTTTGATATTTATTAATGTTTCTTTTTACCAAATGTAATAGTTTTTCGAAGATAATAGTTATAGATATGACTTCTTTTTATTTAAAAATGATAGTTGTAGTAATGTTTGTAACACACACACACACACACGAGACGTTGAGGCAAATTAATAAGGTAAAAATAAAAATAAAAAGTAATTTTCTACTTTTATGATAACTAAAAATCCGAACTGGTTTTTAAAATTTTAAATAAGGAGCTGATTATGCAAAAGAGAAGATAAACATCATCTTAAAACATCAAATTTTAAGTAAGTTGCATTGTGATTGTTTTTAATAATAAAATACCTATTATACTCGTGCTAAATTTAGCCTAAAATGATATGTATATTCTTATGAAAGGATCACTAAATTTAGGATAGTTATTTGAGACCTGAGTCTAGCAAGAAAGCCTAATCACTTTTTAAAAGAAAATGGCTGGTGTTGGACCTATAAATATGATAAATTATGAATTAGACTTTGATTCTGCTTGATGAGTTATCCCTAAGGTCTTTTGAAGTCGTGTTCACCTAACCTGAATTCACTTGCAATGGTAGTGTCATATCCTAGCACATGATAAATTTTAAAAAAAATTTTCACACATTGATAACATAATAAAAAGAGAAAAAATATTTTTTAAAAATAAAATTCATATGGTATTATTAAAAAAAAATGTTATCAGCATAAGAGCAATATCACCGATAAAATAACAATTTATTGTATGAAAATAAAAGTTAATGAAAAGAGACTTTCAACTCATAAATCAAATTCATAAATATAACTTTAAAAACAAATGATTTTTTAACTTTCAAAAAGCAAAATTCTTCTAGTGATTGTCTTATCTTGGGTTTAACCTAAATGAAAAAAAAATATTTTTTAATTTTATTATAAGAAAATAGCAAAATTCAATTACTGTTGTTGGAAGGAGATAAATAGTTGTCTTGGTTCGAGTTCAAAGAAAGAGATCAGGTTGTTAGTGGCTAAGGGCTATGGCTAAAGGAGATTGTGTTTTATGATTCTTGATGGATCTTGTTAGAAAATAATATAAATTATATTTTGAGATCTTATTTAATAATTTAAATTATTAAATTAAAATAATTTTTTAATACATCTGTGATGGAAGAGAAGAAGAAAAGTATAGTGGGTTGGTTCGCTCTGACAAAAAAATAAAATTACAGTGGCAAAGAGGAGGAGATTTGATTACTTCTGACAATGCACGGAAGAGAGATGGAACCGTGGCTGTGGAGGTTTTGTTGGCTATGGAGGTGTGTGGTGGTTGGCTTGAGTAAGGGAAATCGTGGTAGTTTTGATGGAAGGGATAAGAAATTAAGAAAGAAAAGGCTAGAGTCTTTATATATATATATATATAATATGGTTTTTTGTTTTTTATTTCTCTCTTTTTTTGGGTGTTTTGTGTTTCTTAGTATCGTTATTGTGATCTCTCCTAATTTTTTTTTTTTTAGATTGCTATCTCTATTTATAGTGTTTATTTTTCAGTTTGATCTTTTCCTTCAACTTTTTATCTTCTGATTCTTTTCTTGATCTCTAATTTTAAATTCTTCTGTCTTTTACGTTTGAAATTCACTTTTTCTTTAAATTTATTTTTTTTAAAAAATTTAAGTCCTGATTATTTGAAAAATGGGTCTAAACTTTATTTTTGGTCCCTTTGTTTTTCTTATTTCTAAAATTTTTATTTTCAAAATATATTATAAAAAAAGTAAAGATTGAGTTATGACAAAACATCTATATATCAAATATCTATAAGATTCTATTCTTCAATCATTTTTTTTATAATTAATATTTGAACAATTAACAGTTAACCCCAACTTTTAACTTCAAAGCAAACACAACTTTAATCAAAAGACAAACAATGATGGCTTTAAATTACCTTTTTTCCATGAGTGCTGTATAAATATTTTACTATAAAGAAACCCCGTTTTCCCCGCTGTTATATTCACCTTTCAAATCATTAGAGTTATGGGAGTCTATTTTTTTTAATTTTTTAAGTGTTTTTTATTTAAAAAATATTAAAATAATATTTTTTTATATTTTAAAAATTATTTTTGATATCAATGCATCAAAATAATTTAAAAATATCAAAAAAATATTAATTTAAAGTAAAAAAAAAAATTCAAATTTTTTTAAAAGCGATTTTGAAATGCAAAAACAAAAAGGGATACGTTCACCTAGTGTAAGAAAAAAATTAAAAAAAAAGCCGAGAAAATGACTCATTTGAAATGTTCTTTGATCTTATTGAATATTTACTTCAAGAGATGTATATGGATTCACCTCTAGGTATCACTTGGCTATAAATTAATTAAAAAATAATTCATATGAAAAAAACTGAATTTTTATAGTAGTTTCATATGAAAATTCAAGAGATGTATATTGAAGTAAATATTCATTATGTAATAATTAAAATCCATTTATCTGATTTTTTTTCAGAACAAGTCATTCATATGAAAAAAACTGAATCCCATGTAGTAGTTTCATATATTTTTTATAAGGGAAAATAATAATTTTATTAATGTTAAATAAAGTAGAGATAAATTACTTCTTTCACATTATATCTAGAGAAATTATAAATTGTTTGAAAAAAATAATCAACAACTTCAACAATATCAAATGGTTTTTTAGACAACTTATCCTTTCAATTATTTGAAAAACAAAGTCTATATATATAAGAAAACTCTTTAAAATTCTCCAAATCTAGATTCTAGATTCTACATATAAAATTAATTTTATTTTACACGCAAATAACTTTAATTAATCAATCATAAATTAACAGAAACTATTGAATATAGTACTAGATTGATTGATCATAGAAAATCAAAAACCTCCAATAAAAACATTTTCAATTAAAAAAAATCATTTTGAAGAGCTAAATTGTCTGTATAACATTTTAAATAATGTAAATATGATTTTTATTCTTGTATATAATTTAATGGTAAAAACTATTTAAAAAAGTTTAATTGTTAATATGGTATTTTAACCCAAAGTAGATATTCTTCCAATAAAAAATAACTATAAAATCTATATTTAAAGTAGAAAAATCACAACAAACGAGGAGAGAAATTAGGTGCTTTATATATATTTTTTTTCTCTATAATTTAAATCATAGATACAAGAGCCTCATAGATAAGTACAAATTCTAGATTTATAGATACAAGTGCTTTATATGCATTAAAAAAAAAAAGGTTTTAAGGATATTTATGAAAGCGAATGTTTCCTTTCTCTAGCTAGCCATAATGTTTATTAATAGAATTCTTTTTTCTCTAAAATTTCATTAAGTGAAATGGTATGGGCAGGGAGAGGCATTTATGATTTTGCAGCATCATTTTAAGAGAGGGAAAATGGCATGCAATTTGAAATGGGATGCCTCGTGTAATCAAGGCACTGAAATTAAGGTAAGAGTAATTATTTTCGGTTCGGTTTGGTTTTTATAAAAAAAATAACTAAACTGAATTTAAAAAAAAAACTGAAGTCAGTTCAAACTGACCGGTTTCGGTTCGTTTTTTGGACAAAAACCGGTTCAAACCGGTTTGGCTTGGTTTTTTTCCGGGTTTTTCTCGGTTTGGGTTCAGTTTGGTTTTTTCGGTTTCAGGCTTAAAAAATCGAAACCGAACCGATCGGTTTTTTAAAAATTTTAATCTGTTTAATTGATTTTTTTCAGGGTTCGGTTTTTTCGGTTATTTGTTTTCTGGTTTTCTTGATTTAATTGGTTTTTTTATTTTTTTGTCACCTCTAAATTAAGGAGATGTGTGATATTAATTGGGAGTGGTTATTAATACTTCATTTGAAATATTAACTTAATTACAAAATTTTAGGGCATGGCCCCTCCCAAGTATCATATGTTTTATATTTAGCTAAAGGGTCTTGCTAACAAATTAATGTACCTTTCAAATATAATTAATTATTGTACTTCACGCTAAACTAATTACAAGTGCTATTAATCTCTTTAAAAATTAAATTGTATTTTTAATATTTAATATAGACTTATTAATAACATACCCTTTTCCATATAAAAATATCCTTCTTCGCATAAATCACTTTTTTTAAAAGTTATTCTCACAAATCATTGTACTTTCCTTATTTCTAACATTTTTATAATTACTTTGTTCATTTTATTCTCTAT
>Ga0325402_1007335_pt1 | contig 10458 bp, 11 predicted proteins | sample PopdelMetagenome_22_FD_207212 | JGI IMG/M metagenome (GOLD analysis project Ga0325402, IMG submission 207212) | Populus deltoides microbial communities from Bellville, Georgia, United States - Xylem-PdKOR-R3 | ecosystem: Host-associated > Plants > Phyllosphere > Stem > Wood/Secondary xylem... | reverse complement strand
AGGTAATTTATTGTATTAACAAAGACAGATATTTAACTTCCAACAACGTTATCTCTCCTTCACACTTTCTATGACAAAATTCCACAGAACACGAAGACCTAAGCTAGCAGTGACCTTCGAGTTCTCATCATAACCATGTCTGGTCTTCCTCTTGAGATGATAGCAGAAATCCTCTGCAGATTACCAGCAAAGGAACTTCTTTGTTGCAGGTCTGTATCTAAACCATGGTGTGGTTTAATTGATGGTCCGAACTTCGTTAAATTACATTTGAAGCACTCTATGGACACAAGTTCCAATCTTTACATCATCCTTAGAACTACTTCACATGTTCACTACATGGATTTTGAGCAAAATTTAGTCTTAAATGACTGTGTTACTCTGAAAGAGTTGAATCATCCTTTGATGTGTTATAATCATGGGATTAAAGTTTTAGGTTCTGTTAATGGGTTGCTTTGCATTTCTAATGTTGTTGATGATATTGCTGTGTGGAACCCATCAACTAGAAAGCATCGTGTGGTGCCCTTTTTGCCTATTGAGCTGAAAAGGTATTTTGGGACCAAGTCTTGTAGTGTTTATGTGTTTGGATTTGGGTATGATAGTGTTAGGGATGATTATAAGCTTGTTAGGATTGCGCAATTTGGAGGTGGGGGGAAGAGGAGTTTTGAGTCTGAGGTTAAGGTATATAGTTTGAGGAAACAATCGTGGAGGAGGATTGGTGATATGCCTTATTGTGTTCACTATCCTGGTGCAAATGGGGTTTTCGCTAATGGTGCTTTACATTGGGTTGTGGGTGAGAATCCTGAATCGAATGTGGCAAATATAGTTGTTGCATTGGATTTAGGAGTCGAGGATTATAGGGAGGTGCTGCAACCTGAGTATAAGGATAAGAATTTTTATATTGATTTGGGGGTTTTGAGAGGATGCCTGTGTTTTCTTGCAAATTTTCTAGGCGAACGTGTTGATGTGTGGATGATGAAAGAGTACGGGGTAAAGGAGTCCTGGACTAAACTGTTTTCAGTTGCACAGTATGAGGTCATCGGGTTTCTCAGATCTCTTAAGCCTTTAGCTTATTCAAAGAGTGGTGATGAAGTTCTCATCGAACACGACAATTTGGACCTTTGCTGGTATGATCTGAAGAGGAAACAAGTAAAGAATAGGATTCCTGGTATACCATATTCCTTTGAAGCTGATACTTTTGTTGAAAGCCTTATTTCTGTCAGTCCGAATAGGTATCTTGATGGAAGGACACAGGATGAAGATGAGGACTCGAAGGATAGGAATAAGAGGTATGCAGTGCTGAATTTTATGCTTCTATTTTTCATGTCTATCTTTAGCTCACATGATGTAACTTGTTATTTTGGCTTGGTTTTGTTATTAGGGATGATTTCTTGTCCGAGGGGTTCAAATTGGTCTTATAATTCACCAGAAGAAACAGCAGAGAAAACATGGAAAAGAGGTAATTTGCTGCATTAAACTATATCAGTTGACATGAAGCTTGCTAGATTCTAAAATGTTTGTCAGTTGCTTAGTTTTACTTGCAGATTATTTGCAAATTGGGATGGGATAGTATATGTTACGAATTAATGAAATAAGAGGCTGCTTGTTTGTGCATTTTAGGGGACTTTCCAATTATTATATTTTCAACACAAGTTTTATTTTACCTTCTCTGTCCTTTGCTGCCTTTATTTCTCTCAGGGCTGATACTGGCGGATGGAGATATAATTGAGCATATGAGAAATTTTGCAGATGAAGCAAAGAATGGATAAAAACTATGCTCATTATATATGTCATGCACTCACATGCGTCTTTCTTAATGAAAAGGTACTTGGTCAGGTATTGTCTAATTGAGGCTATATTCTGTCCATGTATTATTTTCTGCAAGTAGCATAGGGTGTGTAGACTTCAATCAAATAGGATGTTATGTAACTGGTAGTACCGTTAGGCGTTCATGGTCATGACTCTATATGATATTTACCTAATCCTCTAAGCTCTACAAGGTCCTAGAAGTTGGTTTTCCTCAATGATGGAAACTAAATGACCACCAGGGCCTCTGGAGCCTGTTGCTAAATTCTGGTTTTTCCAGAATGGCTTCATATGGATATGGGAGGAATAACTCCGTTCCTTGGGGATTTTGATGAATTCCTGCAGGCACCAAATTGCTCCAACTAGTTTGTTTTTTCAAAATTAATAAAATCTCTCCTTGCAAAATTAATGTCCATATCTGGAACCTAGTTGGTTTTTGATGAACAAGGGACAAGACTAAAAACATCTAGTCCTTGTTGTAATATAGTTAGCAATTCAGGAGATCTGCTGTTCCATGCGTCAGTTCCAAGATTTTGGTTTTTCCCTCCAGATTTTCATGTGTTTGGCTTTGAATATTTTGATATTTTAGATTGTTTAACTTTGTTAAGTCTTTCTGCAATGCTAGAAGATTGAGCACTTAACAGTTGTAGTCAGCAACCTAGTATTTGAGTGGTTTGCCTGGTGAATGATGTGTCATGACTAGCTCATCAATACCTCCATCTGAACCAGATGCTTAGGTATGGTCTATGGACTTGGAGAAGCTTATGCTTTCCTTTCTTCATAGAGTGAATACAGTTGAGCTGATTACAGTGCTGGAATTTTGCTGGTGTATAAATGTTCTCTGAGTTCGGAAATTAAGTTTGAAAGATTCATTATTATTGTACAAGATAGATTACAAATATTCTACTTTCCATTAGTTTCCGAGGGGGGGAAAAAAACAGAGCCTGTCCTGCTATATGCTTTGAAGGGTAGTAATAGAAATGCCATCATGATTTAGCTTCAAGGTTTGGTGTGGGAGAAGAGAAATTAAGGAAGACAAAAGTAAGCTGTTAGAATCTGAGAAGTCTTTAATGATGACTACTTTTACAGTGAGATATTTGATGCTTTCTTCATTTGGCTAGCACTACGCATGAATGCAAGCTCTTTGATTTTAGATAGTTATTATTTTTTTTCCTGGTTGATTTGGAAAGATCATAACATGCTGATGAATTGAATTTAGTTCTGATAAAGCAATGTGATCACTGGAAGATCAACTTGGTTATTTGTTTTGCAGGGAAAGATGGGCTGATATATTTGGATGAACGTGCTTGGGTTGCAAAAACGCAATTTGGTTGAGAGTTATGAGCCACGTCTATGTTCATTTAGCCACTGCTTGCTCTTAGTGTTAAACCTATTAGTGCCAATTTTTTTTAAAATAAAAATAAAAATCAGGCTTCATAAATGTATGATAAAGCTACCATGCTAGAAAGGATTGTGATGACAGAGATTTACTGTATATATCAGATCTCGTGAGTTGATTGCCTGAAAGTAATGTAATTTCTTGATCAAGCCTCAAGATGTTGAAGACTTTTCTATCTAGTCAGTATGGTCGGTCATATGTTTTTGTAAGTCTGCTCAACTTTGTGAAGTTGGATGGCTTTATTGTATTGTATGGATGAAATCTCTGAGTTGTAAAACATAATCTACGATTAAACTTCAACTGAGGATTGATGTTGGAGAATTTACTATCTATTCAGTGTTGCATCTTCCTTTCCCAGTATTCCTTTATTTCTCAGTACTCTCTTTTTTTCCTTCAACCCCAATGCAGGTTAGGTCACGGGCTAAATCGCATAACTATTGTTTAAGCAAGCTGATTAAGTTTGTGTTTAAGAATGTAATATTAATTGAAGTTTAAATTGTATTTTTTTTAGAAATGTATTAAAATAATATTTTTTTTTAAAATAAAATTAAAAATGATTGAAAATATAAAAAAGAAATTAAATTTTAATGGAATGTTGTGTTTCAAAATATTTAAATTTATTTTATTTTATTTGTTTAAAATTAATATTTTTTTGATATTTTTAGATTATTTTGATATAATAATGTTAAAAATAATTTTTAAAAATTAATAAAATATTGTTTTAATATATTTTTAATTAAAAAATCCTTTAAAAAACATGATTGATCTAAATGTCCAAGAGATCGTGTGGTTTTATTCAAAATATAGGTGTCCCATCAATCAACAAATTTTAGGCTTTAATTAAGAATCAAAACTTCTATAAATTCTTGATTTATTCAGATGTGAAGAAACCCTAAATATTCTCCTCTGATATACAAGAACCTAAACAAAAAATAAAAACACTAACATTAAAGAGGATGCTCATACCAGCAGAGATAATAACAGATATTCTAAGCAAGCTACCGGTCAAAACTCTCAAACGTTTCAGGTGCGTATCAAAATCATGGTGCAAGGAAACCGAAAGTCCATATTTCATCAACATGCATCTGCAAAAGTTGACACAAGCGCGTACCAATCTAGGGCTCATCCTTGGGGATAGAAGTTCCACCAAGTTATACACTGTAGACTTGGACAAGCCAAATCCCACTAATTCCATGGAACTATTTGTAAGTAACAAAAACTAGAAAATTGAAGTAATAGCTAGCTAAGCTCTTGTAATGGACTGCTTGCTTTGTTATGTTCTGATAAGAAGACTATTGCCTTGTATAACCCGTGTACAAGAGAATACAAAATACTACCCTCTACACTGTTTGAGTTGCGCATACCTAGCGGTAAGGAATATGACAAATTTTGTTGGGAACGTACTCTTTATGGATTTGGGTACGATCCCATTAATGAAGACTATAAAGTTGTGAAGATTGTTGACTATTATGGTAATACTATTGACAGGTGTTTCTTTTCTGAGGTTAAAGTTTATAGCTTGATGAAGTCTAATTCTTGGAAAAGAATTAAGGGATACCCTAATTATTACGCTATTTTCCAACCTGAGTATATATCACCGTGCTAATAAAGGGGAGTGTATATATATATATATATATGGTGTGTTTGCTAACAGTGCTGTTCATTGGACAGCAAGTACTGAAATAATAAGACGAGACCTTTCGCCTACGTACTATGATTGTTGCGTTTGGTTTTGGAGTTGAAGGTTTTAGGATTATAGCGAAACCTGCAGATTATTTGGCCAATGAGCATGATTATTTTGATTTGGGGGTTCTAGGAGGGTGCTTGTGTTTGCTTTGTGCTAAGATGTGTTTTCGTGTGCAAATATGGGCTATGAAGGACTCTTGGAGTAAGTTGTGTACTGTTGTTTCAGAGCTGCAAGTGGATCGATTTAACTTTTATTTTAGAACTTTAGCTTATTCAAAGAGCAAGGACAAAGTTCTTTTGGAATTGGACAAAACGTTTTTTGTTTTGTGTGATTCGAGGATGAGAAAATCCGAGCTTGTCAAGATTCATGGGGCTCCAGAGATGGTTACAACTGAGATTTTTGTAGGAAGCCTTGTTAGCACTAAAAAGTAGTGGTGGAGGTGGCAAGATTGATAGGAAGTGGAGGCACAAGAGAAAAAGAATAGCAGGAAGAAAAAGGTTTGTTTTTTATTCTTTTTGTTCAAGCAAGTTTCTTTTTATGGTTTCTCTAAAACAGTTTAGTTTCTAATTGCTGGCATTTACTGTAATGATCAATTTAATTTGCGAAGTTTTCTATCGGTAAATACTTTTAGATGTTATTTTTTGGTCACTATCTCAGGATATAATAAACAAAACAGAGGAGATAAAAAAAGACATGTACTTTTTGAACTTTCGAGTGCATCGCGAAACTTTGGTGTTCAGTTCAGAAGCAAATATTTCATCCAACTTCATATCTAATATAAATCGTCGACAACAACACCAAACTCAGCCTCACTCTTCCAGGTAAAAAGGTCCGTCACTCGTAATTCTCAAGAGTTACAAAGCCAGAATAAGCCTATAAAAGGCAAACAAGAGTTCAAAGTGGGGGGCGGCATTAGGCAAGGTGATCCCCTATTGTCTTTTCTTTTTAAAATAGCTGCTAAAGGTCTATTTATTCTCTTTCAACGTGCGGTTGTTTCAAACATTTTTCCTGTATTGATTTTTGCTTTAATAACTTCCTGTATCATTTTCAGTACGCAGATGACACAGATGACATTCTTGTCTTTATGCTAGCTAGTTTGCATGCCCTCCGGTCAGCTAAAAGAGTTTTAAGGTGGTTTGCTTTATGCTTGGGCTTGCACATTAATTTTTTTAAGAGCTCTCCTCTGGAATCAATGTTGATGACTCTTGCTTGAATGAGTTCGCAAAATCAATTTACTGTAGGCATGATACACTTTCATGTAACTACCTGGGGATGCTTTTGAGGTCTAATCCTAGAAAGATTTCAACCTGGAAACCTGTCATTGATAAGTTTTGAAAGAAACTCAATTCGTGAAAAGGGAGAAGGTTAAGAATGGTGGGTCATATTTGCCTTATCAAAAGTGTGTTGAACTTTCTTCCTTCGTATTTTATGTCCATCTTCCTTATGCCAAAAGGTATGTGTTGTTTGCTTACTTCCATCCAATGCAAATTCTTATGGTCAGGAACTCTAAGAATGAGAAAAATTTGCAAAGTTCAATAAAGTGTGGTTGTTAGAGGTAAGGATAGGGGTGGCCTTGGGATTGGATCATTGATAGCAAAAAATAAACAATACTTTTCAAGTGAATTTGGAGGCTCTCTCTTCCTAGTAATGAGCCATGGAAGAAGATGATATACAACAAATTCAAGCCGGTGTTTGAAAATGATCTTCCTATTTTTAGTAGAAGATTATCTTGTATCTGAATTAAGGGACTCCACATCCCTTACAACTTCAGTAGACTCCATCTCTTCAGGTTTAGCCAATAGCTACATATTTGTAGTGGGAAATGAGAATCTATCTCGGTTTTGGTCTGATGTTTGGTTTAGTAGATTTCCATTGAAAGTCACTTACTCACGACTATATATTCTCTCCACTAAATTGAATGCCACAATTGCTGATATGAGAAATTAGGAGCTAAGGGAATGGAAGTGAGAGTTATCTTGGAGGAGACAATTGTTTCTCTTCAAAATTGAACAAGTTGTCTACCCTCTCTCATCTCTAGAAAGCTTTTGGCTAAAAGTAACAACTTCATATAAGAAATTTTGGTCCTTATCAGCAGACGAAAGTTGTACAGTTAAAACTTGCTCTTTACTTATTAATAGAATTGTGAATCCAGGGCTTAGAACTTTTAAGGCTTCAGTCTGGCTAAAAGAGATTCCTTCTAAGGTTCAATCTTTTTTTTGGTAGCTGTTCAGAATAGATTATGCAATAAGGAATTCTTACTTTGTTGTAATATAATCCTAGTTGATCAAGCTGTTTGTATTTTTTGTGAAAATGAGATTGAGACTTCAAATCATCTTCTGAAAATTTTGGATGAAATTCTTGGATTGGTGGGGTATTAGTGGCTGTCTTCCCTACTGTGTGGATGATCAATTATATCAGTGACCTAACCTAGTGTTTGGAAAATTCTAGCGTAAGGCTTGGTCTATGCTTTCTTGTTGTGTTAGCTGGAGTATATAACTTATGAGGAACAAGGTTATCTTCAATTATGGAACCGCGACCTTCAAAGACAACTTCCCCTTGATTCTATATCATCTCTCGAATTGGCTCAAGTTTACAGATAAGCTTTTCATAGCTATTGGAATTGATTAATTATGGGGCCTGAAAATATTATAGAATGGTCTAACAATACCAAATCAAGGTTTTAAGCATGATGCATCAGCTCCTTCAGTCCTGATGCCTTTTTCTTATCTATATTTATTGGCTTTCTATTTTTCATTGTCTGCTTTATGTTTTTTGTCTTTTCTGTTTTTTTTTCTTGTCTCTTGCTTTTGGCTCCTTTCTAGTGAACCACTTCAATATAACTTCTTCAAAAAAAAAAAAGGGGGGGGGGGTTGTGGGAACCAAGAGACCACAAGGGTCTGTAAGCCAAAAGGAGCAGAAAACTACAAAGAACTATGCAAACAAGGCCCTTGATAACAAAAGAGAAATGACAATCAAGGAACCTGCCCCTGCCTTTGCAATAACAATGAAAGAACCTTACTGATATTGGGCTCTTGCAATGGTTTGCTTTGCATTGATGAATCAGACCACAAAAGCCAACACAAACAGGACAGAATAAATGACATCTCTCTCAAGATTGCTTTGTGGAACCCATCAATCAAGAAAGTTCGTATACTACCTGTTGTGAAGTTCATAAACAGCATCTTATTGCTAGTTGTTAACAATACACATTCTGATGGCAGCAACCATTGTGTGAGTAGATGGAGTGATAAGGTGACTCAAGATTATGACAGAAATAAGGTTGAACACTCACAAACTGCTGTCAGCAACGTATCTTATATTATTGGAGAAATGTTTGGAGAGAAAAAGGTTTAAAAGGCAACAAACTCAAGCTAAGATGGTAGTCTAACCGATAAGGGAACTGCAGCTATACAATCTGAAGGAATGAATGCATATCAATCAGAATCTCCCTTTAAAGAATATACAGGAACATATTGTAGTCTTGATACATTATATGCAATTCATCCAATATTGTAAAGATGAATATTGTCTTGCGTATTCTTAGGGAAACTAGTTAATGCATTCCATGTACAAGTAATCTTCTACTGCACTGTTAGTGCTCACGGCTCATTCAAGTGAGAATTCAATAAAACAGTAGGCCTTGTTTTCAAACAACATGCTCAATTCCAGTTTTTCTACTTTAGCTACGGTTAACTCTTCATTGATGTTTTTTATGCATTTGGAGATGATTCCATGGATGATATCATGATGACTACAAGGTTTTGAGAATTGCACTACCTGGAGTGGTTAACTATGTTATATAGCTTGACTACTACTTCATGGACGATAATTTTTACGAGAGATTTGTTAAATCATCTGTTATAGCTATTAAGAATATGACTTAACAACACAAAACTTTTTAAAAGACAGAAAATTCATTTTGCTTGATTATGATTGTGGATTTAGTTTTGTTGGAAAGCTTAATTCTGTCTCTTTTAAACCCTTTTTTTTTTTTCATGGACAACAATTGATGTGCTTACGCTACAGCCACCATGTCCTTGTTCATGACGTTTTTCATTGGTTGATGATTTGCGATAAAGAAACTTATTGTTTCATTTGATATTCAAATGGAGCAGTTTTGCACTCGCCACTGCCGAACTTGGATCTTCAGCCTATACCCAGAAAGTTGAGTGCCTTTGCTTAGTAGAATTTGTGTATGGAATTGATAGATTGACATATGGGTGATGAAGGATTCATGGGATAAACAGTTTTCATTTACAGGCTCCGTGTACACAAATCCAATGCCTTTTTCTCAGGATGATGACGACAAGGTTCTCTTACTACAGATCAGTACAATTTTGAAGTTTAGATGGTATGATCTAAAGAGAGATCAAATGAGCGAAGATGTGCCAATTTCCAGTGTTGCCAATTTGGTTCGTTTTCTCCTTCATGTCAATACAATTCTATTTTGAAATGCTTGAGGTCCTCATTCAGTAATTAAGCATGAAAGAAATTGTGATGCAGACAGAAAGCAAAACACAAGAAGACGAACAAGCAAAGAAAAGTTGTTGCCGAGAAGGGTTACGAACACAAGAAACATAATTCTTATTTTATTTCTAAATATTTTTCTCTAATCTGATATATATGTTTTTTTAAGAGCTTTACAATATCCTTTAAATAGGTCAAAAACTGATCATTATAAGGTATAAAAATCAAAATCCCAAGTTAAATAGGAAAGACAACAAGAAATCTGAAATTAAGCTAAAAATCTATAAGAGAAAATAACGAAATTGATTCTAATATCATTTTTCAAGCCTAATGTGAGGGTCTTTTGTATATCAGCTAGTTACAACTAGTTAGCCCTCGATTGAACTGGTTTTGTAGAATCATTTAGGAAAATTTGAGCTGATTATCCAAAAGTCAAATATAAAATTATGGTATTTTCTTGTTAGGCTATTCATCTAGCATAAACAAGTTTTTTTTTTAGATATAACTCTGATCCACTAGTTTATAAACAAGCTTCCTAAGCTTTCTACATAATCCACTAGTGACAGATACATAAATTACTATTCCGAACTATCAATATTTTCAAAACCACCTACATCAAATTATCAAAAATCCTTCTCAAACTACATCTGAAAAAATCATATCTACACCGTACAAATTTCCGGCTGGAACGTTGTGTTTTTTTCTCTGATGTTCTGTGGGCCCGGAGCCTCACAATGAGAGTATCTACTGTTATGCAAATGTTTAGCTCCAAGAGCATATATGTTACAGCTGTTTTCTTTGTTCGTCTTTTGATCCGTGAAGACGTAAAATCCACGGATTGATTGGCATTGTTTTATAAAGATTATATTCGGTGCTACTGAATTGCCTAATAATTTCCCGGACTTGTCGCTAGAATCTTATTAGCTCTACTTGATTATATTAATCTCTTGAAGGAGGAACCAACTGTGGAATCCATAAGCGCAGCATTGATATTTTGAACAAAGAGCCTGCAGCTCGATAAAAATCCGGCCTCCTGAAGATATATACTACAACATCATATATAGCCATGCCACAGATTCACCATTCCTCGAAACTCCTTGTT
>Ga0325402_1007332_pt1 | contig 10459 bp, 7 predicted proteins | sample PopdelMetagenome_22_FD_207212 | JGI IMG/M metagenome (GOLD analysis project Ga0325402, IMG submission 207212) | Populus deltoides microbial communities from Bellville, Georgia, United States - Xylem-PdKOR-R3 | ecosystem: Host-associated > Plants > Phyllosphere > Stem > Wood/Secondary xylem... | reverse complement strand
TTTGAAGGCTTGAAATATGTATGAATTTTTATTTGAAACATGTTTTTTAAGGTGCTTGAACTATGTATAAATTTTTATTTGAAGCATGAATTTTTTTTAATGTATTTTAAAATTCCTTACGATTTTATGATTTTACGATCCGTTTTTACGATCCGAGTTTGTGTGCAGCTTTCCGTGCCGTGTTAAAATCGTGATTTTAACAACCTTGCTCATAACCAACCCTTACCTTTCCTTATTCGTCAAGGATTCTTTCTCTTTATATCTGGTCATTTATAGTCCTTTTCCTATATAATTTTTTCCTTTATTATGTATTCGATTTCTAGAAGGATTTTACTCCTTTAGTGCCGCCTCCTAGCTAGTATAAATAGGATAATTATAGTTTGTTTTGAGACGAGGTTTCCGCAGCCTTCTTTCTCTTGTTTAGGGTGTGATCTGTTTTTCCTTCTTTTCATCTTTTCTTTACTTTAAAACAATTAGAATTAGGATTTTATTTTCTTGTAGTTGCCGAACTCAATAGGAATAGAAGGGAGTAATTTTTCTTTTCAATTGTGAAGGTAAGTAACCTTCCTCTTAATCAATTTATGCATGTATGTGTGATGATTTTGTGTTTGTGATTTATGCTTATTGCCGAAACATCTAAGCTTGATTAAATTCATGAATTTGATCTTGTTTATGTGTTTTCATCTTCTTCAATCAATGCAAGAGGAGATTGAAGAATTTTATTCATGCCTTTCTGCTTGTCTAGACCAAACACCGGTTTGATCACCCATCTTTGATCCTTTCCACACGCGTGAATTGGAGGAGAAAACTTACTCCTTTAATCCACTTTTTCAACCCATGTTCGAGTAAGGAGAACAGTCTTCGCCGGACAAAATCTACACTAACCTAAACACTTCTTCTTCATCGTCATCAACCTCATTAATCCAAAATCCTTTTGAGATGGCTCTTGAACCGCAAACAACTCTTAAGGAGCTAACCGCTCCTACTCTTGAAAACTAACCTTTATGCATAAATGTTAACGATATTAATTTTGAACTTAAATCAGGTTTCATCCGTTTACTCCCAACTTTTAATGGCCTTGCAGGAGAAGATCTTCATTCTCATCTCAAAAATCACATATGGTTTGCATAGGAATGAAACCACAAGGAGCTGAGGAAGACTATGTTAAGTTGAAAGCCTTTCCTTTTACTTTAAAAGAGGTGATTGAAGACTGGTTGTTTTCCATGCCTTTTGGTTCAATTAGGAACTGGAATGAATAAAAAAGAATATTTCTTGAGAAGTATTTTCTAGCTTCTCATGCAACCATTATTAGGAAGGAAATATTGCTTTACAATTGGGAATTGCTTTTTATTTATTTATTTCTTACTAATTTTGCCAAATATTATAGCTTAGTTTTAATTTTAATTTTAGTTATTTTCTTTGTCTTAATTGTCGAATATAAACCACCCCCCAATCCTTTGTTTTTGTGTCTTTTTATTTTAAGTCTTTCTGTTTGTTTTGTGTGTCTAGTTTAGATAAGAGTCTTAGTTTGTTTTGTTTAGATTTTGTTTTGTCTTTTGTTTAGTTTAATTAGTTCTATTGTTTGGTTTGGGTTTAATCATATCTTTCACTAGTTCCTCTTGAGATTGAAACCCTACTTCCCTATACTACCTAATTAGTGTTTTGGGGGAATTAATTTGATAGGCCTAACGACACCTCATCAAAACTTGGTGTTGTTGCCAGAGAACTAAAACTTTAATTGATTAAAACCAATCGAACTTTTGAATTAATCAAAACTAACTCTATTCTAGATTTTTTTGCTTTTGTCTTTGTTTTTGTTTTTAGTTTGTTTTGTAGGTATATGTTTGAATCTCTTGAGCAATAAGAGATCGAAAAGTTCTTCTCGCGTCTTTCCATTCATCTTGATCAATCACCCATTTGATCATCCCTCTTCGATCCATATTAAACACGTGAATTAGAGGAGAAAACTTGTTCTTTCAATCCTCTTTGTCAACCCATGTTTGAAGAAGGAGAATAATCCTCATCGGATGGAATCTATACCAATCCAAACGTTTCACCGAAGAAGGAGAATAATCCTCATCGGATGGAATCTATACCAATCCAAATGTTTCACCATCGCCGTCATCAACTTCATCAATCGGAAGTCCATTCGAGATGGTTGTTCAAAACCAATAAAGTCTTCAAGAGCTTGTCGCTCCTAATCTTGATAACCAAACCTTGTGTAATCATGTCAATAATGTTAATTTTGAACTTAAATCTTGTTTTATTCACCTATTACCTTCTTTTAATGGCCTCGCAGGAGAAGATCCCCACTTGCACTTAAAGAAATTCCATATGGCGTGTAATGGAATGAAGCCACAAGGAGTGGAGGAGGAATAAATGAAATTGAAAGCCTTTCCTTTCACTTTGAAAGGGGCGGTGGAAGAGTGGTTATTTTCCATGACCTTCGAATCTATCCGCACATGGAATGACTTGAAAAGGAAGTTCCTTGAAAAGTACTTTCCTGCTTCCCAAGCCGTAAACACAAGGAAGGAAATATGTGGTATTCGGCAATTACATGGCGAAACTCTTTCCAAATACTACGACCGATTTGAGAAACTGTGCAATCAATGTTCACATTAGATACCCAATCAATTGCTTATTTAATACTTATACGAAGGATTGATGTCGCAAGAGAGTATAATTAATGTAGCAAGTGGTGGTGTGTTGGTTGCTAAAACTTTAGAAGATGCTTCCTATTTGATCACCAATATGGCGGAAAAGTCAAAAAAATTTGGTACAAGAGTCGACGCCTACACCAAGCATGTGAACAAGGTAAGTAGTTCTAACTTGGAATCTAGGTGCCACATATTCATTTGTTACAAATAAACTTGTGGGGAGGGATTAGGGAAAAATCCTTGCAGAATAAAAAATGGGTTTATTATAAGCACTCCATTAAGTGAAACTGTGAATATTGATCACATGTATAAGAAGGTCCAGATTAATATAAGTGGTTGTGAGTTAAAAGTAGATGTATTACCACTAGAATTACATGATTTTAATGTCATCTTGGGAATGGACTGGCTAAGTACGAATAAGGCTTAAATGGTCTGTTTCACAAAAATAGCAACTCTCCAAAGGCCTGATGGTAAAAAAAATAATGTTTAGGGGGGGAGAAATGTCATCTCAAACTGTATTATCTTAGTTATGGCCACTAGGAAAATGATAAAAAAAAGGATGTGAGGCTTACCTTGTCTCTGTCTTAGAGACCAAAATGGAAGATATTCAAGTGTCAAATGCTCCAATAGTGAGGGAATTTCCTGATGTATTTCCGGATGAACTGCATGGAGTACCCCCAGAGAGAGAAGTAGAGGTTAATATTGATGTATTGATTGGTACGTCTTCGATAGCCCAATCACCGTATAGGATGACGCCAGCCAAGGTGGCAGAACTGAAGATTCAACTACAAGAATTGCTAAATAAAGGGTTCATATGTCCGAGTAATTCACCATGGAGAGCTCCTGTGCTGTTTGTGAAGAAAAAAGACGAGACCCTTAGACTTTGTATAGATTACAGGCAGTTGAACAGGGTAATAATAAAGAACAAATATCCACTTCCGCGGATAGATGATTTGTTTGATCAACTAAAATGGGCCAGAGTGTTTACAAAGATAGATCTGAGGTCATGATACTATTAATTAAGGATTAATGAACTAGATGTACCAAAAACCGCATTCAGAACTTGGTATGGGCATTATGAGTTCTTAGTAATGCATTTGGGCTAACAAATGCATCGACAATGTTTATGGATTTGATGAAACGAGTTCTTTTGATCATACTTAGACAAGTTTGTGGTGGTATCCATAGACGACATCCTAGTATATTCAAAATCATACTTGGAGCATGAACAACATTTGAGGAAAGTATTAATGACCTTAAGAGAGCATCAATTGTATGCTAAACTTAGCAACTGCGAGTTCTGGCTGAAGGAAGTGATTTTCTTAGGGCACATTATATCGGCTGAAGGATTATCGGTGGATCCTAGGAAGGTTGAAGCAATATTGCAATGGGAAAGACCTACCAATATTACTGAAATTTGTAATTTCCTTGGGTTAGCAGGGTACTATCGAAGATTTATCAAGGGATTTTCTATTATAGCTATTCCCATGACTTGGTTGACTCGGAAAGAGACAAAGTGGGAGTGGACTAAAGAATACGAAGAAAGCTTCTAGGAATTGAAAAAGAGACTCACTATTGGTGGTCTATAGTGATGCATTAAAGAAGGGACTAAGGTGTGTATTGATGCAACACAATAAAGTGATTGCGTATGCCTCAAAACAGTTAAAGGCTCACGAGATCAATTACCCAATGCATGATTTAGAATTAGTTGTTGTAGTGTTTTCCTTAAAAGTATGGAGGTACTATTTATATAGGTCTTGGCTTCAGATATTCACAGATCATAAGAGTTTGAGGTATTTGATGATGCAGAAGGAATTAAATAAGCAACAAAGATGCTAGGTGGAATTGATAAAGGATTATGATTGTGTAATTGATTACCATCCGGGGAGAGCAAATGTAGTTGCAGATGCTCTTAGTCGTAAACTCAAGACAGTGGCTACTCAATGGGAGGATTAGGATGAAAAAGAATTACTAGAATTAAGAAAGATTGATGCCTAAGTAGAGGTAAGACCAGATGAGTCATTAGTGACTCAGTTAAGGGGTACTCCGGGATAGAGTACTAGAAGCTAAGCAAGAAGATCTGGAAGTTTGTAAGATAAGAGAAAAAGGTGAGGTCAAGAATCGAGATGTCGTTCCAAATCCGGAAAGATGGAATGGTAGTCCTTGAAAGACGATTTTACTTACCATGTGATCAAACACTGAAAAGGGAAGTTTTACAATAGGCCTGTCATAACCAATTTTTAGGTTATTCCCAAATTCATTTCCTTTTCTTTCAAAATAAAAATGAAACAGTGTTGTTTTGAACAACACTATTCTCCGTCTTCCCCTACGTGTGCAGAGGCAAGGAAGAAGGATAATTTTAAAATCTTCTTTTCCCGCTCACTCTCTCCCCCAACTTAACCCCTCACTGACACCACCCATACCCACCATACCCTGCCAACATGATAAAGAAAAGAGAAGGGAACTATGCCCTGGGGCGGCTATGCAGAAGCCACCACCCGCCACACTACCCTGCGCTTAGACAAGGTAAGGTGGCCCTCTCCCCTTGCTTCCATAAATATAGGGGGAGAACCAAAAATAAGGCGGGAAGAAAAAGGAAAACAAAATAGAGGGATATTTTGAGAAGAAAAATAGAGGGAACCGAGGGGTATTTTTAATAGTTGGGAAGAACGTAGAGGATAAAGAGAAGGAAAACGGGGAGACTGTTTTTGAAACCAGAGAACAGGGGAAGAAGATTATAGAAAAAAAAAGAAATAGAGACGAATAGAGGGGAAAGAGAAAGAAAAGAAAAAACAGAGGACGACCTTTTAGAGAGAGAAGGATTGTGAGAGAAGAGGGAACGAATAGACAAGAAAGAGAGAGAGAACTAGGGAAAGGAAGAAAAACAAGGAATGGAGAAAAAAACAAAGGCTAGTGTCTCTATGTAAACACAAAAAAAAGAGTAAATTAAAGCCGAAAATGACTCCATCGCTACCGATTTTTGAATCGGCAGCGTCATAGTTTTGGACTATCAATTTCTGAATCGGTAGTGGCACAGTTATTCATTGCCGATTTCTAAATTGGCACCGACACAATTTAGCTGTCGATTTTTGAATCGGCAACATCACAATTTTTGGCTGTCCATTTCTTAATCGGTAGCAACGTAATTTTTGGCTGTCGGTTTTTGAATCGGCAGCGGCACAGTTCTTCATTGCTGATTTCTGAATCGAAAACGGTGCAGTTTTACCGCTGATTTTTGAATCGGCAGTGTTATAGTTTTTAGCCATCGATTTTTGAATCGGCAGCGGCACAGTTCTTCGGTGCTGATTTCTGAAACGGTAGGGACACAATTTAGCTATCGATTTCTGAATCAACAGTGATGCAGTTTTGCCATCCATTTATGAATTGACAGCTACACAGTTTGGCTGTCGATTTCTGAATCGACAACATCATAGTTTTTGGCTGCTGATTTCTGGATCAGCAAAAATACAGTTTTTGGCTGTCGATTTCTGCATCTGTAATGGCACAGTTTTTGCTGCTGATTTCTAAATTGGCAGCGACACTGCAAAACCCAATAGAAATTAGTGTTGGATCGGCCTATCCTAGGGGAGAATTGGAATAGAAACCGTCTAAGATAACCCAAAAGGGGGATAAAGACAGCTTGTCCAGTGCCCAAACACCCCAGCACACTTATAGGGGCTATAAATACAATGAGAGAGAAAGGGTGGCTCTTTGTCTTCCCAAAGACCAGTTGTAGTAGCTGCATGTATCCAGCTACATACTCTTGCTCCTCTGCCTCTCCTTCACAGAAAATCAGACCCAAACTAGCTATATGTCCCCTTTATTGATTGTGTGAGTAAAAGAAGAGCTAGAGAGTGAGGTTAATAGCTGAAATCAGGGAAGGAGAGGAGTTGTAACTGGCTGTCAGAAAAACAAAAAAAAGAAAGAAGAAAATAGACCAGAAGAGGAAGAAGATGCCACTGAAATATACACTAGGAGCTTGTTAAAAAACATGAGGTAAGTTTAACTTCATCTCTTGATGAATACCTCACGGTTTGGACTAGGAAAAGGGGAGAAACCTATATTTGGGAAAGAAGTGTTCTTACAACTTAGCTCAAAAACTTGTGACCAAGGGGAAACAAAAGCGACCTAGACAGAATATTAAGAAGAAAAGACTCATTTACAAACCACTTTTCAAATAAAAACATGAATGATTTTGAAGTATGAACCTAGGGGAGTGCCGACCAAATGAATAAATGGGTAGATTGCGTAAGAAAATGAGTAATTACTGAAATTGTATGATTCTGTAGGGTTCATGAACAAATGTAATTCCAGAACTGAAATGCATGTGTTCATGCTTGAAATTATATGATTCTGCAGGGTTCTATGACCAAATGTAATGCTGGAATTGAAATGCATGTGTTCATGCTTGAAATTGTGTGATTCTGTTGGGTTCTATGAACAAATGTAATGCTCAAACTGAAATGCATGTGTTCATGCTTGAAATTGTGTAATTCTTCTGGGTTCTATGAACAAATGTAATGTTGGAACTGAAATGCATGTGCTCATGCTTAAAATTGTGTAATTCTCCTGGGTTCTATGAACAAATGTAATGTTGGAACTGAAATGTATGTGTTCATGTTGAAATTGTGTTGCTTGCAGCGAATCAGCGTTTACTGTCAATAGTGTGTTATCTGCAGCGAACGAGTGTTCACTGCCAAAATTATGTTATCCACAGTAAAGCAGCGTTCGCTGCCGAATATGTGTTGTCTGCAATGAACTAGTGTTTGCTGCTGAAATTGTGTTGTTTGCAGCGAAGCAGCGTTTGGTGCCGAAATTGTGTTGTTTGCAGCGAACAAGTGTTCACTGCCGAATGTGTTTTGTCTTCAACAAATCAGTGTTCATTGCTGAAATTGTGTTGCATGCAGCGAACTAGTTCGCTGTCGAATGTGTGTTGTCAGCAGCGAATCAGTGTTCGCCACCAAATTGTGTTGTCTGCAGCGAATGAGTTTTTGCTACTGAATTGTATTGTCTGCGGAGAAATAGTTTTTGCTGCCGAATTGTGTTGTCTACAGCGAATCAGTTGCGTTACCAAATAGTAGTAACAATAGTGGAACAGTTTCCGCTGCCAAATTGTGGTGTCCCAGCAAATCAGTTCGCTAACAATTTTGTGTTTCAGCGAATCAGTTCACTGACGAGTCTATGCTTCAGTGAATTAGTTCGCTGATGAGTGAGTGGTGTAGTGAATCAGTTTGCTGATGAGTCAGTACTTCAGCGAATCAGTTCGCTGACAAGTTTGCGTTGCAGCGAATCAGTTTATTGAAAAGTCTATGCTTCAGCGAATCAGTTCGCTGATGAGTTTGTGTTGCAATGAATCAATTCATTGATGAATCAGTGTTTCAATAAATCAATTTCATTGACAAGTCTGGGTCGTCAGTTTTGCTGACGAATTGCATGTCATAGTGAATGAATTTCGCTGCTGAATTCTACACCATCAGGGAAGCAATTTCGTTGCCGATTTTCTGTGGCAGACTCCCATGTCAGAAATGATGTAAATGCTTATAACATTGTATGATTGTGTAATATATGGAACACTTGAATGGGAACATGTGTATTTTTAGGAAAACATATGGTGACCAGTTATGTGATTAACAAATACAAATGTGCTTATTGTGATCATTGATGTGTTAGGTTGTGCGACCAGAATTAGATCATTGACCAGGCAAGGACACCCCATTAAAGGAATAGGTAGGTGACTTTCACCTTCCTCTTTCATAATGTTAAATTATGAAATGCTCTATCATGAATGTTATTGTATTGTGTTAGTTTAAATACCAAGTTGTCAAAAGAGTAAATGTTGATGAACAATTGATTAGCTTAGGCTAATGGCATCTGCATGGATGACCGAAACAAATGATTGATGAGCTTTGGCTAATGGCATCCAAGAAGGATGAACGGGTTGTGATTGTTGATTGGCTTCGGCTAATGGCATCTAAGACAGATGATTGGGCTGTGATTGTTAATTAGCAAGAAGGATGATCAGGTTGTGATTGCTGATTAGTTTTGGCTAATGGCATCCAAGATGGTTGACCGGGTTGTGGTGAATGATTAGTTTTGGTAAATGGCATCCTAAATGGATGGCCGAGTTGAATATGATCATTGGCTTCGGCTAATGGTATCCGTAAAGATGACGGGTTGACTTGTGTGATTAGTTTTGGTTAATGGCATCCGAGATGGTTGACCGAGTTTAGAAATTGCAATTAGTTACAGTTAAAAGCATCCAAGATGAATGACTGGGTTAAGGTGAAGTAATTAATGGGTGTAATGAGAAAAACATAAATATAAAGAAATGATTGAAAGAAAGACTTATTGGTTGTTAATATGGTTATTATAAAACATATCCTTGAATGAAGAAAATTTATGAGATAAACCTGTGATTCACAGAAGGGACAACAAGCGTGGTGCAGCAGCAGCAACAAGGGAGCACGAGTAGAGCTTCTATTGCAAGTAGGTGATCCACACCCATACTTTCTAGTTAAATTTCATGATTGAATATGTTATTGATGTGAAATGTGAATTACCGAATGTTGGATATTAGGTGAGAGGAAAGTTTGTGTAATGATGTAGATATTTTGGATAGTATTCTAAATGTATGTGTATTCAATATCAAAGGTTGTTGTGTGAATTGCCAAGTGATGAAATTATCGCTGACAAAGGAAATATGAGAAGTGTGATTTGGGGCGTGAACTAGCATACATTTAGTGTATGTTAGGATCCCGGGTAAGGGGATCACCATGTTTGGACTAGCATACATTTAGTGTATCCCGGGTAAGGGGATCACCATGTATTGGCTAGCATACATTTAGTGTATGTTAGGATCTCGAGTAAGGGGATAACCTTGCATCAACTCCTACGGGGTGATGATGATTGATTAGTACTTAAAAGTGCATTTTTATCAAGGTTTTATATCATCATTTTGCACTTGAAGTATCAATAACTCCTTAACTAGAGCATGTTTTATAATAACAGATATGATAATATAAGATAGCTTTAATTTATGGTAAATGTTTATTTTAAATGGAGGTATATCTCACAATTCAAAGGATTGATTGATGTGATTAACTATTGAAAGTGAAAGGACAAGGAAACGACTAAGATTAGAAAGGAGATACCGATTCAATTCAAATTAGAACATTGTTCAGTTATTGGGTCATATCTGGAGCTGTAGATCTTGGATTTCAGCTTAATTTATATGGATGGAAAGCTAAGAAATAGGCCTACAATGTTCATGAATAGTGTAAGACCCAAATCTGCCATTTTCAAATTCAAAGTTTGGCCACAAAAGAGAAGTCAGAATCTGTCCTGTAATCCAGCCCAAACACTGCTTAGAATTTTATCCATATCTGGAGTTCTAGAAGGCAAAATGACTTGAAATTTGGTGGGTGGAAGGAAAAGACAATTTCCAACAACGTTCATGAAGAAGAGTTTCTCAAATTCGGATGGTAACAATGACAGTTTGTCCAGACAAGAGCTTGAGGTCTATCCACCACGTCCACCAACAGCACTACTCAGTATTTTAGCCATATCTCGAGCTCTAGTGATCCAAATGCTCTGAAATTTTTATGCGTGAAAACATAAGATGATTGCCACCAACTTGCATGAAGAACACTTTGCCAAATTCTGAATGGATCAATGCAATTTCATCCAGCCAAAGTGCTTGAGTGCTGCTGTCCACCAAGTCCACTAAATCAATAGTTGGCCACTACATCAATAATCAATTACCAAATGAATAGTTCTGAATTTTAGCCTATAAAAGGAGGCAT
>Ga0325402_1007331_pt1 | contig 10459 bp, 4 predicted proteins | sample PopdelMetagenome_22_FD_207212 | JGI IMG/M metagenome (GOLD analysis project Ga0325402, IMG submission 207212) | Populus deltoides microbial communities from Bellville, Georgia, United States - Xylem-PdKOR-R3 | ecosystem: Host-associated > Plants > Phyllosphere > Stem > Wood/Secondary xylem... | reverse complement strand
AAAAAAAAAACATATTAATGCTCAATTTTCAATCAACTCAATGTTGAATAATGAAATTCTTAAAAAATAAATTAAAAAAACATGTTTCAACCCAGGTTAACCTATGAAACCTGGATCATGAGACTAGAATAACCCAATAAAAAAACAAATCAAAATAAATTATGAAGCTCATTTCCTAATCAATCCAACGTTGATGGATGAAATTGAAAAAAATAATTAAAAAAGACAAAAAAAAAACCTTGAGTCAACCCAATTTAACCCACCAAACACTTAACTCGGATCATAAGACTAGAATAATATAATAGAAACCAAACCAGAATAAATTATAAATCTTAATTCTCAATAACCTAAATGGTGAATGATGAAATTGAAAGCAAATAAATTACAAAAAAGGAAAAAAAAAAACCTTACTCAATTGGGTTAACCTATAAAATATGAGTCAGAATTCTTAATTTATTATTTACACCATTCTTTTATGAAAAAAAATAGATGTTATTCAAGTTAGTTTCAATTCTGCTATGAAAACACAAACAATAGAGAAACCAAATGAAACCATCTTGAAATCAATTAAAATTTAATGTGAAAGTTATTTGGTGTGAAATTGCATTATATATTAAATTTGAACTCTTTTTTATATTGTTTGATTGGGGCTTTGATTCTGAGTTAAATTCCACCGTAAATTGATCATATACAGGTTTTTGATAGCTAGGCATAATAGAATGATTTATAAATTGAGATTTATTGTTTATTAAGTACAAGGGTACTACGTATAAAATTTAAGGTTGTTCCAATATCATTTGGTTTGGGTTTTAATGATGGTGTTTAAAATTGTGTAACGTGTCAGATTTGGGTCAAGTTACAAAAATATGTTTACTAATATTTGTTTCAACCTATTCAGTTTATTTTTGTTATATTTGTGTTTTTAGAAGTCAAAAAACTATTTTCATTAATTTATTTTTTCTATTTTATTTTGAGTCTTCGTATTATCCATATTTCATACAAATTTGCTTTGCTACTCGTAAAATTATAATTGTAGTTTTGTTTTTCTTGTTTTCATTATCTTAATTATTCTTGAGTCACTTTATATATATTTGGATTGTGTTACGATAGCCAATGACTATGATTCATTGATTTTCACTTCCGAAAGAATCACAAAAAGATGAGCCAAGAAGTAAAAGACGTAGCGAAAACAATTAAGTGAAAATGCCTTAAATTGTGTGAAACACGAGAGTTGTGAGGATATATTTTTCTTGCTAGAAATCAATTTTTGCAGATTTCAAGATGTCTGAAAATCACGAGTCCGCGACACTAAAAGTAGATAAATCCTTTCAAATGTAAGCTTTCGCCTAACAACTTGAACTTCTAACTAAGGTGATGAAAGACCTGAAAGATGAGATGGCTTTGATAAGAATATAAATAATGGGATGAATGGATTGAGAATAAGGGTTAATCAGTGAGGAAACCCTATCTGTATCGCTGCACGAAATGTTAAAACTGACTTTGTTAATTTATGGATGAAAATGCAGATGTAGATGATGATGACCATGACTTTAAATTCATGCATAATAGAGATCAATTTGGAAAGAATCAAAGCTAAAGAATATTAGTTTCAGCCAAGGTGGAACCTTCAACTTGAGTGAGAACATCTTTCATATGTGTTTAGATGTACAAAACAAAGTGTATAGTTTGATTATAGATCGTGGAAGTTGTGCTAATGTAGCTAGTACTACCCTTGTTAGTAAACTAAACTTATGTATGATTAAGCATAATAAACCTTATAGATTGCAATTGTTGAATGATTGTAATAAGGTGAAAGTGACTATGCAGGTCTTAGTTTAGTTTTCAATTGAGAAGGATGTTGATAAAGTTTTGTGTGATGTGATTCCAATGCATGCAAGTCACGTCTTATTAGGGGGACCCTTGCAATCTGATAGGAAAGCCAAGTATAATGGATTTAAAAATAGGTATTCTCTTAAAAAGGATATAAAAACATACACATTTGCATCATTGTCACCTAGATAAATTTATAAAGACCAATTAAATTTGAAAAAGAAAAGTGAAGCTGAAATGATAAAACAACATGTAAGGCCATGGTTACTATGCAAAAATATGTAAGGAAGCGGTAAGGCATGCAGATCTAAAATTATTATCGGTTATTGCTTTCATACAATGTTGGTGGTGGTAAGTGCGAGCAAGAAGATAGCTCCAAAGGCTTCAAAAAGAGGCTAAATAATTGTCCATTATAACTATTGGTGATTCAAGGATGAATTATCTTAAAGCGAAATAGAATGATATAATCCAAGCAAGATCACATTTGGATTTTGGCGTAAAATTTTATATTGTCCACTTTTACATTATCAAGCATTACTTTCAATTTTATTATAAAATTATTATCTGTTATTGCTTTCATACAATGTTGGTGGTGGTAAGTGCAAGCAAGAAGAGAGCTCCAAAAGCTTCAAAAAGGAGGCTAAATAATTGTCCATTATAACTATTGGTGATTTAAAGATAAATTATTTTAAAGAGAAATAGAATGATATAATCCAAGCAAGGTCACATTTGGATTTTGGCGTAAAATTTTCTATTATCCAATTTTACATTATCAAGCATTACTTTCAATTTGATTATTGGATCAGGCTTAATTTTTACAAACGTTTTTAAACATGCTACCATACATGGGGTTAAAATTCCAGGTAATTCAGATTTCGGTAAGGGATTATTTCAGAGGGTCAAATTTATTGAACGAATCATATCAAATCTATCAGTTTGGACCTTTATCTAATTTATGGGTCATATATGAAGCTAGAGTATTTTGGATGCTATTCTGATTGGGTTAGAAATTAAACATATGTACCTTTCTAATGATATAAGATAGGCCCACTAATTCATATGGACGAGAGAGAACGACATGTTTAAAGTTGAGTCTAAAATCTGTCAGCAAATTGCGAAAATGAAAAAGACATTTTTTTCTTAAAAATTATGAATTCCATTCACTACAAGGAGTTCTTAATGTGATCAAGAAATTATGTGGCATCCTTTAAGTTATGTATTTTATAAAGATTCCATATCAAACAAGAAGAATTAATTGGTCAAAAATTAATTGTTCAGCAAGGATTCTTCAACAATTATTTATCTTGGATATTTTTTTTACCATCATGTGCAGCAAAAGGTGAAAAGTAGTTTTATGCTATTGTTTTGCTTATTTTATTATTTTTAAACCTTACTTTTAATTAGTTTGTGCTTTATTTAAATTGAGTATATGTTTGACCAATTACTGTTGAGTTTTATTTTCAAGATTTTAATACTCTTTGTAAGGAAAAATATTAAGACTTGATAATATTATCTATTGCTGCCAAATTTATTCACTTGTGTGAAAGAGATTCTCAAATTCTTTACTTCTCTAACAACCTAAATTGACTTATAAAAAATTAACTATTTTTGTGGTATTTCCTTATATTTCTCATTCGTGAATTGATATTCGTAGGGTGGAGGTTCTTATTTCAATAGTGCTAGTGCTTTAGGATATATTTTCATTGTGTCTTACTTCTATTAGACTTGTTTCGACATTCTATGACTCGTTATCAATCTTATTGTGGATTATGTGATCACATGATCACAAGGTTAACATCACCCAATATATATATATATATATATATATATATATTGGGTGATGTGAACCTTATGATCACTTGTGAATAATTAATAGGGTATAAACGTAGCAGAAACCTGAGTCGTTAATATCCGTTGTTGTCCATGGCTAAAGGTGTGTATAATAATTTCCCTCGAGGGCTCAAGTATCCATTATCTTTCGATCTTTTTGATCGAATTTTTATCTAATTTGATTAAAAGGCAGATAAAATTCATCTAGTTTAACTGGAGTCATATGTGGAGACGGGTGAAGAGTTCACCGACCCAACCTTACTAGTTTTTTAATCTATTTTTTTAATCTTGCGGAGTCTTAATTTTTATTTTCAATATATTGCGTGGGTTTTTATCTTTTTATTTATGAATGATTTTTATGATTTTATGCATGGATTTAAAGTTTACTCTACTTATATAGTTTTATGATTAATGGATGGAAATATTTTTTTTTTTCAAACCTGATTGGTACCCATCGAGTGAAGAAAGTCCTTCAGATAACTCGATTTGACTAAATTGAAGATGAAGTAAGATGATGGATTTAGATATTTTGGATCATAGTTGGATGGAGTAAAATCTAACTCCAACTCCACCTGCTACTATCCCTAATTAAGAGCATGCATTTGTTTTATTTCAATCAAACCAAATTAAAGGCAAAATTGAATGCAAATAGAATACTTTTTTTTTTTTTTATGGTTTTAAGTCTTTTTTTGTTTTTGAAAAAGAACTTTTTTATTATGAAAAAAAAAAAGAAATTAAGATGACAAACTTTAGGATGCTTAAATATGGACATGTAGTCTTAAAATACAGATATTAAAGATCCCAAAATAAAAAATTCATTGGAAAAAGGGAAAATACAATTCATCTTAAACCTAATGTTGCTCTCTCTCATCACACTCCTAAGCAAAACCACTTTTCAGCTGAACTAATATTAGATGTGTTGCATTAGGTCAATTAAGTTATTGAAATAAAATTAAAACGCAAACCAACAATTTCGATTATTATGATCAAATGTGAAACCAAACCAAAATGGGGAGGGAGGGAGAGGGGTAGTTAAGAGTTAAGGCACGTTTCAAGGTCTACTTCCTTCCGTCCTTCCTTGCAATCTCTCTCTCTCTCTCTCTCTCTCTCTCTCTCTCGCGCCTGCTTGGGCTTCGTTTGTGAAGAGAGAGAGAGACAGGCACTGACACGCACACTCACACTCACACGACCAGGAAGAAGAGCCCTCTCTTTCTCTATATTTAGTGTTTTTATATACCGAAAGACCCTCACCCTGTTTCCATTGTATCCTCCTCTCTTTTTTCAACATCTTCTTACAGAGAGAGAGAGAGAGCTGTGTGTTTCTCGTCTTCTTTTAGAGAGAGAGAGAGAGAGAGAGGAAGGCAGCGAAAAACTCTGTCCGCTTCCCGCATTTCACTCTCCACCATGATCTGCTTGAATAGAAGCACCTTCCTTCTGGTAAATAATTTAAGCCTAACTCTCATTTATTATTATTCACGAACACAAACAAGAAAAAGAGGAAATTAATTTCTACAAGTTGTCAAAAATCAAGATTTTCTCTGCATTTCACCTCGTAAATCACCGCTTATCTTTCCCTTTTTTCTTTATCTTCTTTTTACTTTTATTTTTTGGCAACAATATTTAGTGATGGGGTTTGGAAAGTGGAGTTTCCATAATTATCGTACGTTATTTAGTTCCTTAGAGGAGATTAATTACTACTCTTATTTCTACAGAGTAACGCGGGCATTTCGAGCTCGCATAGCCCTTTCTCAGGGAGGCATAGACGATCGGTGCTTTCAGTTCCTTCTTCGTTGAGGGTAGCGGCCGTCAATTCCAACAGGGATCGCAACAGTAGCGTTTTCATGGAGAGCACGTTCAAGGACGTTAGAGATGGAGCCGTTTCGTCGTCTTCTGTGATTGACGTCGACTCCAAATCCAACATTGCTCCTGGAGGGCCCGCTGATGTTTACGGTGAGGATACTGCCACCGAGGACCAGGTTGTTACCCCTTGGTTTGTATCTGTTGCGAGGTAATTTAGTGCTGTTGCTATGGTATCATGAGTCAAATAATATTTACTTTTCTTTTTTTCTAAATTGTTGCCACTGTTTTTTAGCTTTAGATGTTTATAGTTCTTTATACTTAGGTGGAGGTGACGGGGCTAAATTGTTATTATATTATTAATTGTGGCACTTTTCTTTCCATTAGAAAATAGATGCCCAGTGACTGACTATGAGGGCTGTAAATAAGCTGGACACCTTTTCAGTTTGTCCTGCCCAGCTCAAGCAGATGTGGAATATTCCACTACGATTCCACTTGGAGGTCTCAGAGGAGTCTAACCTTGGAGATGGTGGGGTGGGTATTTAGAGATTTGCATTGCTAACTTGCCATTCCCAGTTGCCGCAGCTGGTTATCTAAGTAGTGCAGCAACTTTGAACACCGTAACTTGACGAGAAAGACATGTTGTTTCCTTTTTCCACCTTTCTTTTTCGTTGGTTTTTTATTTTTTATTGCACTGCAGTGGGTATTCTTTGTTGCGAGATCCACACCACAACAAAGGACTTGCCTTCACTGATGCAGAGAGAAGTGCCCACTACTTGCGTGGCCTTCTTCCCCCAGCAGTCGTATCTCAGGAACTCCAGGTTATTTATTTCTCTTGCCTTTCCTCTCATTCTTTCAACTTTTCTTTGTAGGTTTCTGATTTAAACGAAATGAGTAAACCTTTTCGCCTCTCCAATTTTCAGGTGAAGAAACTGATGTATATTATTCGCCAATATCAACTTCCATTGCAGAAGTACATGGCTATGATGGATCTTCAGGTAGCCACATGGTTCCCTCTGACTCCTGGGCTTTAAATTTTGTATCTGGGATCATGATTCAACATTCAGAGGTGTCATTGTGTTATTTTGTTGTCTTCAATCAACTTATTTAAGAGTAAGGCATACACCCGTACGTCATTGATTCCACGATTCTGCAAATATTCTATATTAAGAAACAGACTTTCTTCTCTAGTGTATGCCATTCATTTTTGCAGCACAAGTGATGCTATGAGCAATGCTAATTGGGGTTGATAATAATTAGGAGGATAATTCTTATCACTAAAACTCAACTTTGGCTCGTTGCACTTTGTGAAATAAATGCACTACCCTAATTGCAGGAGAGAAATGAAAAATTGTTCTACAAGCTTCTTGTTGACCATGTTGAGGAAATGCTCCCTATTGTCTACACTCCAACTGTTGGTGAAGCTTGCCAAAAATACGGGAGCATCTTTACTCGTCCTCAGGGTCTTTATATTAGTTTGAAAGAAAAGTAAGTTTTGTAGAATCTATTTCTACTACATTACTTGTTCTTGAAAGAATGCTTTCTGACTATCTGTGATGAAAGCTAATAAAACAGTTATTTTCAGGGGTAGCATTCGTGAAGTGTTACGGAACTGGCCTGAGAAGAACATTCAAGTCATTGTTGTCACTGATGGAGAGCGGATTTTGGGTCTAGGGGATCTAGGCTGTCAGGTGAACTCTAACTGAATGTACACTTTTTAATCACATTCCCATCTTTCATATGCATGGATGCAGCTGACTAGTTTGGTGGCTCATGTTCGTAGGGTATGGGGATACCAGTAGGGAAACTGGCTTTGTACACAGCACTTGGTGGAGTTCGTCCTTCAGCTGTAAGTATCACCACCAGAGTGCTTTTTTTCTTTTCCATTTCCCTTTTCTTTTCACCTCCCTTTTCCATTTTAATGCTCCTCAAATTTGCATGACGCAGTTATCTTTTCCAGCAATATCTACTCTTATTCCATTGAAATCTAGCTTGAAACTGGATTTGGCACCTCTATCTAGCCTTTCCAGCAATTTGCATTTTCTTCACCTCTATCAATAATTTATTTGTTAGTTTTAATTAATTATAAAATAGTTTTTAGTTTTTATGTAGATGACTTACTATTTGATGAAAAGAGTCTTAGGTCTTAAAAGGATATATTTTATTTTTTAAAGCATTTATTTTAATATAAAATATTTTTATTTATTAGAAATAATCTTATATTAGAGGGTATTTTTACTAAAAAACCCACATTAGAAAATAAAGCATTGAATAAAGTACTTGATTGGAACAATAAAAAAATGTCGGTGTATCAAAATTAAAAAGATGAAAGTTCATGTACTTGATTGACATAAAATAAAAATTGGGAGTGCCAATAGTGATTTAATGGAAAATGACATGCCATCAAATAATAGAAGAATTGACAGAAGGTGGACAAAAGTACTTAGTTGAATATCTTAAAAAAGTTGGTGTCCTAATGTAATAGTGCAATTATCCCAATTACCAAATGCAGTCATAGGGCATCGGTTTGTTGTCATCATTCATTAAGACAGCCTATAGGTGTTGTAGTTCTAGATGAATTTTCTTTATTGGTTATGATGCGTGTGTTGTAGATAATGTGACAATTGATGTAAGCTAACAACTATTGCATTTAGTTTTAGGTTTTTTGTTATAGTTTCCCTTTTAGTTATATTGAAACAATTGAAATTGGGTTGATTGTTGCAGTGCTTGCCTGTAACCATTGATGTGGGGACAAACAATGAGAATTTGTTAAACGATGAGTACTACATAGGGCTCAGGCAAAGAAGGGCAACTGGACAGGTACTTAATATGTTCACTTGACTTGGCTAGTCTTCCTTTATGCATATGAGGTTCATTTACAGATTTACATAATTTTCTGTTGCATTGAAGTGGGATTACTCTTCTTTTTTTTTCCAGGAATATGCTGAACTGGTTCATGAATTCATGTCTGCAGTCAAGCAGACCTATGGTGAGAAAGTCCTCATTCAGGTAGTTGACCTTCGGCATGGACATCAATGAATCTTGATTAGTTTATTTATTTTTATTTTTATTTTTATTTTTAAAAAAAAAAACTTGTTTATGCCATATCTATTATTGTATATACATTTCAATTTTTCTTGAAACCTGCTTATTAAACTTTGCAGTTTGAAGACTTTGCGAACCACAATGCTTTTGATTTGCTTGCAAAATATAGCACAACTCATCTTGTTTTCAATGACGATATTCAGGTAATTCTATTTGTTTGTGATTATTTGAACAATTGGGATGGACAAGACTCTAATATCTAATCACTTTATTTCAGGGTACAGCATCTGTGGTCCTTGCAGGGCTCGTTGCAGCACTAAGGGTAGTTGGTGGGACTTTAGCTGACCACACATTCTTATTTCTCGGTGCTGGAGAGGTGAGTTGATACTGGGCGGTACTGCATGATCCTCTTTCTGTGTTCCAATGACCTTCGAAATAACTGTGGAAATTTGTATGTAACTAAGTGAGTTGACAAGGATAAGGATAAATTCCTTGCCTTCAATTATGTCAAAATATGCATAATTCCTTTAATATTGCACTCATCTTGCCCTTCTCCTTACCTCTCTTCATTTTCTATGTTGTCTGATTACAGGCTGGCACTGGAATTGCAGAACTCATAGCTCTTAAGATTTCCAAACAGGTCTGCTAGCATCTTCCTTTTTTTTTCTCACAATTTTCCCATGAATATGATTACTGAATGCATTAGATGTCAAATGTCTATAGGAAAATTATGAATTATACCTGATTCTTTATGCAGACAAATATGGCAATGGAAGAGGCTCGCAAGAAGATTTGGCTTGTAGACTCAAAGGTAGTGCAAACCTATATACTTCTAGCTGTTTGGTGTAGAATGTTCTTTCCTTGCGTTTTATTTCTCTGTTAAATGTTCAAACAAATTCCCTTGCAGGGATTGATTGTTAGTTCCCGCAAGGAATCACTCCAACATTTCAAGAAGCCCTGGGCACATGAGCATGAACCCATTAAGACACTTCTAGACGCTGTTAATGTATAACTCTCCCTCTCTGTTTCTGTCCATCTGAGCTTTCTTCCCCCATCTCGTAAGCAAAGATGTCTTAAATCTTCTTTTTTATTGCCTTGTATCATCAGGACATCAAGCCAACAGTGTTGATTGGAACATCAGGAGTAGGAAGAACATTTACTAAAGAAGTTGTTGAAGCCATGGCTTCCTTCAATGTGGTAAATTTTTATCTGCTCATCTAGTTTGTGTTGGAGAGCATGCTGCTCTAAGTAACCGTATTTTATATGACTGCATGCAGAAACCTATAATTCTTTCTCTTTCCAACCCGACTTCACAATCTGAATGTACCGCTGAAGAAGCTTATACATGGAGTCAGGTAACATGAACAGCCAACATGCAATCAATGAGAAATCATCATTATCATTATCAAGGCTTCTCTCCCTAGGAAAGCTTTTTCTTATGGTGCTTGCTTGATGTATTGTCCTCCATTCATACAATTGGCTGTTTAACAATTATGACTCTAATAACTCACCCCATGTTACTTTGCAGGGGCGAGTTATTTTTGCTAGTGGAAGCCCATTTACTCCTGTTGAATATGAGGGTAAAACTTTCGTGCCTGGTCAGGTAGGTAGTCTGAAGAACTTGGTATCCTTTTAGTTTTACTTATTTGATAAATGAATGATTGATTTTGGTTTTACATTTTTGCTTTCATTCAGGCAAACAATGCATACATTTTCCCTGGATTTGGTCTGGGTCTAATAATGTCTGGTGCCATCCGTTCACATGATGAAATGTTGCTGGCTGCCTGTAAGTGAATTAAAAATTTAAATGTTACCAGTATCGCAAATTTTTATGTCCTACTTGCCATCACATGAAATAATATATATATATATATATATATATATATATATATATATATATATATATATATATATATATATATAAAATTATTTTTTTTATATTATATATCAATAGTTT
>Ga0325402_1007329_pt1 | contig 10460 bp, 9 predicted proteins | sample PopdelMetagenome_22_FD_207212 | JGI IMG/M metagenome (GOLD analysis project Ga0325402, IMG submission 207212) | Populus deltoides microbial communities from Bellville, Georgia, United States - Xylem-PdKOR-R3 | ecosystem: Host-associated > Plants > Phyllosphere > Stem > Wood/Secondary xylem... | reverse complement strand
TTCTTCTTACATCTTGGGATCTAGTTTCTGGTGCCATTTGTTGAATCCAAAGATGAGGGCTCTGATACCAATTTGCTGCAGGTTAACTGGAAGCCTTGAATTAAGCAAGGGAAGAACGAAGGGGAAAAAGGTTTGAGAAGGGAGAAGAAGGTTATCACGTCCAGAACGTGTTGAGAGAAAGAGAGAACAGGGAATAGAGTCTGAGAATTCTGTTGTAAAATTTCCACACACTTTCTGTTACAATGATTAGGGAATTTAAAGACAATATTGTAAATGCCAGCGTGGCATCACTACGTGGCTGTACCAGCTGGTCTACTAGAATATAAAATGAAGCTGCACAAAAACGCAGCCGTTTGGTTCTATTTATTTAAAAATCAAAATCCTGTTTCACTTTCCCCTTTGCTCGTTTGTGCCTTTTTTCCTTCTGTTCGTGACATGCCCTTAGACGGTTGCCCTGTATTATTTAGGCTTATTATGAATGAGGTCAGCTAGAAAATCGAGTTTACTATTGTGAACTAAGCTTAAAGATTTGGCTGATGAGCAATTGAGCCTAAACAAGATGTCTAGGCCTATATTTATTAATTTTTAAGTGTTTAAAAAGTTTTTTATAATCATTAAATTTAAGTTTATCGATTAGAAAAATAATTTTGATTCATTGACTCATCTTGAAAAGGTCATAATGCATGATTGTTTCACCAACGCAGGGCTGACGTCAAAAGGCTAGCCTAATGACCTTTTAAAGATGCTGATTTATTTCTTTGTTGTTGACTTTACTTTAGAATGACCAGGAAATTGCTTGGAAATTCTCTCTTTGTACATGACAAATACTACTTGAATATCAGGTAATACCACTCTGCTCCTACAGACTCAGACCAGGTGATTATCTGGGTGAGAGTTTTAATGGCAACAATGGATGCTGAGATCTCAGAGGAATCAATGTCACTCGCGATTGATGATGTACTGTATGTTGCAGTGGGAAAGGATGTTGGAGAAAGCAAGTCGACTGTGTTATGGGCATTACAGAATTTTTCTATCAAGAAAGTTTGCCTTATTCATGTTCACCAGCCTGCAAAAATGATCCCCTTGAGTAAGTAAATATGTCAGTTTTGTTTTGTGCGCGAGTAACATGCCATGGAAGAACCAACTTTATGCATATCTGTCTTTTTTAACAATACGCTCCATATTCAATATGTTAACAACTTTCTTCTGGTGAAGAGTGGAAATTTTGACGCTCGCTATGGATTCTGATCATCCTGATTTTTGGTTTAAAGGTTTTTGATAATGTGTTTGAGCATGTAAATTTTGTTGGATTTTAAAACATGGGTTTCACCCATAGACCTGGATCAAATCAGTCCCTTGCCATTCGTTTATTTGTTTTGTTTCTGGTATGCAGTTGGTGGAAATTTCCCAGCTAGCAGACTTGAACAACATGAACTGAGGGAATTCCGTGAACTTGAAAGGAAGATTACGCACAAGGTCTTGGATGATTACCTTCTCTTGTGTCACCGAGCAGCGGTATGCATATTCTTTGTTAACTCTTACTTGTAGGCATTTAAAGTTTATAATAATTTCAGTGCAAATACTGATTGTCCCCGCTTTGTCAGAAATGACATAAGATTTTCTTTGCTTATGACATTTTTGAGATCTCCTTTGCTTTCAGTTGTTAATAGGACTGAATTGTTGAAACACATAAAACTATGTTCTGGTATCTCCCTAAAAAGGTGAATTAAAAAATTTCTTCCCTTGAAAAGATTGCCCTTCCAAGTGTATCTTCCAAAATTCTGTCAGTGTTTCCAGGAAACTGTAAACATGAACTGCTCACATTATAAATGAACCCTCAAAACTGATGCATAAAGGCATTTATGACTTTATTTTGAAGGTCCATGCAGAAAAGCTTTACATTGAAAAGGATGACATAGGAAAGGGGATTGTGGAACTCATGTACCAGCACGCTATCAAGAAACTTGTTATGGGTGCAGCTGCTGACAGACATTATTCAGAGTACAATCCATAACTTTAGCATCGTACTTCATCAAAATCAGATGTCATTGGGAAAAAAATCATGTGATGTCTGAATGACTGGATTCTGGATGATGCTCTCTGTAGAGCTAGGTTTTTTCCCGCATGCTGCCTTGATGGATTCCATCATATGAACTGTACCATGCATTTTTTATGCTGATTAGACCAGCGATGAAATCATTGGGAGACAATGCAGAGTATCAGAATAGTCACACTAGAAGATATAAGAAGTAAAGTGCACAAAAACAAAATGGTATAGAGCCTGCAGAAGGGCCACAATTCACATTTGTTCTGGACTTTCTATGCCCTTCACCAGAGTTTCCATTTTTTATTTTCCTTTTGTTTTCTTCAAATTCTATTATGAAGTAATATGAAATTGCTCATAAATCTGCCTTAAAATTGCAGGGGAATGATGGATCTCCAGTCCAGAAAGGCCAAATATGTCCAACAGTGTGCACCTTCTTCCTGTCAAATTTGGTTTATCTGCAAGGAGCATCTCATACACACAGGGTATGCTTTACAAGTATCATGTCAATCTGTTCTGATAGCATTGGGTGTACATGGATGTAATGCAGTCTCAAATAATAATCTATCAGAGTGAATGTACTTCCAAGTTACAGCTGCTTAAAGCACATCCAAGCGACTTGATCGTCTTTAAGTGTCGAATAATGCTGACTGTCATTCTCCCTACACTTACAGGACTTCTACAGATGCATTTGCTGACCTGGATCCTGTTACACTACATATAAGTGGGGAGATTACTGGACTTGAGCTAGAATTAAGTGAAATTCCCGATATGGAGGAAGAGAGTGATTTACATACTCCTGATGCTTTGGTACTTGGAAACATCTCAATAATGGAATATTAGGCCACATGCACACAATGTTAAACCGGTTCCATTCATATATTGATTATTATGAAATTGTTCTAGCTTTTTCTTTAGGATATTTACTAAACATTTTTCATAGACTCGGTGGTTTGTTTACAGGAACAGAATAGTGTTGAACAACTTTATAAACAATTGGACCAGGCCATGGAGGAGGCTGAAAAGTTTAAGCGAGAAGCATTTGAAGAGTCACTGATTCGAGGGGAAGCTGAAAAGACCTCCATCAAAGCTCTTCGCAAGGTAATTTCTTCGTTCTGAAGCAGTTTTTCTCCTCTTTAATTGAGATGATTATTTTATGCACGACAAACAAGAGCGTAATGTTCACCTCTTAACAAGCAACATACTTGTTTTATCAGTAGTGCCACCACCCAACCACCGTTACATATAAATGGTGGATAAAATCAACTGAAAAATACTTGTTATTAGGAGTTATTCAAAACTTCTTTATACTGCATATATTAGTTAACGAAACAATTCAGCCCATGCGATTTGCAAAAACTTGTGTTGTCCCTATGAATTGAAGGACCGGCAAACTCGAAACAGAAGCTTGTATAAGCTTTGTGGTCTTATTCAGACCTCTAATAATGTTGTTTCAGGCCAAAGTATTGGGAAGCCTATATGCCGAGGAGTTGAGGCACAGGAAAGAAGCCGAGGAAGCACTAGTAAAAGAAAAACAAGAGCATGGAAGAACGAAGGACCAACGAGATGAAACACGTTTGGTTGCCATGGATCAGAGATTATTGTGGGAGACTGAACGTTCGAAATTTGATAGTAAGATAAAAGAGTTGGGTGACGAAGTACTTGCTTATGCGGAACAGTGTAAGGAATATCAGGAAGAAAGAGATGAGTTAGTTAAGGAACTTTCAAAAAAGCAAGCAGAAGATGCCTCGAGCATGCATATTCATCAGCTTCTTTCTGTCTTCTCTTTCTCAGAGATTCACGAAGCATCTCGCAATTTTGACCCATCAGTAAAGATCGGAGAAGGTGGGTACGGGAACATTTATAAAGGTTTCCTTCGTCATACCCCAGTAGCTATAAAAATGCTGAACCCAGAAAGCATGCAGGGGCATGCTGTGTTTAAACAGGAGGTAAGAATTCTCGAGATTAATGCACTATGGTATTTACCGGAATGGTCTGTTTCTTTATCATGCAAGAAATTACCAAAATTATTTCTGATATACCTATGTATTGGGCATTTTTATTCGAACATATGTGGAAAATGACAGGCTACCATTTATCTATGGTTCTTTACGGCTCCTTAGGTTGTGGTCTGGCAATCATAAACCTTCTCATGGTATCTGTGTAAAGAAATTTTATGGGGACATTTTTTCTGAATTGGAGCTTTATGTTAACACTAATGTTTTGATCAGACTATTGGGCAGAAACAAGGAAGAAGCTGGAAAAAGATATCTCTAAGTTCCAGGCTGTCCATTAATTATTTTATCCTGATGATTTATCTTCTGCAGGCTTTGAACAGATGCATGTTTGCTAGTACTTCATTGTCTAGGAATTTAGCATAGAAAGATTTGGAAATAATAAAGCAAAATTTGATCTGTTGTTTTGTTCAGGTTGATGTATTGAGTAAGTTGAGGCATCCACACCTGGTCACACTCATCGGAGCCTGCTCTGAAGCTTGTGCTCTAATCTATGAATATCTTCCAAACGGAAACCTTGAAGACCGCCTCAATTGCAAAGGCAACACTCCACCATTGTCATGGCAAGTCCGAATACGCATAGCCTCTGAGTTATGCTCTGCCCTAATATTTCTTCATTCCAGTACTCCTACAAGCATTGTGCATGGTGATTTAAAACCTGGAAATGTACTCCTTGATGCCAATCTCTCATGTAAACTCAGCGAGTTTGGAATCTGTCTAGCTGATCACAACACTAGAAACATCACGCAATATCACGAAACTGATCCAAAGGGCACCTTTCTCTACCTGGATCCTCATTTTCTTACAACAGGAGAGTTGTCTCCCAAGTCAGACACTTACGCATTTGGAATCATACTCTTACAGTTGTTGACTGGGAGACCAGCATTTGGCCTGGTAAAGGAAATCAGAGATGTGATAGATGAGGAAAATCTGACCTCCTTTATAGATCCCTTAGCTGGGGATTGGCCATTTGTGCAAGCCATGCAATTGGCTCGTCTGGCTTTGAAATGCTGTCAAATGCAACGAAGCAGCCGCCCTGACCTTGCCTCAGAAGTGTGGAGTGTGCTAGAACCAATGAGAGATTCTTGTGGGCCCTTATCAAGATTCCAGTTTGGTTCTCTACAATGTCAAACGCCTCCGCCTTATTTCATCTGTCCCATTTTACAGGCAATTCCATTACTTTTAATATTTCATTAGCATCAATGGGGTGCCCATCTGTTGGGACTTAATCCTCCCAAGTTCATGAAATTCCAGAAAGTTTCTTCTTTCTTAAGTGCATGTATCTTAACGTTGCAAATGTTTGCAGGAAGTTATGCAAGATCCTCATATTGCGGCAGATGGATTTACTTATGAAGCAGAGGCTTTGAGAGGCTGGCTGGAGAGCGGCCATGATACATCACCAATGACAAACCTGGAACTTGAACGCTTTGAACTTATCCCTAACCGTGCTCTTCGTTCTGTAATTCAGGAGTGGCTACAACAGCATTAAAATGCCTTCATTCTATATTCGGAGACATGGCTATCCCTAAGCTACCACTTTGCAGTCGGTTATGTTTGAAGTTCCCATTCATGATGCTGGACCCTCAAAATATTAGTTTCATTGATTGCCTTCTAAGGCCTCCATGTCCTTTCTTTTCTTGGTAGTTTCTTTAATGGATTTTAAGTTCCTAACGTGTGTTTGGTGTGCTGTATAAAGATGGACTTGGATTTTACAAGATAAAAATTAATTTTTTTCTTGTTCAAGGTGGTTTTAGTGGGGAAAAAAGGTACCACAAGTTTGTTCAATTCTTGACAAAAGGCTTGTTATTTATGAAATGACTGCTATCTTTCATGTAAAATCAAAAACATTATAAAAGGATCAAAACGAGGAAAAGATTATATATATATATATATATATATATATATATATATAAATTAACAGGCTTTTGATAGGTTTTACCTGGGTCAATTTGATTGATGAACTTTTGATAGGTTTTACCTGGGTCAATTTGATTGATGAATGGTGACTTAATTTAGAGGTTGATCAGGGACAAGTCCAGGTCTCTAAGTCTCTAAATCTTGAATAGAGAAGGTTATTCTCAGTTAAAAATAATAATTATTATAATTTTAAAATTTAATTTGGAAAATTGACATAAGATAGGTGTAGATTATGAGTCGGGTGGGTTGTTGACTCGGGTCAATATAAAAATAAAAATAATTATTATCATAGTTTTAAAACTTGACTCTGGCCAAGACTTAGAACATGGGTTGGGAGGGTCAAACTTGGTTGAGTTGAGTTAATGTAAAAATAAAAATGGTTATTATCATAATTTTAAAACATGACTCGAGGATCGACTCGGAGCAAGACCCAAGTTACAGGTTGTGAGGGTTAATTTGAGTTGATTTAGGTCATCATAAGGATAAAAATAGTTATTATTATAGTTTTAAAACTTGATTAGAAGGTCAACCCGATGCAAGACTAGAGTCATGGGTTGGAAGGGTTAACCTGAATTCACCCAAATAAAGATAAGAATAAAAGCAGTTAGTATTATATTTTTAAAACTCAACCCAAGTTTACTCAAATAAAGATAAGGATAAAAACAACTTCATTTTGACCACAAAAAATCAGAAATACTAGTTTTATCTCATGTCCTGAGTTGACTTAGATTTTTTATCAGGTCAGGTCTAATCAATCCTTCCTTTATTTGTTCTTAAACCTGAACTAGTCCAAACAATACAAGATTTCACAGTTTTACCAACGGAAAAATTCCGTCGGTGTGAGATTAGAAGTTCGTTGATGATTTTTTTACCGACATCATCACCGACGGATTACGTCCATCGGCTTTCCCTTCGTCGGTGATTCCCTGTTCCGTCGCTATATCGGTCAGAAAAAAAAACCATTTGCTGATGGTTTTACAGACGAAATTTGCGCGCCAAAAAAAAGATTCCCGCTTGAAATATACCGACGGATTTTTAGGCTGTCGGTATATTGTTATTTACCGACGGACAGTAACCGTCAGTAAATATGTCGGTGAGTGTGTGAAATACCGACAGAGTATGCCCGTCTGTAAATTCGTTGGTAATTATGGAAGCTACTGTTAAATGTCGACGGATGAATTCCGTCGGTGAGTGTTTAAAATACCAACCGAAGTCATCCGTCGGTAAAAGCCATGGTAATAGTTTTTTTCTTAATTTGTTTTTAAAAAATTATTTAGGATATATAATATAAAACTATATAAATTAATTGTAATACAAACCAATTATGCAAATAAAATTTATATTAAACATAAAAAAAAACAAAGTTAAATAATATTCATTACAAACTGAATATGTTTTAAGAAAAATATTAAATGAAGTTTTAAAGGTAAATAATATTGATTACAAATTAATATAAAGATGATGGAGCTGGAGGAGGAGGAGGAGATCCTAACGGAGGCTGGTGGTTATACGCCCAAAAAGGGTTAGGCGCACATGTTCCACTATTTGGCAAGTTCATAATCATTGCGTGAAGCTGTTCATAAGCCGCTTTTTGTTGTTCATGAGCCGCTTCATACTCCGTTTTTTGTTGTGCTTGAGACGCTTTGAGTTGCTCAGACTCCGCTCTTTGTTCTGCTCTTTGTTGTGTATGAGATGCTTTGAGTTCTGCGTACTCCGCTTTTAGGTTATCATATTTCTCGGTGAGCTGAGCCGTGTGTTGCTGCAAGGCCACGAACTCCTTAGATTGAGAGCTTGATATTGATTGGGAGCTCCCAACGGTTGAAACACTACGGGTCGACCGCAAGTTGTCGGCCGTAGTGTTGGAGAGCCCGTAACCCGATTTTTATCGGGTCCACCTGACGAGTCAACCTCCATTCACAAATCCGGATTGAATTCCGGATGAGTCAAAATATCGTCCCCATATCTCTCCCTCAACCGATTATTATAGGTCTCCTGAAAATAAAAATAAAAAAGTAATCATCATATTCAATACAATAAACATAATAACTTACAAAATAAAATAGTTGAACAAACATACCACGAAATGCTGAGCACGGTTATCAACGAACTGTTGTGCCCCCTTCTGGCAGTCTTGACTCCGCACGAGCGTCTCCACAAATAGCTCCATCGAGCTCGGCTCACATCCAAGAGACGCAGCCTATAATGAAAAAAGATATATTAACAACAACTAAATTTAACGATATATTTCATTTAAATTAATCTTACCATCTGTTTTGCATGTGCAACAAACGGAACGGAGCCGCCAGTGTGCGTTGTCACCCCGCCATGAATTGGCCGATTCCGGTTGCCAGCACCGGACTATGAGCATCATGTGAACCGCTCAGACGTCACGTGCTCAAGATAGTGCGGCCATATATCTTCCGGGATGTATATCGGTTTGAAATCCCTCCAAATCGCAACATCGTTCCAGCCTTGGAAACCCCTATCCCTCGCGGTTTTTTTTGCCTTTTTCTGTGCTTCATACCAAAAATCACGCAATCTACTTCACGCAACCAAAAATTACATTTCAAAACATAAATTTTTTTCTAAAAAAAATCCTGTATTGTTTTCAATCTTACCTAGTTGCTGCATGATTTTCCCACACCCTCCTCACAACAGTGTTATGCTCAATGTCCCAGCAGAATTTGTGCTGTGTATAAATAAACAAGTTTAAATAAAAATAATAATTTATTTACAATTATATTAATAAGTTGAAAATTATAAATTAATACCAACCTCAAACCTGTTAAACCATGCATTGATTTGAGGCATCCATTCAGGATGCTTGGATATCTGACTCCATTGAAACAATGGAATCTCCATCGAAGATTTAAACGCCGATGATATTACTCGGGCAACTTCAATGTTTGTGAACCTGAAAATAAATGAAATAAATTCAATAGTGATTACTTCATAAATTATGTTGTAATTTTTTTTAAAAAAACTAAAACCTTAACAAACTTACATTGAAAGGTCGTCATTCCACTGTGCCTCGTACTTGCGGGTAAATTGATTTCGCTGCGAAGGCACGCCGCCTTTGCGCTGTGAAGTACCGCTGGAAGAGGCAGCATCGGTTGACGGCGTAGGTGGTGTAGGTGCCTCTCCTTGAGAGGCACCTAAGGAAATATCATCCTCGCTGCTAGACGAACTAGTTGCGACTGCACTTGAGCGACCAGCTCTGGTTTTCGTTCTACGCATCTACACAATTTGATACAAATAATTATATAATTAAATTCAAATGTAAAAAAAAAATTCGACAGCACCTCCCCTATACTGGATACTACCCAAATCCACAAACCTGCACGTATTAACAATAGCCACAACCAATTTACCCAATCTATACTAATTATTCCAACATATTCAATTACTAATCCTAAGGTAAATTCAACATTACAATTCAAGTTATTATTCAATAATTATGCTAATACAACAAAACAATAAATTAAAAAAAAAACTCTAGAATAACAATCAAAATAAATGGAAAAAATTAAACACAAATCATGCAATAATAAAGTAAAATTAATAATTATTCCAACATTTTCAATTACTAATTCTATGGTAAATTCAACATTAACAATAAATATTCAACAAATTAACTAATAATAATTATGCCAATACAATAATAAAAAATATTCAATAAATTCAAAAAAAAAAACTATAGACTCTAGCAATGAAATATGCAAAAAAAAAAACTATAGACTTTAATTATCTACATTACAAAAAATACACCAAAACAAAAAAAAACCAAAAAAATAGCAAAAAAAAAACCATTAAAGTAAAATGAAATAGAGGAAACAGTAACCTTTTAATCTGATGGAGATTCACGATAAAAAAAGCTTAAGATTGGAGTGAAGAACGGAGAGGAAAAGAATGGTGAAAAACTGAGGAGAAGAGAAAATGAACTGAAGAGGCGGTCGGGGTAGGTTAAAAGCCAGTTTTACCGACGGATTTACCGACGGATATAAAATTAATTTTTATTTTAATTAATTTCATCGGTGAGGTGTTAAAAATCTGTCGGTAATTTTTAAATTTCGCACCAAATTTTTTAATGGCGCTCCATATTTTTCGCAGTCTGTCAGCAAATCCGTCGGTAAGATAACGCGGTCAGAGATGCATTTAATGCACAACCCTTTGATATTCGCATCATCCATCGGTAGTTGTGTCGGTAAAATTGACACACATTACCGACGGCTATAAATCCGTCGGTGTGGCCGTCGGTGATTTGGTGGCATTACCAGTAATTGTTTTCGAACTCTCTGTGAAATGCCGACGGACTTAAATCCGTCGGTGTGGCCGTCGTTGATTTGGTGGCATTACCAGTAATTATTTCGTAATTGTGGCATTTCAACTAATTATTTCAAGTAATAAATATTTTGTGTTTCAAAATATATCATCCATAATCTAAATTACATGAAAAAAAGGGTTTTACATAGGGCTTCATTTTG
>Ga0325402_1007327_pt1 | contig 10461 bp, 8 predicted proteins | sample PopdelMetagenome_22_FD_207212 | JGI IMG/M metagenome (GOLD analysis project Ga0325402, IMG submission 207212) | Populus deltoides microbial communities from Bellville, Georgia, United States - Xylem-PdKOR-R3 | ecosystem: Host-associated > Plants > Phyllosphere > Stem > Wood/Secondary xylem... | reverse complement strand
ACTGGATTATTTTTGTATGCAGAGCATGTACCAAGTAGTCGACTGCAAGTTCCCTGTGAAACGAGCATGGTATTGGAAGTTTTTGGGAGTTAATGGGTTTTTGCCTGATGCTTTTTCCAAAAAGAACATAAAACGGTGCTAATTTCATTGGTCTTATGACTTGCTTGAATTCTAAGAAACCTCTCCAGTTTCATTTATCTGTTTTTGCCAATCTTTCCTGATTATAGTTTTGAGTTTAGGGTTTCTGTGTAACCGCGTCTATTCGAAAGTTAAAATCAGAAATAGAACGGCCTGAGCCTGGCGAAGGCTGTTGTAAGCTAGTCTGATCAAGCAAGTCCTTGGGATCCAAAGGAAACTAGTGTCAGAAAACACAGCTTTATTTATTTATTTATTTATTATACCAGTTTAAGGATACTACATCACAGTTAACCCGAGCCGAATCCGGCAAGTAAAAGATCCCAGGCCCATTCTTCTTGTAAACTATATTTTTATTTATTTAAATTTAGTACTTTTTTGCAAGAGCTCTATGCTCAAATTCAGTTGATTTGTTCATGGCTTTCCGGCAGACCAAGACATCAAATTATTACCTTGGTGAATAATGTAACCACTTGTAGATTCTTGATCATCGGGACGAGAAATCTTGAATCTGAGATGGCGGGGAACTTGAAGAGGACAGCAAACCATAAGAAAGAGTGTTTGACATATCGCGACAGGCGTTTTACAGCTTTCCACTGAATGTTAGTTGGTGCTTGAAGAAAGTGACACAGTTTGTACACTGAGAAGGCAATATCTGGTCTGGTTAAAGTGGCATACTGCAAAGCACCCATAATTCTCCCTCCTATATTAACGACGAACGTTGCTCCTTGGACAATGGAGGATAAGAGACCATTGGAGTGGGCATGAGCTGCTGCATTCTGCCTGTCAACTATCTTTGTTGAGAAAGCAAAACACCCTCGGAATTGTGCTGCACTTCTATGCCAAGAAAATAGTGAAGAGAGCCCAAATCTCTGATAGCAAATCCTTTGTCAACAGCCTGAATAACAACAGTGACTGCCTGCTTATCATTGCCGGTGGTTAAGAAATCATGAAACACAGATCAGCATGAAAATCCTCACAGATTTGTGCTGATAAATGAACAAAGAGGTACCCACAGAAACCAATGCTGTCAAGAAACTGATTTTTTGTTGAAACCAAACTCGAAATCAAGCCCGATCTTTTACACATCTTCATTGATTGTGCCGTTCAGAAAAAGACATTAGAGACATCTAATTGTTGCAAGCACCAACCATGGGAGACTGCAAGAGCAAGAATAGTTCGTATAGTTGTAGATTTGTAGATGTAATGACAGGATTAAATGTTTCAGTAAAATCAACGCCATGATGCTGCGTAAAATTCCTGGCCACTAACCTTGCTTTGCACCTCTATACACTACCGTCTGCAAGTCTCTTGGTGCGATAAAACCCACCTGTTACCAATCACATTGGCTGCAGCAGGTTTAGGGACGAAAGGCCATGTCTTATTAGCAACCAATGCCTTCTATTCCTCCTCTATTGCTGGACTTTTGTTAGCTTGATTAAAAGTCCAGGGTTCAAGAGAGCTGGTGATTGTTAGTTTGGACTGTGACAGCAGCAACCGGTGATTGTTAGTTATGGTGGCATCATCTACTTCTTGAGAATGATCAATCCCTGGAGCTGAACCCCTTTTCAGTTAAATGGCGAGATCTGAAAATGAGGCAGAACAGGGATTCTATCACATAGCCTTCTGTGCTTTGTATTCTTAAGAGTTTTCATTGCTGCAAGTACTAGAATTCATAAAAAGAAACCACTACAAACCTACAAGAATTAGATCTAGGAAATAAACAGGTACAGTTTACATTGCTGCAAGGACTAGAATTCATAAGAAGAGTAATTTTTGGCGAGATTTGCTTGGAGAATCAAATCTGTGATTTTGTGATGGAATCTAATCATTTTCACCTACTTAATTACTCTTTTACTTATAAGTTCTCAATAGATTAAACTTAGTTGGTAACTCAAAATTTACATTTTCCCTCTTAAAAGTACTCTTCGACTGCCCTCCAAACTCCTCCTCTATGGACACCCCCTCCCTTTCACTTCTTCCTCGCCCTTTTACTTCTTTCTTTCTTTAAACAATTCCAGTAGTAAACTGTTAAGGTCTCCCTTGACAAAACAAAGAAACTTTAAGAAGCGTAGAAAGAAGAAAAGAAATAAGAGAGAATGAGAAGAAGAAGAAGAAGAAGAGAGAGAGAGAGTGAATGCAATTCTGCATCAACTGTAATCTCTTCATGCCTCCCCTCCCACCTTTCCAATACAACTGCTATGTATAGCAGTAACTAACTAACTAACTAACTGTTCCGACTAACCGTACAACTCCCTAACTAATTCTGTAACTAACAACCAACTGAATTCCGCGTATGCATTATTATTTAGCACAGGTGTTTATTAGCTAATACTAATGCTGCAGTTACTTGTATTCCATTGTTGAGCCTTCAAGCTGCAAGTGCCTCTCGTCCAAGCTAACCTGTAGATCATGCCATGCTGATTCTTCTGCACGTAACATAAACATGTACTCCTCACCATCAGAAAGGAGCAAAGAGATGTGCACTGAGATCTTAGGGACTGAAAGCACTGAAAGCTGGAGTAAAGAGGGTGAAAGCCACAATGTCAGTCGTGAGCGTAAGGAGAGACTGTCTAAAACTAGAGGTAATCCGTCTGTAGCATACAAAAATCATTCCTCACCAAGTGCTGGTCGCTTCCCTCCTCTGCTGGGGTCAATCAGCTGCCCCTGTAGTATCCGCCTGATTCCTCACCGACAAGGTGGGAGGCTAATTTTGGAAGCAGTTCCTTGCCTTCCTCATGTTCAAGCAGAGAAAAACGATGGCGGGCTAGCTTTGGAAGCGGTTCCTTCTTTTCCTTCTATCCAAGCCCAGAAAAACGATGGCCGGCTTCGACTATATATGTCGCGCTCTTCCCCAAATAACAACTATGACAATGAAGAGCAAGAAGCATGTGACGAAGAGAAAGTTGACTAGAATAGGTACTAGGTAGCTGTGAGAGGGTACTGGCAAGTATTAAGCAATAAAGAAGATGATCTGTTGTCCAGTAGTTCGGATTGAAAGTGTTCCTAAAACATGTGTGCTAATGGCAGGTAATAAGTAGTTTAATACTTTTTCTGCTCCTTTCCAGGTTCCAGCAGTTGCTATTCATGAATTTTGACATATTCTGTCAACAACTGATAGGAAGTGTGTTTTGTGGAATTTTTCTGACTATGTTTTTCTCATTCCATTTTGGGTTCTGAAATTGGAAATCTACACAACAAGGCTGAAAAGTAGACAGGTTAATTACAATGCGTAAGAGTTTAAAGTTGTTAGAAAAATAGAACCTTTAAAATATGCAGGAACTGATGAACTAGCATTTGATAAGAAGCTGCACGCACTTATTTTAGAGCATTTCACAGTAAATAGCCTGGTCAAGATTTGTGCTGGAGTCTATCGTCTAAGTTGAGTAAATTTTATGTTCAATGGACTAGATTAAACTTCTCTGAATCAGAATTGCTTACGAGGACAAAATCTTCCCAGCAAAGGATGTTTATTGTTTGGGAGATCTGAGAGATGATGGGAATGTAGAGAACCTAACCAAGGCTCAAGATTCTAAGCATCTACATCCCGAATCATTGTGCAGTTGTTGACACTAAATGGATTCTTGCTGGTGGATTAGGGTATACAGATCCATAACGTGGGTTCTCATGTGGAGATCCGATGTGGTGACATTTTTCCAAATGGAGGGCATGAAACCCTAGGAATTGCTTAGAGCTCATCGATGCGGACTTGGCTACCCTAACTGTTTTCAAATCAGTGGCAGCATTACTATTTTGTTAACTTAATTACTGTAAATATAGGGCAGAGATGCATCTGCTGGCCTAGCACTCAGTACTTCAAATCATGAAAAATTCTATCCTGTAGGAGGATGTTGTCATATCTGGAGAGACTCTTGAAACTGTTTATCCTTTTAGAACGATGGTCTTCAACAATAGGACATCTGAACATCTGACAGCAGTGGTAGAAAATAGTTTCCACGTAAATTTTACGACACTTGTGAATTACAAGTTAATCCATAAGACTACAAGTCGTAAGCTAACTCATTCTCGTAGAGACAAATTATCATCCATAAGACTACAAGTCGTAAGCTTAACACAACAGCACGTTAATTATAAAAAAACCAGCCTGCAACTGCAAGGCGCAAGCACACTGCCTTTGGCTCCGGACCGCACTGACCCTTACCTCCCTCACCCACACAAAATTGAAGAAGAAGAAGAAACGTTTATGGGGCCACCAGGCAAGAATGTCCGTACAATCTCACAAGAAGCTTTTGATGAACTAGTAAAAGAGAACATAGAAGATCTAGGTTTAGACCCCACTGAAGCCCTTGAAGATGCAATCCAAACTCTTACTCTTCAAGGCGTTGATCTCTCAGGTAACAACTCGATCAAGAACCCCATTTTCTCATTTCCCTTTTTATCCCTTGGAAGAACAAATATTAACAAAATCACGGGTTTGTTGCAGGTATTGTGACTTGTGTACCAGGAGAGGGGAACGTGAGGGAGAATCCAGTGATTAACTGTTTGGAGAGATTGAAGGAACTGGGATTTGATGATGATGATTTGGATGAAATGGTTGGGTTGCTTGATGAGTTGGTTGGATTGTTTACTGGTGTTGAAGGATCTGGGAATGTTGCCATTGGTGTTAGAAATGGTGGGCTGGAGTTGGTCTGTTCTATTTGTTCTAACATTCCTATTGTGTCTGAGAAAGTTCTCGTTTCGGCTTTGAAAACGTTGGCATTGTTAATTCATGGTATGTGCTTTTATCTGTACAGGATGATGCTTTTTGTTCTTTTAGATGGTTGGTTTATGGATTTAAAACTTGGAGTGTGAATTTATGAGAAAATATTTTTTTCCGAAAGGGAATTTTGTTTTGTTTATATTTCTGCTAAATATTTTTAGTTTCATTGGATCTTCAATGTTTACTTTCAGAGGAAAAAGATCATGACTTGATCCTATATTTATTTGTTATTGGTGGGTTTTTCTAATGTTTGTGTCCTTGTAATTTGCAGATGTTCAAAGTACTGAAATGTTTCGGTCTAGTGATGGACCGAAGATGGTGGTTGGCATTTTAAAGGATGGAAGTGAAAGTTTAGAAGTATTGAATACTGGGTTTGCTGTTGTTGCTGCGGCAGCAACTGGCAATGAGGTTGTGAAAGAGTTGTTGATTGAATTGAAAATTGAAGAGCTTATTTTGGAAGTACTGAATAAACAGAGTAAAGGCATCATCCAAGGTTTATATGATTCTATACGTGTTCTCTTGACGCCTGATGATAATCGTGTTGTGGCATCCCAAGTGAGTAAATATTTCATCACAAATGTACAAATCTCAGTTTAATCAATCAACTTGCATGTGCGTTGTGAGGATGGGCACTAAGGTTGTGTTGTCAGCAATGCATGGTATCGCATCCAAATATTTATGTACATGTTGATGGAAAATGTCTTTACCAAAGCAACTGACATGCATTAAACTCCAGGTTTATGGTTATGCACGAAGATTTGCCAAAATTGGTATTGCAAGAGCTCTTGTAGAATCACTACGGTCAGGGCTTACCTCACCCAGTTTAGTTTCAGCAAGTATCGCTTTAAAGGCTGTTGCTGTTAATGTAAGCTCACTTGCATCTGATGTGATGTCAAAACCCTGTTGCCTTAATCATTTGATTTTTGCGGTTTAAATGTATTGCAGTTGTGATTATATTGTGCTTGAACTTAAGTTGTCGGAAAATCACCTTTTATTCGTGCACCACATGCCCATCATGTTTGGGTTACATGAATCTATTTCGTCCACTCTATCTGTCTAGCCATACTCTCTATTAGATGTTCAGGAACTTCCTACATTGTAGAGTCTTGGACGCAAGAGTACTATGATGTTGCATGCTGGATATGAAATAAGGTCTTTCTTTGTTCAAGTCTGAGTTTTTTCTTCCTCATTTTCTTCTGATTTGCAGGATGAAATATGTAAATCCATTGCTGAAAGTGGTGGCATTGATGTCATTTTCAAATGTATTGATGACAGTGGTGAACATGGCAACAAAATTGTAGCTAGAGCTTGCTGTTCTTTGTTATCCAAGGTACAAGGAGATTCTGGCTCATAGTTTATGGTTTTGGATTTTTTTACAGAATTTTATTTGATTAGTTGGCAGGAAGTGATTCAAATAAAAGTGCAATTGTAGAGAAGGAGGGTATGAATAAGTTAATCCAACTCGCAGCCAGATTTTCTGATGACCCTTCTGTTCTGCAAGAGGTAAAAAGTGATTTTGTATACTATTGAATGTGCATAACCATTAATCCAGAAATAGAATATTTTTCTGTTCACATGGAAGGTTTGATTCATTTCAAGTTTCAAGAAATGCTCACTGCAAGCTGCATTTCAAGGATTGACACCTTGAAATTTTACATGCCATTGTGGTTATGGTAAGGTTATTTGCATTTATGAGCTGTCTTGCTTTCTTTAATTAAATTTCCACCATTTTCAGGTCATGTCCATCTTTACGGTGCTCTGTTTAAGATCTCCAGATAATGCAGCCCGTGCTATGGAAGCTGGAGCTGGAGACCTTGCCATCCAAGCCATGGAGAAGTTTTCTAATGTGCAACAATTACAGAGGAGTTCCTGTCTAATGATCCGTAATCTTGTTGCGAGGAACCCAGAGAACAGGCAAGTCTTTTTCTCCACACTTTCTTTGTCTCGTGGCACATCATCAGGCAGGCTTTAATTTCCTTTTCTTCTTTCATGCTGCTTCTCTGGCATAGCCCCAAATGTAGGACTGCTATACTAAATTGTGGCACCGTCTCACATTTGATTAAGTTTTTGCCACTTTACAGAACTCTTCTTCTTAGTCATGGCATCGAGAAAATTATAAGAAGGGCAAAGGTAAACCACGAAACCTGCAAGGATGCTGCCACTGATGCTTTGAGGGACTTGGGCCTTGATAACTACAATTCATAGCTCAAGCTCATAAAACTAATGACTTGATACATATTGGATTATGTGGCCCCTACTTTATTTTGTTTGGGTCACCATATTGCTTGCCACTGCGTTTGCCAAGCTTTTTGCTAAAATACATTCAGATCTAGTGTGATGAAGCTCCACCATTTCTAAGGTTAAATTTTCGTGTGGTGTGCTTGTGAAACAAAATACCGAGTTTCCTCCTTGTCTTTCGCCCCCCTCTCCAAAAGCTGTTTGTATAACCCATTTCAGATAGTTGAGTTTCTTTGATTTGTTTGCAAGCGAATTGCTGACTATTTGTTTTGGTCTCCAAAACCTTGTGATTTGATTAACTCAAAATTCAAATGGTGATTCGTTTACAAGCTGACTGCTTGCAATGTCACCATTAACTGCTATCCCAACTTGTAATGGAGAATAAATCAGGCTTGGTTTGGACTGTAACAATAGTAACTGGTGACTGTTAATTATGGTCGGCATCATCTGAGCTGAACCCTGCTTCAGTTATATGGTCAAATCTGAAAATGAGGCGGAACCGGAATTCTATTACATGAAGTTCTTACTGCTGTAAGGTCTAGAATTCAGAAAAAGATGCCACTAGAAACCTTAGAAAATATTGGGGAAAAAGAAAATTACAGTTCAAATTATAGTGGAAATCAACAACAACCCAACATTTAAACAGAAGTTCAAAGAACTCACTCTTTCACTGTACACTGGGAAATTATTAATTAACCCCAACAATTTAAACTTTATAACCTGCTTTAAAGGGTAATATAACATGCTTTAAAGGATAATATGATATTTTTTATAGGACACATTTCTTACTACAAGATTGGAAAAATTCTGTTGACTTTTTGTCTGCAAAATGTAGCGTCTAAAATACCCTAAAAGTTGAATTTTCTTAACTGTTAAGGTAGGGATATATTCGGTTTTTTCTCTTTCCTGGCACAACGTAATTACTAAAGTACATTTTAAATAAATAAAAAATCTATAGCTAAGATTGATGGGGTTTTTAGTTATTTTATTATGGTTTTTTTTTTTATTAATATCATGTGAGGTCAAGAGCACTTAGATATTTGCATTAATTAATTTTTTTTAATAAATATTGGCATGTGCAGTCCACGCGCTCATGCGTCAATATATGAGAAATGCTTGCATCTTTTATGTGACGTGTGCGGTGTTTCTCAGCTACCACAAAAAAATATTAACAACAGTCACTTTCAAAAGACAAAGTTGAGGCGTATCCACTAGGGCGACACGTAAAATCTATATCATGGCGGTTTAAGCGGCGGTTAGTTTTTTCTCCCTCTTTTTTCTCTCTCTCTTCCCCTTGGAAAAACTTCTGGTCCAGCAAAATTAAGAGTAGTCCTTCGTTTTCTTCTTATTTGAATTATGACTTTCGTTATTTTGATTACTTTTTATTTGTTTTGAAGTTTTTTTTAGTTTTTTAGTTTTTTTTTGTATTTATATCAAATTTAATATTTATTTTTTTGATTGTTATTTTAAAAAATATATGTTTTCAATCTTATTCCTAATCATTTGATTTTTATTTGAGATTTGACCCTTACCTTTTTAATTGTTTTTTTTCCCCTTGGTTCCTTTCTTAAAATTAATTTTTTTTAATTTCATCATTTAATATTTAATTTATTTAAAATTGGGTTGCGCTAATTTTAATTTGCAATGATTCTAGTCTCATTGCCCAAGTCATATGTATGAAATTTTAATCCAGATCAATGTCAATTTTTTTTATGTATTTTTTTCTGTCGATTTAATTTTTCAATTTCATCATTCAACATTGAGTTTATTAAAGATTAAATATTTTTATTTTTTTTTGCTTTGCTTTCTATAACAATATTCCTATCTCATAATTCAGGTATTTACTATACTAGCTTGAATTGACTCGAGTTTTTACATCATTTTATTATTTATCAAACTTGCTTTTAATTGCTTTTTCAATCATTTTTTATAACAAGTTTGTCATACCAAACTCTGATGGAAACAAGATCTTTTTTTTTTTTTTTAATTTCTCTTCGTCCACAAACTATTCAGCAAGAGCGAAGATATAAGCAGTGTCCGCAATCATAATTTTAAATAGTGGATACAGTCATGAATCTCGATACGTGGCTTAGCTTCTAGCCCACATAAAATAATTAAAATGTTTTTATGAAAAATGAAAAAAAGATATTACATGTACGGTCAATAATGGCCGTTACCGTTGATAACGGAGTTATAATAGTTAGTGGTGTGATTCATCAATAACGGTGCTATAATAGGGTACACGATTTCGTTAAATAATGGACCTTATTTCAATATATAATCACATTAATGCAGCAATAAGCTCACATGATGCTGCAAGCTGCAGCGTTATCATCGCTGAAAGCATGATAGATGGAGTTGCCTGCTGGCACATCTTTTTGCCCACCGTAAACAGCATGAAGATTTGACAAGGGAATTTGTGGCCGAGGTGGTGGAGGGGGGAGTGTTTGCTGCAGCGGCAACCTGGCATGAATCGGAGCAGGAGGAGGGAGTGCTGGCTGAAGTGGCAACGTGACATAAATGGGTGGCCGATGGCCGTGATAACCGTATGGTCTCCCCGTGTAATTGTATGGCGCCATTGGAGTTGGATACCGAGGTGGCCACGCATGGTAACCAGCACCATAAAATCTTGGATCATCACTTCTCTGCCCATACCAAGCAGGAGGTGCTGTATTACTTCCCATTCCATAGCCATAGTATGGCTGAGAAGGCAAAGAGATCGCCTCATGATCTTGCACCATAGTTACAGGTTTGTCATCATCCTTAGACACCTTACAGCAACAACAATTCTCCTCATCACGAATGTTATGCTCTTTCTGCATGTTCCTAATGAACTGATCAAGTGTCTTTTTGGCTTGTATGGGATCCTTTTCATATGCCAATACCTCTGCCTTCTTCCCTGTCTTTGTTATGGCCTTTTGGAGTGTTGAAGGATCTACCAAGCCAGAAACCATTACCAATCCCTTTTTTGTGTTAATGTCGACGAAATTAACTCCTAAGCAACAAAATAATAAACGAAATCAGAAATCTCATCAATTCTTGTTATATAAACAGGGCATAGCCTGATGCAAAGTGGATACTATTTTTACCGTTTATTTTTTGCAACCTTTTCTTCACTTTTGTAGAACACTTGGAACAACAGCAGACATCCACTCTCAAAATACAAGCCTGCAAGAGAGAGAGAGAGAGAGAGAGAGAGAGAGAGAGAGAGAGAGGAAAAAACCTGTAAAGCTCAAGTGTTGAATACTGAACGTTAATTGGGAGAGTGAAGATGTAGAAAAATTACCGAAAGAGGCGCAAGGTTTTCTGCCATCGAAACTTCTAAAGAAGAGAGCAGTCTTTTCTTCTCCTCATCTCTTCTATTCTTC
>Ga0325402_1007322_pt1 | contig 10464 bp, 7 predicted proteins | sample PopdelMetagenome_22_FD_207212 | JGI IMG/M metagenome (GOLD analysis project Ga0325402, IMG submission 207212) | Populus deltoides microbial communities from Bellville, Georgia, United States - Xylem-PdKOR-R3 | ecosystem: Host-associated > Plants > Phyllosphere > Stem > Wood/Secondary xylem... | reverse complement strand
TTTTTAACAAAGATGATATTGACACTTCTTATGAGTTGTCATTGGAAAGTTGAGCAGTCGGGAAGCAATGTTGTGGATCCTATGAGGGGTAATGGATGATATCCACATTAGCTAGGGGTAATATGGCAGCTTATCAAACCTACATGTACGTGGGCTCTGCATGTAGCTTAATCCAAAGATATTAAGTCATCATCTACCTTTATTTTTTTTAAAAAAAAACATGAATTTTAAGAAAAAAATAATATATATAAAAACGCTAATACATCATAATTAAATTTTGATCTTCAAAACAACTAAAGGAAGGACAGAATCTGGGAGAGAACATCCAGCTTAAGCAGAAATGCTTGAACCACACCCCGAAAGTCTAAGCACTGGCTCATTATGTTAACAATGTAGGTCATGACAGGATATTTGATCCTGATTTTTGCCCTGTTTGTTTTTGCGTTTCAAAAGCGTTTTTGAAAAAAATTTAAAATTATTTATTTTTTTCTTTGCTTCAAATTGATTTTTTTGTGTGTTTTTAGATCATTTTGATGCGCTAATATCAAAAATAATTTTTAAAAAATAAAAAAAAATATTATTTTGATACATTTCTGAGTGAAAAACACTTTAAAAAGCAACCGCAACCACACTCCCAAACATGGCCAAAGTATACAAGTGCTTATTTTGTTTTATTAAAACAAGAGAGTCAGCAAACCCCATTATATCCGTAAAATTAAGCATTTAATTATTAATTATTTTTATATATATATTTTTTCAATCCAAATATTCGAGTAAGATATTAGATTAAAGTCATGAATACTAGTTTCTTTTAGTTGTTTATTTGTCTAACAAGAAAAAAATTATGGTGTATATAAAATAAATAATGATATTATATTACTTATTTATTAGATTTGCTCTAAAAAACAACATATATGAGATAGTAAAAAAAATCATATTTGAAATTTATTAAAAATGAGGCAAATCTCTCTCAACAAAACCTCGAGTTTTTACTCGAGCATCATACTTTAAAACCCATAAAAAATAGGGTTACTTCATCATGTACCTTCACCCATTCTAATCTTGCATACATAAGATAAAATAATCTTTTCCCTAAAGATAAACCCTTAAAGAGTTGTAATAAAGGGAAAGAAATTTATTTTAAAGGTTTAATTTCTGCTTTTAAATACAAGAGTCAAAATTTCAAAATGTTTATTTGAGCCATGAATAACCTGATTGTGAGCTGACATTTTCTTCTCATCTTTACCTTGTCAATTATGGACCAAATATGCATGAAAACTGCTTCTTAATGTTCAATGATGTATGTTAGGGTCATAATAAAAAAAAAACACTTCAAAAATCACATCTTCATGATTTTCTTGGAACAATTAGACTTGAATCGATACGATTCATGAAATTTACTATCTGATTCCAAAACAAGAAAATGATTTTCAAACAAAAAGGGTCATTGACTAAGTTTACCAAGTTTTTTTTTACAAAGATAATATTAACACTTCTTATGAGTTGTCATTGGAAAGTTGAGCAATTGGGGAACAATGTTGTGGATCCTATGGGAGGTAATGGATAATATCCAAATTAGCTAGGAGTAGTATGACAATTTGTCAAACCCATATGTACGTGGGCTCTGTGTGTAACTTAATCCAAAGATATTGGGTCATCACTCTACCTTTATTTAAAAAAAAACATGGATTTTAAGAAAAAAAATAATATATATAAAAACACTAATACATCATAATTAAATTTTAATCTTCAAAACAACCAAAGGAAGGACAGAATTTGGGAGAGAACATCTAGCTTAAGCAGAAATGCTTGAACCACACCCCGAAAATCTGAACATTAGCTTGTTATGTTTACATTGCAGGTCGTGATAGTATATTTGATCTCAATTTTATATACAAGTACTTATTTTGTCTTATTAAAACAAGAGAGTCAGCAAACCCCGTTATATCTTGTAAAAGTAAGCATTTAATTATTAAATATATAATTCTTTTTTCAATCTAAATATTTGAGTAAGATATTATATTAAAGTCATGAATACCAATTTCTTTTAGTTGTTTATTTATCTACTAAGAAAAAAAATATTATGGTATATATAAAATAAATAATGATATTTTAATAGTTATTTATTAGATTCACTCTAAAAAACAACATATATATGATAGAAGAAAAATCATATTTAAAATCTATTAAAAATATTATTTATACTATACCAAGCTCACTTAAAAGAAATAGAATAAAGAAACCAAGTTAAAACCCATGAATCTATCTCTTTTTGCAATCCGTCTACACAAAGTTTATTTTTTAAAATATTTTTTATATAGAAATATATTAAAATATTATTTTTTTATAAATTAGTTTTGACATCATCACATCAAAACAATTCAAAAAAATATATAAAAAATTTAATTTAAAATTAACAAATTCAAAACTCCAAACAACCCCCCCCCTCTCTCTCTCTCTCTCTCTCTCTCTCTCTCTCTCTCTCTCTCTCTCTCTCTCTCTCTCTCTCTCTCTCTCTCTCTCTCTGTAAGCTTTTTTTTTTTGTGTCCGTTTGAAATTGAGATTGAACATGCTCTTCATCAAAATTAAATTTTTCATTGTTTTTAAATCATTATAATATATTGATATTAAAAATAAATTTTAAAAAATAAAAAAATATTTTAATATAGTTCTAAATAAAAAATACTTTAAAAAAAACCTTCATAACAGCCTTTGACACTTCCTCCCTCCCCCCACCCACCCACCCCCACACACACAGAAAGAAAGAACAATAGGTAATATAAGCTTTATTTTTTTTTGTGTCCGTTCGAAATTGAGATTGAACATGCTCTTCATCAAAATTAAATTTTTCAGTGTTTTTAAATCATTATAATATATTGATATTAAAAATAAATTTTAAAAAATAAAAAAAATATTTTAATATAATTTTAAATAAAAAATACTTTAAAAAAAAACCTCCAAAGCAGTCTTTGACGCTCCCTTCTCGGCCTCGCCCCTCCACCCTGCACAGAGTCACAAATTTTTTGATGATCTAAGATCACATGGAACAATGAGATGAACACAACTGATACTTGTTTAATGGTTTTTCCATGTAGTTTATTCCTTTACCAGTCAAGAAATGTTTTATTAAATCCTCTCATTAATATAACATATTATTCTATTTTGATGACCGAATAACTCACATCACTGAGCGACAACAAGGTTTGTTGATTGAATCACAATTATTAAAACTTGTCGGGCCCGACAACATTACGTGATTGACATGTTACCTTATCTAGGTTAGGTATAAAAAAATAATATGAATTAATAAAGTTTGATTCGTCATTCATCCATCCCATCAAAATTTAGATTACCTTTTATTTTATCTTTTTCAAATCATTTAATTCAGTATCCTTTTACGGAATCAGTCAAGTTTGTTTTATAACTTTGGACCGAATATCTGGCATCACTAAGCGACGACAAAGCTTTGCCATTCCTCACTTGATGGCCGAAAATTCTCCTGTACTAGAGAGTATACATATCTTGAATGAACCACAAGTAGACAACACATGCACATTTTTCTCCTCCTTGCTCCTCAACCCTTCTTCAATAAGTCAAGCTTCTCTCTCTGAGCAATGGCGTTATCAGGTGACAACGAAGTTGCCATCCAGTTTCCCAGTCTTCAACGTATTCAAAGACGGTCGGGTCGAATTATTGTGGTCGGATTTATTCCAAAAAATGCCACCGTCCCATGATCTGATTACAGGGGTCAAGTCCAAGGATGTGATCATCTCGACTACTGAACCTCAAGTCTCTACACTTGATCTTCTTGCTAGAACTCAAAACCCCTGACGAAAATTCCCTCTCTTACTTTATATTCATGGGGGTGACTCTCTTCGATGCTCCCTACCACGTTTTGTGCAACAAAATAGCTGCTGGGGCTAACGTTATTGTGGTCTATGTGGAATATGGTCTCTTCCCGGCCCGACCTCTACCTGCATGCTACGAGGACTCGTGGAAGGCGCTCCAGTGGGTGGCTTCGCATGCTGATGGGAGTGGCTCTGAGCCGTGGCTGAATGACCATACTCTTGCATTCCGGGTCGGGTCAATTGGGTTACCAGGAGTGCAGTTAGTTGGAATTATTATGACCCGTCCATTTTTTGGTGGCACCAAAGATGATGAAATGTGGTTGTAAATGTGCACAAATAATGGTGGATTGGATGATCCAAGGATGAATCCGGGTTTGGAGGATCTTTGTGAGAGGGTGCTGATCTTTGTAGCTGGGAAAGACTATTTGAATGTTGTGGGAAAGAACCATTACGAGAAATTGAAGAATAGTGGGTGGAAAGGAAACGTTGAAATTGTCGAGAACGAAAACGAAGGCCATTGCTTCTTTTCGCGTGATTTCAACAGAGAGAAGAGTTTGGAGTTCATGCAGAAGCTCTTGAAAGGAAGATAAGTGTTGTGTCAGATAAAAACAGTAATGTAAAATAAAAAATTCAATAACAAGAAGAAAATTGAGAAAAATATATTATTTTATTAAGTATTTATCTCTAAGCTTTTTAGTTTTTTTTTTTTTGTACTTCTAAATAATATTGAATTATAAATGTTTTTTATAGGTATAAAATCCTAGACAATTAATGAGTTAAATTAATACAAGGAAGTTCTATTTTAAATAGGAATAGTATTCTACCGACTGAACCAGCCGACCTGTTCAACTTATTCCAGCCGGTCCACCAATACCTTTGTTTTTTAGAATTGAAATCTAGTTTACTTTCAACATTTCCTTTTAAACTTGATTTCTTTATAAGTCCAAACACATCTCCCATTTTAATAAATACATCACATTTGAGTGATTTTATAAATATATCTGCAATTTGATCTTATGTCTTCACATATTTAACTTGAACTTTCTTGTTTGCAATGCAATCTCATAGGTAATGAAATCTTGTATCAATATGCTTACTTCTATCATGAAATAATAGATTGCTAATGCAATCATTGATGAGTTGTCCACATAAATTTCAGTAGGTTTCTCTTATGTCATTCACAATTCCTTCAATAATCTCCTTAACCATATGGAATGACAAACACATGGTGTGGTAGCTATATATTCAGCTTCACATGGTGATAAAGTGACTATGGATTGCTTATTTGAACTCCATGTGAATGATGTGTCTCCCATATAGAAAACAAAACCTATATTGCTCTTTTTATCATCCATATCCCTAGCCTAATCACTATCATTATAACCCATAAGTTCAAAGCAATTAGAATAATCATAGAATACGCAAAATCAATAGTACCTTTGATATACCGGAGAATTCGTTACAATATTTTAAAATGTCTCATAGTTGGTGTCTTCATAAATCTACTCACAAGTTCTACTAAAAAAATAATATCTGGACGAGTGCATGTCAAATATCTCAAACTCCTAACTAAGCTCTTGAATATTGTAGAGTTTATCTTCTCTCCTTCATCATTCTTTGACATCTTTACTTCACACTCAACTTAAGTATTTACTCTTGCATAATCTTCCATTTTAAACGTTTTGAGAACATCCCTTGCAAATTTCTCTTGGTTCATAAAGAGTATATTTTCTCATTGTTTGATCTCAATCCCTAACTAATAGGACAAGAGACCAATATATGTCATCTTAAACTCCTTGATCATTGCTTGCTTAAAGTCTTCAAACATCTTTGGATTATTTCCTGTAAAGATCAAGTCATTTATATACAAATATACAATAAGAGTTTCACCACTCTCTTTGATCTTTATATAAATAGCATTTTCATGGGGGCATTTAACAAATCTATTTTTTAAAAAATAGTCATCAATGTGACTATACCAAGCCCTTGGGGTTTACTTCAATCCATACAAGGCTTTGTTTAACTTTAATTCCTTGTCTTAATGTCCCTTCAGTTTATATCCTATAGATTGCTTAATATAGACCCCATCTTCAAGAAAACTATTAAGAAAGGCTGATTTGACATCCATTTGATATATTCTCCATCTATATTAGGCAACGGTGGTAATAATTAATCGAATAGTCTCCAATCTAGCCCATGAAGCAAATACTTCATCATAGTCAATCCCATACTTTGAATTATTACCTTTTACCACTAATCTTGCCTTGTATATATACACCTCTTCTTTAGCATTTTTCTTTTCTTTGTAGATCCACTTGACACCTATTGGCTTCTTTCTATTTGGTCTACGAACTAATCTTCATGTGTCATTCTTCTCAATTGATGCAATATCCTCATCCATAGCAATTCTTCATTTTGCATCGTTTATTACTTCTTCAAACACTATAGGATCACATGTAATAAGATGACAATATAGTGTTGTTACATCATCATTAATTAGATAGTTACTTCTTATAAGTCATCAAGGCTTCTTATTTTTCTTGGTGAAGTTCTACTACTTGAGCTTCTACTAGAAGAAAAGGAAGAAGAAGAAAGACAAGTTGAGCTCATTAGTGTTTGTGGAGGTGTAACTATAGGTTTTTGATGATCTTCATATCTTTCATCCTCTTCATTGAGAATCGGTAGGAAGTCATATTTCTCACCATCATTTACCTTTCAATCTCATGCTCCTTTTTCATTGAACTCAACATGTCTATTAATCATCATCTTTTCTTTATTAGGGTTGTAAAGCTTGTATCCTTTGAACTTTTGATCATAACCCACAAAGATCATTTTTTTAATCTTGTCATCTAACTTGGTCCTTACTTGATCATTTACATGCACATAATTAATGCTCCAAAAAACTTTCAAGTGAGAGACACTTGGCTTTCTTCCACTTCATGCTTCTTGTGGAGTCATGCCATTTAAGCTTTTGGTAGGACGTCTTTAGGCATCTTCTTGGTTTTGAGCATACTTCTTGTCATGTTGAGAATGCTTTTATTCTTTCTATCTACCATACCATTTTGTTTTTGGGATCTAGGCATCGTTAGAAGTCTCTTTATACCATGATCTTCACTTAACTCGTTAAAATTATTAGAAAAAAATTCATCCTCTACCCGTCTTAAGTGATTTTATAAAATAACCATTTTTTTTCAATTAATGCCTTAAACTTTTTAAGAAAAATTAAACACATTAGACTTTTTTTTGTAAGAAGTATACCCGAGTTTTTCTACTATAATCATCAATAAAAAGTAGAAAATACAAATTCTTACTAAATGAACATGGTTTGATAGGACCACAAACTTTGGTATGTATTTCTTATAGGAGTTAACTTGCTCTTGATGCAAACCCCTTCAAAAAGCTCTTGTGAAATTGTTTGCCCACTAAACATCCTTCACACAACTGATTTGAAAGTATAATGGATGGTAAACCCTTCAATATCTCCATTTATGGCATCATCTTCAAGTTATGAAAGTTTACATGACCAAGTCTTATATGTCAAAGCCAAGTCTCATCCTTCACACATGTATTTAAGCACATCCGTCTTTATGTTTAGCAAGAACATTCTATTCTTTGTCATGACTACCTTTATAATCATAGCTCCTTTAGTTTTTAAGTAATGTCAAAGTACAATCATTCATCTTAATAGCATACCCCTTCTCTAGCAATTGTTCTTAGCTCAACGTGTTGCTTTTCACCGTTGATATATAATAGACATCACCAATAAATTGATGACTTTTATCTTTTAATTTAATCAAAATCATATATTTCCTTTGATGACAACCTTTGAATGATCCACAAAGGTGACATTACCTCTAATTGCTTCATCAAGCTCCATGAACCTATCATTGTCTCCATACATATGTTTGCTGGCTCCACTATCTTAATACCACATGTTCTTTTTGTTTTACATTCACTTATTATACATTCATAGTAGGGTGTCTTCCTTTTTTCTTCTATTACTAGATTTGCATTCTCTCCAACCCTCCTGGTTGGACTCCAGCAATCCCTAGCATAATGACATACATTTTGCAATTATAACATTTAACTTTTGATTTGTCAAATCTGGATTTTAGATTGTCACTGACAGTGTAATCGGTCGACCGCTTTGCTTCATGCGATCGAAGGATTGACTTGTTAAGGCTATCATGACCTCATCTTCCAAATTTGTCTCTTCCTCCTCTTCATTTGCTTTGTCCATGTCCTCTACCCCCTTATAAATATCCAGAACCATCTTGCTTTTAAAAAAGTGTTTGTGTACCCATATTCTCTTGAATCTTATTGACTTTTTCCTCATAAGCTTGTAATTTTCTCATGAGACATTGGATTGAAAGAACATCCATGTTTTGTAGCGAGCATATGATCTTCTCTATCACACATGTCTCATTCATCTTCTTCTAATATCTCTTCATCAAGTTTTATAGTTATCTTTTGTCAACCCAGGACATTGAAGTGAGAAGTTTGGATTGGTCATGTCAAATAATCAAACCAAAGCTCTAATACCACTTGTTGAAAGGAAGATAAATGTGGTATAAGATCAAAAACAGTAATGCAAGGTCAAAAACTCAAGAATAAGAAGAAGATTGAGAGGAAGATATACTTTTATTAAGTGTTTATCTCTAAACTCTTTTAATTATTCTTTCTCTTTTTTTACTTTTGAATAATGTTGAATTACAAGTCTTTTTATAGACATAAAATCCTAGATAATCAAGGAATTAAATTAACACAAGAAAATATTAATCTAAATTGAAATAGTATTTTGCCAACTGAACCGGGCGACCAATTCTCTTTCAACAAAAAATTATTTCTTTTTTAAAACAGACTTCATGTTGAGGTGGTGCAGCAACCGTAATTCCTGCCCGAGGCTATGAGGGGTGAGCATTACAAAAAGATGCGAGGGGGGTGGTCAAACCAATGCCATAGTTTTTTACAAAAAGAGGGGGGGACCAATGCATAGTTTTTTAAAAAATATATATTTTTATTTTAAAAAACAGTAAATTATATAATGATGAATTGTTTTGCTTTTAGTTAGTGAATGTGTTGCTTTTGTTTTGAAAGTAAAATAATTTACATTCAAAATAAAAGTATTTTATTTTTAAAGTAAAGCATAACTTAACAAAACATAATTTTTAAAACAAAAGGCAGTTGTAATTTAAAAGCACGTCAATATTAAATAGGTGTTTGCTTTTAAATGCGTCAAAGTACCATTACTCGTTAATTACTCTTTTTTTCTTTTCTTTTCTTTTCCTTTGAATTAGTTATCTCTTTTCTTCATTAAATGTTAGGTAGCCCATAGGATTTTTGCAAATTAAATTTGAAGGTATCTATTCTTATATGCTATCTCCTGATCTTTGCCTTTTCTTTTCCAAGTAAAAAAATAATTTTTCAAATAATATATATCAACTTGTCTGCAATATTACTTTTATTAGTTTTTACACCTCCTTTTTTTTCTTTTCAATTTACTAACCCTACAAAAAAAATATGTAACGTTAATGATTGAAAAGTAAGTTGTGTGATGTTAAAATTACAAGGAAACACCCTAAAATAAGAATATACATACGCTTCATTCTTGTCCCTGGCTTATACTTTTTTCGTTTTTTTAGAAACATCGTTTTCAAAAACATTAATTTTTTCTTTATTTAAAATTATTTCTTAAATATTTTTAAATTTTTTAATATACTGATATTAAAAATAAATTTTAAATATTAAAAATTGGAATCTGAAAAGAATAAGCATCTCATAAAGAGAGAACAAATGGGTAGAAATAAGATCAAATCCACCTGAAAAGAAGATTAATAAATCTTTTATTTGATGATCTTAAGGTCACACACCTACACATGATCTAATATATGGTGAGGAATTTAATAAACTTCACTCAACAGCAGCTCTAAAATATAGGTTTGCTTTGGTCAATTTATTTAATTTTTTTATGGATTTTTTTCTCAACTTATAGCATTAAATATTTGGTCAGATTGGTTTTCCTATTCCATTTTGATATAAGTTTCATGACTTTATTATAATTGAATTAATCCAATGAAAAGTATTTTATTTTAATATTTAAAAAAAAATATTAAAAAATATATCACCGCATAAGTATTTAAAAAATATTATGATCAATATAAATTATATTTTTATATTTTTTTTTAGATTAAAAGAAATATTCAACTTGCGTGTACTCATACACATCCTTAATCGAGTCAAAAAAGAAGAAAAAAAAAAAGATTCATCTCAAAAGTTGGTGTTTGGATGTTTGTTTTTTTTATCACTCAACAATCATGGACTTGTGTCGTCCTCTCCACCGTTCACTACCGGACAAAAGCAGGTTAGGCGGTTGATTATCTTTTATCAACATTATTTTATATTGTCTTAATGATTATCTCGGTTTCAATGTTTGCAATATGATCCTAATAATTTAATTAGATTACCTGTAATATGTGAATCGAGTTTGGTCAATATGATCCTAATTTGTTTTAAATGGCTAAACATTTAAGTTTGTTTAGAAAAGCTGGTTTATTAGAAACACATTTTTTTACAGTAGAAAATAAAAGTATCAGTCCTCTGCTACATGCATGGTGGC
>Ga0325402_1007321_pt1 | contig 10464 bp, 9 predicted proteins | sample PopdelMetagenome_22_FD_207212 | JGI IMG/M metagenome (GOLD analysis project Ga0325402, IMG submission 207212) | Populus deltoides microbial communities from Bellville, Georgia, United States - Xylem-PdKOR-R3 | ecosystem: Host-associated > Plants > Phyllosphere > Stem > Wood/Secondary xylem... | reverse complement strand
ACGTAATTGCAAGAAATGCTTCATACCCATACTTGCATTTCATAGGGAAAAATAACGCAAGGGATAATGCAGCGAAGAATTATATATGTGTTCGAGAGTATGATAATATTTATTTTTATAGTATTTTATTTTTAATATCAATATATCTAAATATAAAATAAAATTAATTTTTAATTTTTAATAAAAAAACAGGTTAAAACTCAATACCATACACTGTAATAAAAGATATCAAAGCGGACTTTTGAAGCTTCAATGATGGGCTACTCTCTGTATTATAATTTTAATGGAAAATTATTCTTAGCAGTACTATTATATTCTATTTAATGAGTGTTGCAAAATAACAAAATTGCTACTAAAAATGCCACTAAAAAAACTGACTTCTTCCATGCCAAATATGAAACCCTGGCCACTGGCTTGAATTCAGTCATATCATCTATACCCAAGAAGCCCAGGTGATCAAATCATCTCGCCGCACTCCAACAATCTCAAATTCAGGCACGTCTTCTCCGTTCCCTGATGGACATCCTATGGTTGAATTCAGTATGGGTGAGGCTACACTCTTGGACTTCGAGGATCTTACTACTCGTAAATGTTGTTCAAGATTACGATTGACACCATATGATGTTAGTTTCTTGCTCCACTAAGAAAAAGCATCTTGACAAAACCCCAAGGTTATCAAGTAAAGATCTTGGGTTTTGCATTGGCTTAGAGAGTGGTTTTCCTGCAGCAACAAGATCACAAGACAAACTAGGTAGCGATGAAAGTAATCATCGAGGAGATGAGATAAGGAAGGGTCTCATCTGATCCACCACTTCAACTTGATCTTTTGCCTCTCCCTTGGTCCAAGAAAAACACAACATCAAATGCTTATATGAGGTTTGCAAGTCAGAGGACAGTGTCGGGAAGGTGACTGTAATTTTTTTCTTCTTCCAAACACAAGAACACCAAATAAGTCAAGTCATCGGCGTGTCATACCTAATTGGGCGTGCACTGAGCACCTTCATGGATTCAGACTTTAGCGTCCAAACCTAACATATTTAGGCTCCAAAACATACCCTAAAAAGCTTGGGTTTAGACAAATAATAATAAAAAAAAACCCGATCCCATATATAAAACATACACTCATTATTGTTGGACATGCACCTTAGCATTCTTGTAATCTCAGGTTTAAGGGTGCATCCAAGCCCAACCCACTATAATAAGGCTCGGGATGGCATCCGAGTCCAACATGTTTAGATCCAAACAAAGCATCTAAACTTATTTTTTATATTTAATTGGTCGAGATTAATATATTAATTTTATTTTTTAATATCATTTTAAAAGTCATTGGTTTCTCTTGATCACGGGGCAACAGAGAGAATAAATAGATTAAATTGAAGTTTTTGAAGGGAAGGAACGGGTTTTGAAATAAATTTGGAGTTTAGGGATTGTATTCTTACAGGAAAAAAAAAAGATTTTGACTGATTAGGTTTTTTTGTGAATAATAAACTTTGGTTATTCATGAAGATAGATGTAAACCGTAATTTAAAAAAAATTAAATAAGTTACGGGATGTTCTGTAGTTTTTTCTAATTTTTAATTGTATTCAAGAAGTGAGAGGAAAAAAAACCTGAATTTAGAATCGTAAAGAATGATTTATCCCCGCAGGTGAGAAAAGGGCGGGAGGGAGCACAGACGCTCGTGATAGAAGTGGAAGTGGGCTAAGAGAGCTGCATATAATGATTGGGCACCGAGCGGCCTAGGAGGCGACAAGAGGCGCATCCCTAGCTACCGCCTCTTTTCTTGGCCCTGAAACGGCGGGGGGTGCAGCAGCCTTCGCCATCGCATGTAGAAATTTGAAATTTAAATTCACTATTGGTTCATGATCATGGGATGGACTGCAGGCAGGATTTGTATTATCGGTCCACAAAAATGATTGCATGAAGATATATATTATCGGTCCAGAATTCAAGATTGAAACACTACAGTATCAATTAATGTGGCCTAGCGGAACTGGTAGGGAATTCTCTGACTCTGCATTCTAATTTATGTGATGTTTTACTTGTTTATTAGGTTTGTAAAGTGTTTAGTAAATCCAGAAATTAGTCATGATACTCGTAAATTAATCCTTACATCCCGGATTATATATATATAAAACAATTCCTCGCTTGATAGCAAGATAGATTAGCAACATAACCGCATTCTACTCAGAGGGCTTCAATTGAAGAAGAAAAAAAATAAAATGTTTTATTAGTATATTAGCTGCTCATGCTTAGCCGCATGTTTGGAAAAAGTTTGAAAAGGTATTTTTTAAAAATAAATAAAAATTTATTTAAAATTAAAAATTTAAACGTATTTAAATTTAATTATTTTTAAATTAAATTGTTCAATCAGCTTAGTATAAATTAAAAAATATTATTTTTAGGAACTTGATAGGGGTTTTGTTGGGATATTAAAAAAAGGCACTAGACATGGATTTCAACATGTACAAACTAGAAACAATTATTTAGAGCTAGGGTTTGTTATACTTTGACTTTTGCTCATTCCTAGAAGAGAAGAGAAGATTTCAAGACACAAAATAAATGTCATCTGTCGTGTGTTTTGGTCTTTAATAGTTATATTATATATAAGAGTATTTTTATCTTTTATTAAAATTAAAATTTTATTTTAAAGTGTAATTTTTAAAAAATTAAAGCAAAATATCATCACCATTAAATATTAAAAAAGTTAGGGTAATTTCCCCTTCAATTAACTATGGTGTTAGTAAATAAGACATGTTATTGTGAAACGGTAGTAGGAAGCAATTATCAATTAAGGACGCGTCTGGTCACCGGTGAAAAGAAAGGATTCTCCAGATAAAAGAGAGAGAAAAACAACCCCTCTTTCTATCTATCTCTCTTGTTATAAAATGATTCGGTCTCCATTGACGATTTGCTCTCCTCTCTCTACAAGGGAGTCCAGCTCTGGTGTTGAAGTCGATAGTCATATAAATACTAGTAGCATGTGCCTTCTTCACATATAATAAATGTGAGATGTCCTTGGTGGGTTCATATTCTAAGTGTAGTTACTCTCGTTACTGTTATTCTACTCATAATTTCAAGCAAGAAGCCTCCCATACACGCGCCATGTTCTGTGTCTCTTCTCCAAATGCAGAAGAAGCTTTGAAGAACTGCTGCTACTCTTCCACATGAACGTTGCTCTTGAATTATTCACCTCGACAAAGGTACGTTTCTCTACCAACCATTTACTTTTCCTCCGCTGTAATTGTCTTTTTTGAAGCCACATTAGTTTTTGTCAATATTACAATGATTTTTAAGAAGGGTTTTTATCCTCTCATCTTTCTCTTTCTGGATCATGTGATTTCTTCTTCTCTTCTTGTTCCATCCAAGGCATTGTTTGGTTCATATTTGGGATTTTGAAGGACACCTTTTTTGCTCTTGTATGGGGTTGGTTTCATACATATAAGTGTACAAAAAGCAAGCAGAGTGTTTCCCAGATTGCAATTTGAAGATTTGAACTGAACTTTGATTTGGATTTGAGTCTTTCCTTTTCGATACCCATAGACTTTCTGCTCACTTACTGTTTTAAGATCACTGGTAACAGTGCAGTGAATCTAGCTTGAGTCATACGTTCATGGCAGTTGTCTTTTTTTCTTCTTCAACTTTTTGACTGCCAATCCAAAAGAGCATACATAATCATCCAATCCAAAAAAGCATACATAATCATCACTGCTTTACTCTTCAACCTCTATTGTAACCAAAATTCACTTAAAGGTTGCAGCTTTTTATTTCTCTCTCTTTCCTTCTTTCTTTTTTTCCTTTGTTTTTTCCCTTACCTTCCATTCTACTTTCTAGCTAACAGTCTAAACATAAAACTGAGGCTAAGAAGCTTCGGTTTTTTATTGTGAAATGAAACAAAGAAGAAGGAAAAGGGCATCTTGGCTCTCTCTCTCTCTCTCTCTCTCTCTCTCTCTCAATTCAAAACTGTTTTAGAGATTACAATGTCGAAAGAGCAATTTCCATCTGCCATGGTGTCACTAATCCCAGCAACATTTATCACTTCTCTTGAGTACAAATGTCTCTGAGAATATGTTACAGAAACGCATTTGATGTTTATATATTGTTTCAGGAAGAGGGCCTTGTTTGAAGCTTTTTGGATTGTGTCCTTGATCATCTTGAGCTCTTTTAAAAGGTCTATCCCTGACCCTGACAATAGAAAAGTTGTTTCCTATCCAAAGGGATCGATAAAGGGGAACAAGAAGGCTTACAGCGAGAAATGATGATGAGAAGATGGCTCGCTTGCTGCGCTAGGGACACAGAGATTAGCCTCGACTTTGATGAACAAGAGAGTAAGATTTTTTATGTTCTTACAGTAGTTTTTTTTTTTGTTGGTAACACTAATAGTACTTAGAAATAAATATTTTGCTCAAATTATTATTATTATTATTATGTCTTTGATTGATAGTTTGATACATAGAGAGTCCCTTATGTGATTAGATCTGCCATCCCCACTGAACGAGACAATGAAGTAACTAACTTAGTAGGGAGCACCAATGTCATTGTCTATTGGTCCTGTCACTGTTGTTTTTGAATGGTAAAAAATGGTTTAATTTCTACTTGGACATTCATCCACATGGGAAACCTTCTTTTTCTCCTTCTTATTGGTTTCTGGGTATTTATACGCTTGAATGCATGTATATTGACCTGTCTTATGGTGCACAGTGCTCCTGTGAACCCATACCATCCAGCATTCCACCATTGGTCTCTAGTGACAGATCGCTATCAAGAGCCTGTCCTCTTGTTCTTGATTTGTTCGTGGAAAGAAAAGTTGTTTGAATCTAGTGGTCCATTGGGTCTCGCTCAAACGATTTTCTGTGAAATTTCCTTTTTATGGTGGCCCATATAATGATAACATAGGAAGCTTCTGCTTTGTGATTACGCATCTTTGTTGTCAGTAAAATTTGAAATGCCCTAATTTGAGAAATCATATTCATAATTCCAATTTAAGTGTAGTTATCTTTCTTAGAAACTCGTTCATCCTGTCTATGCTAAAAATTGTCACCCTACGAGACCAGCCAAAAGTTCAATACATTTGTACCTTCGTTTCTTTTCTCGGAACGGCATGCGCAGTAGGCACATGCTTCTTGTCGTCTTCTTTTCCTAACGCACCATCCATATGCTAACATATTTACGATGACAATTGTTATTGATGGACAAAAAAGCAGTCTTTATAATGCGTATAATTCTCCCGTGGTTCATGGATGAAATGGTCAACATCATCAAGCCACGTAGCTGATGCATCTCTTATAACATACCGACAAGTAAGTTCTGATATATGAGGCTGGTGGAAGCTGAACCTTTGACTTGTAGCTAAGGAAAGATTCAAAATTACTGTAGCCAATAATAAAAGCAATTGTATCTGCATGTGCTGAAACCTATATTGTCAACAATAGAGACAAATATGGCAATTTACCTGCCCCACTCATATGCCTAGATCTCAAGGTTTATAGCTACTAGATCTTTAGTGATTGAGAGAGAGAGAGAGAGAGAGAGAGAGATCTAATGTATGTTTTTTAGCATGCCGCTTGATTTTTAGTATAGCCCCTTGTTTGGTGGCTAGTCCTGCTTACAGTCATACAATGTAGTGAATAAAGCACTTTGAGTTATGACAAGATAAAAAATGGAGTAGCTTGGCAGAACTAGCTAGTAGCAGTATCGGAGTTTCATGTGACTTCTGATAAGAGACTTGACTTTGGCTAAAGCCTGTTATATTTTGATTCTGCTATGTGTTGAAGAAATGATTGAGATTTGGGATCTTAAGATCAATCTTGTAAGTGGAATTTAATTAAGCTAAAAATCTCGGGCACTATATATGTTGATTACATATTTGAACGTAAAGAAAATCCCATGATGAGACATGTATTCGTGTTTTTTTTTTTTTAAGGAAAAGAAATTTCTATAAGATAGTAAATACTGCTATGATATTACATAGCTATTTTAATTTAATAATTTAAATTTTCAGATAAAATTTTAAGATATAATTTATATTATTTTTTAATATATTTTTTTAATTTTTAAATAAAAATCGTTTAGGTTTAAAGCACATACAAACCTATAATATTTTATATTTCTACTGTTTAATTATTAAAACACTGATATTATGAGAAATTTGACTATAATTTTATCCTTTCGTACCAAAGAACTCGTATCTCAACAAGAGTTTATCATCTTGTTTGAATCATCAGCTGTCGGATGCATAATAACATGTCCAAATCCAAGAAGCTTGTACAACCCATGTTCCAAAAGTGCCGATCTTTAGTGCACTTCGCTTCAGTTGTATGTTTTTCTTATTGATCATGCATTTTAGTGGATAACTACATATATAGTAAATTGCATTTCAGGGATAATGACGTATAATGGCCTTGAGCGTTGCATTATAAACAACCAGTCTTACGAAAATGAAAGCGGGACAAGCAGAGGAGAGGGTTGTATAAGCGAATCTTTCGACGATGATGGTTGTTCAAGCTGTTCTTCCAGCAAAGATGCTTTTGGGTCATTTTCATCTAAATGGTTGAGAACGAAGAGGGATGAGCATGGTTTGGATGATTGGGAGGTCGCTGGAGGCCCTCGTCACTTCTATGCTAAGGAGAAACCCTGTTACTCCCTTCAATATTCAGATGTGGAGACAATGAAAGAGAAATTTGCAAAGCTGTTATTGGGTGAAGATATCACAGGAGGGCGTAATGGCCTCAGCCCTGCGTTGGCATTATCCAATGCTATAACAAATCTTGCAAGTAAAATATATCTCCATTTGTTCAAGCGTTGCCTATTTTGGTTTGCTTGCTTTCTGTAACCCTTTCACTTTATGATTTTATTTCACAATCTTTTTTTTTTTTTTTTGTATAGGCCATTTAATGTTTGAGCATGCCATCTTACTCTTGTGTTAAAACTGTGATGGACTAATTCATACTGATTTTCATTCCTTGGGGAGATACATATGGAGAAGTGGTAAAATAAGACGTGTCAAAATTTCAATCCATACTGATTTCATTCATTGTGAGTCTTTAAATCAGTGAGGGAAAAAAAGAAGAAGCAAGAGTGGTGTTTTATGTAAACATAAAGAGAGCGATACAATATTAAGTTTATGAGATGAAATAGAAACATGGTAATGTTGGTGCTGTTGCTACAGGATTAGATGCATGACGTACAAGCATTCACTTCCGAGTCTGATTTAAATCTTATATTGTGTCGTGAATAATATTCGGTTAAACTTTATCAGATTTTGATTATCGTGTTCAGTGTATTATTTGTTTTTATCATTAATCAACTCTTAAAATGCTTAAAATGTGTTGTAGCCACGGTTTTCGGGGAGCTGTGGAAATTGCAGCCATTGCCTGAAGAAAGAAAGACCAAGTGGCGAAGAGAAATGGACTGGTTGTTGTCCCCTACAAACTACATGGTTGAGTTAGTTCCTGCTAAGCAAAACTGTGCCAATGGTCGAGCACTAGAGGTACCCTTTGTTTTTGTCGAAATATGAGGAATAAAATACTATGTTTTGTATTATTTGGTGAGATATATAATTAATCTCTTGATATTGAAACAGATAATGACACCAAAAGCCCGTGCAGATATCCATGTGAATCTTCCAGCACTTCAAAAGTTGGACTCTATGCTTATTGTAGGCCATCTCTTCATTCTTAAAATTGAGATTCATTTGCAGAGAGATTGTTCTTGCCAAGTGCATTGAATTTTCAAATGTGAATAGGACACGCTGGATTCAATGGTGAATACTGAGTTTTGGTACTCAGAAGTAGGCAGCCGGGCAGAAGGCAGAACCAAGAGCGCAAAGGAGAGCAAGAGATGGTGGCTCCCACTGCCGCAAGTACCGACAAATGGGCTTTCTGACTCGGGAAGAACGAAACTGCTCAATCAGAGTAAGGTGGTCTATCAAGTATTCAAGGCTGCCAAATCCATCAACGAAACTATTTTGCTTGAAATGCCTGTGCCAACCATTATTAAGGATGCACTACCACAGGTGAGATTGGTCTCTATTTCGTCAAAAGTGATACTTCAGCTTGTAGAAACCTATAGTTGGTGGAAATTAAAAATAGCTCCTATCCAAGTTTAATTTCAGGTTATTTTAGCTGAAGAGAACCTGCCATTGTCACTAAATCTTGGATTGCCTGTCATGTAATCAATCAAGGCATTTATTTTTTTAATTATTTTTGGTTTTTAAACCATGCCATGAATGGCTTAGAAACCTGAAGTAGAAGTGAAAAAAATATAGCAATTTGGGACATCTGTTTTGAGCTAGTCAACTGTCAACTTTTGACAAATAGTTTGTTCAGGCATGGTTCTGGTTTTGCACTGTGACGGATGAATTTGACAATGCAAATGAGAGAAATAAAAGCTTTTGAATGATGCCATCCTTGTTTGCTATAACTTCAGTTGTCCTTCTTACAGTCTGGAAAGGCAAACCTTGGTGAGGAACTGTACAAGTTGTTGACTGCAGAGTCAAACACAGCTGAGGAAATGCTCGATTCTCTTAATTTACAATCAGAACACAGTGCTCTTGAAGCCATCAACAAGCTGGAAGCTGCCGTTTTTGCATGGAAAGATAGAATGACTGCACAAGTCGGTGGTAAATCTCCTGTTCGAACACCATGGTCCTTTGTAAAGGACCCGGTGTCAGAGTTTGAAAAGATGGAGTCACTGTTGGACAGAACAGAATCCCTTCTACAGCAGCTAAAGAGCAGATATCCAAATCTTCCTCAAACATTTCTTGATTCCACAAAAATCCAATTTGGCAAGGTCAGCTCCAGTTTAGACCTTTGATTAGAAAGTTCACTGTTTCCTAAAAATAATGTGTATGATTGTGGTTGCTAATTCTGCAGGACGTGGGACATGCAATCTTGGAAGCATATTCACGGGTTCTTGGAAACTTGGCATTCAGCATACTGTCTAGGACAGCAGACATTATGCAAGAAGATTCATTGACCAATCCCAGTTCTCCTGCGGCTACATGTTGCTTTCCAGGAATAAATTCATCAGGATATGTTGAGACTCCAGCCATGTCCTACATCTCCGACACTCACTCATCGAATCAGATGAATAAGGTGGATGTGAAGCATCGAAAATCCAATGCTAGTCATATTTCTGATCAGGAACTCTCTTGTAGCGAAGCCAGGACAAGCTCGGTAATTGCAACACCAAGTCGAAGTCGAGTATGGTGCATTGGTGGAGATGCTTGTAGAAGTCTGTCCCCTAAAAATTCTCCAAAGAATTAAAAAAAAGAAAGAGAGCTTTGGTATTTACATGCAAGTTTCTGTAAATTGTGTTACTATAATGTTCACTGAGATAGTATGAGAGATGTTTGATTCTCCCTCATGCATTAACATAATTAATCATATGAATAAATCAGTGTTGGTTTGGCAGTCATGAGTGCACTCTTGGCGAAGAACATGAATTGCCAGGGAAAACTGTGGCCAATAATCTAGTTCTAGCTAAATTGATCAATCTAGTTATAGTTTTACTTAAGCAAGTCGACCCCCTTACGTTTTTTTTTCTTCTTATTCTCTCTTTTCTTTTGAAGATCAAGACCTGGACTTACTCAAGAAATTAATTAATTAATACACACAATTTTGTTCCGAACCTGGTTTATTTCCAGCCTGGTTCATCCTAAAATATGTGAATATTTTCCTGGCTAGGAGCCCTTTCCCTTTTATTTCTTTGGTTATGTGTTTGCGGAATGTTTTTTCTTTAAATTAATTTTTTTTTAATGATTTTAGTGTGTTGGTGTTAAAAAATAATAATATATTTTTAAAATAATAATATATTTTTAAATAAAGAATACTTTAAAAAATAATGAAAATAATAACAAAATTAAAACTTCAACTTGATTTGAAGAAAAAGTGATACTAGTTTTATTGCCGTGCTATGTATTATTAACAAGACATCAACAAAAGATATATATAATAATAAAAAAAATATAATAAATTCTGAAAGAGTAATTATTTGAAAGAACTCAATCATTATTTTTTTAAAATCAAATATAACAATTAAAATAAACATATTTTGAAATTAATAAAATAAGTGGTTTTTATTAACATACCCGACATCCGAAAAAAGCGATACCTTGCAATGCATTTGTATGATGATGTCATGCCAGCATCCCATGCTTCCTAATGAATTCATAATTTATGTCTAAAAAACATTATAAGAAAAGGAACCAAGTAGGAATGTTTGCAAATTCAAAGGACTGAAATAATGGGAAAAACAATCAAAGAAAACCTCTGCGTAATCCACGTGTCCGAGGCAGTCCATTAAATGCACCGTCGAGATGGCCTGTCAAGTGACCAAAAAGCCATAACCAATCATAAACCAAGCAGCAAAGAGGGAGAACAAAAAGGTCATAAAGGATAGTTTAATCGCGTGATTATATTAACGTGATTGTACTCTTATTTTTAAATAAATTAAATTAATTTTTT
>Ga0325402_1007319_pt1 | contig 10465 bp, 5 predicted proteins | sample PopdelMetagenome_22_FD_207212 | JGI IMG/M metagenome (GOLD analysis project Ga0325402, IMG submission 207212) | Populus deltoides microbial communities from Bellville, Georgia, United States - Xylem-PdKOR-R3 | ecosystem: Host-associated > Plants > Phyllosphere > Stem > Wood/Secondary xylem... | reverse complement strand
CATTGAACAAATAAATACAGTAATATATACAAATAATGGGGCATTTGCATCATAGTTAAGAGAAATCTTTCTTGTCGTGGTGCTGGAAAAGAAAGAAAGAAAAGTGTTTGGTAAAAAAAACAGCCAAATAATTACAGAAATGCTGATGGAAATAAAAAATTAAAAAACCAATCAGGAATTTCATCAGGAATTTTACATGTCAATATTGTGTCGAACAAATTAAAACTCGACACTTCTCTCTTTCCCTCATTTCTTGCTCTTTCGATTGCTAAAAAAATACAGCAATAGTCCCCTCTTCAAATTCTAGTGGTCCTCTTGTGAATCCGGCCACCCAACCCGTTGCTATAGACCAACATTTGTCAATAGAATCAACTTTCATCTATTGGTTTTTTTTTTTTTTTGGTTAAGTTTCACATAATCAAGTTAGTAAATTCATCTTTTTTTATTACCTATTTATATTTTAACTTAATTTTATTGATATTTGTTTGTAGTATTTGTTACTTGCTTGTATATTGAAGTGTTTTACAATCTTTCCCAGTTAATTTTGTTGTATTAATTCATGATTTGTAAGTTAGGGTTTGTTTGAAATTTTTTTTAAAAAAATTGATTTTATTTGTCATTTATAAAATTGAATTTAATTTTGTAAGTTATAATTAAATAAATAATTGGTAATTTAATGGATGCCAATTATATTTCATCAATTTTATTGTTAAGTTTGAAATTTTAAATTTGAAGAAAATTGATTATTGAGGAATTGATCATAATTAAAATGTATTAATTTAGGTTAAATAAATCTGAATAGAGTAAGTTATGGATAAATATTAAAATTGACTTTTGTACAATTAATAATAATTAAAATACATTAACTTAGGTATCTTTAGTTGCAGCACAAACGTGATTCTACAAATCAAATTGAAAGCCGTCATGGCTATCAACAATATTACTTTAGCTGATCTGGAAACCCTTGAATCTTAATCGGAGGCTCCTTCAGAGGTATAATCACCTTAGGTCTATGAATGGAGTTAATTAGGATATCAAAAAGTCATGTTTCTTAAAAATCGATCGTCGTCCCCGCCTTTGTTTCAGAATGGAAAAGCCAGCATAGGAGACCTCATCTATCGATGTATTTCTTCAGATCAATTTTATCCAGAATGTCTCCTTGATTGGCTAGATTTATCTTTCTAACATTAAGTTATGGAACCTGCGAATCGAGTGGAAGCCTCAATCTACATATGACTTTAAAAATACTGGTTGTAAACCTCCAAATAGTACAAATCGACCCAGTTAAGGAGCTGATGATTGATGCAGACACGAGGGGATTGCATGGTGGTCCAGTAAAAGCTACCTCCTGCTGTGTCTAAAACAGTGATTCTCTGGTCATCCATAGACACCTTTGGATACGAGCAAAATCCAACACAGCGAGGTTTGATTTCTTAGCCCAATAAAATTTATATTATTATTGTGAATGTTTTGTAATATCAATTTCATAATCAGTTTAATTAGTAGTTTGTGGAATAGATAATAATTAACCTTTTAAGTTTCTTGTCACAGTTGATGGCTTGCTTTTCCACTAATGGATTCCACACAATATCAAGCAAAACCACCATTGAGTTAAAGTTCAGTTGGAAATAGTGAGGTAAGAGTGTTGCTAGTATCAACTAGGTCTTGTTCTAAAAGGATCGATCTTGTTGGACCATTGAAGCGCGCTAAGAAAGGAACAAGCCCTGGTTGCTGCATGCAACACTTTTGCTTTATTATTTACTTTGTTAAAATGTTTAATGCATATTATTTTAACCTAATTTTTTATTCTTTGTATTTTTATCTTATTTTATTTTTTATAAAAATAATACAAAAATGATGATGAAAAAAATGAAAAAATGAATGAAATGAAGAAAAAAAATGAAATGAATGAAGAATAAATTGAAATTTGGGTTAAGACAACATAAATTAAAAGTTTGAGAACTTAATTAAACTTTGAATCAGTTTAATTAATCAAATAAAGAGCTTAATTGAAGAATTCATAATTTTAGGGACTTACTTGAACTTGAAATTAGTTTAATTAATGAAATCAGGGGCTTAATTGAACATATATCAAAGTTTGGGGCTGATTCGGATGAATATTGCAATAAACTAAAGTCCAAGAACCAACGTGAAACATTGGGGTACTATAGGGAGGTTAATTAATTTTTTCAGGGGTAATATTGAAAGAATTAAAAGTTGAGGAGCCAATTAAGGACTGAATTGCTTAAATTAGCAAACAAGGATCCTTTCGTAAATGTCTCCAAAATGAAGGGGTTCAATTGAAATTTATCCAGGGGCGAAATTAAACAAAAAACGGATTTTCCTGAATAAGGGGCTTGATTAACACAGTTCAAAACTTCAGTGACCACAATGACAATGGCCATTCCCGTAACAAAACGGCGCCGTTTCAAAGAGAACTGTTCATCTCCTTCCTAACGATTCAGCGGAAACGGCAGCAGATCGTGGTAACATCCTCTCGCCCCGACGTTGCATGCCATTACTGAGGCACGAACGCATGTCATTCTCTGGCTTTATAAAAGCCAGAGAAAAGCCACGACAGCGGGGGGGAAGCACAGGACAGAGAGAACGAAGAGGGGAGAGAAAAACAGAAACACCAAGAACGAGAGACAAGAAGGAACAGAAAAACCCAGGAAAAACAGAGACGAGCAAACAGAGAAAAAACCAGGGAGGAACGAACAGAGAAAAACACAGGGAGACAGAGGAAGAAAATAAAGAAGAGAGGGAAAGACAGACATTACAGAGAGGGAGAGACAGACATTACAGAGAGGGAGAGACAGAAAAAAAGAAAGACAAGAGAGGCTGAAGAAGAAAACAAGACGAACAGAGGAGAGCGTCCGATTCGACCAGCAACTTCACGTCTTCATCGCCATCTTCTTCGTCTCAGAACCAGAGCTTGTCAGGAAGACGCCACAGCAAAAGAGACGAAGAAGGAATCCAGAAAGCAAGAAAAAAAGGAAAACCAGAGAAAGAACATAGGAGAAGACGGTTAGCCAGGACACCTTCGCCATCGCCTTCGACGTCTCCAGACCAGGTAAGTTCTGCATTTCCATCTTGCAATTATATTCACGTAGTTACTGTACATAGGCAATTTTAATTCACCTCGTACTGTTCATTGTTTAATTCACTGCCTGTGAATGCATGCGTGAATAAGATCGGCCTATCCAGGTTATTAGTTTGGGCCAGTGATAAGATTGGACCCATCTCAAAAAAAAATGCTGAGACCGAGTTGGGCTTGGGTCTCAACCCAGCCTGCCCAATTTGTTTTAGGCCAACTTTTATATCAATCCTCGTCATTGTATTCTCCTTTATTTTGATAATTGACAAAACAAGTCTTTATGTATATCAAAAATTCCAAAAAAAATTCATGAACCCTTTGAATTTATTTGTGGATCCCTAGAGCTTTTTTATGATTTCATGTATATTTGATTTGTGAATTTTCATTGTGAAATACAAAACTGATATGCGATACATACCTGTCTTTTTTTAAATATAAAAAAATAACAAAAAAATGTATGTTTTACTTTTAATTCAAATTTTAATAGTTTATTCACTAGCACTAGAATCGGGAATACCATGTTTTTTTGTGTTACGTAATATTTACCAATGCCAGAGTTAAAAGTATTCGTATCCGAATATTCACTGGCACTAGAGTCAGGAATATTACAAACAGACTATCGGTGGCATAATCTAACAAACTCTTAGTAATTTAAAGCAAAATCAGTAATACAATCTGTCTTAGATAGGACGTTTAAGGGTGATAATATCTTTCCTTTAATATAATCAGTCTTGTATTATAGAATCTCTATTGACCATTTAGAATTTGAATAATTATAATATTGGATACAACTACTTAAATAAGATATTTTTTATTTAAGAATAAAATGTTAAAAATCATTTTTTTTACCATTTAATTTTTAAATATCATTATGATGTCGTTGCGACACACACGTGTGTGTGTTTTGATGTTCTTTGTCTCTCTCTTCGTTTTCTTTTGTTTTTTAAACACTGTTTTAGCTTTGATGAGACGAGTACATTTATTCTGAGAAAAGTTAGCAGGAAACAAAAGCAAGGTTTCTTAACATGGAGGGCATGTGAATGAACGCCCATCACATGTCATCCATGTGAATGAACCCTTCTCTAAGCAATCGAGCCCAAAGGGATTCTGTTTTATGCTTAACCCTTCTTCTTTACTATCTCTATGCAAGTAGAACAATCGGTAATTAGTAGGCATAGACGTCATACTTTCTCCGCCCCGCACCACTCCATCGCCAGCATCGACTGATTTTTAACCGGCATTCAACCGAGGAGAAATCGTGACTCAAACCTATCCAGTAAGATCAAAGCTTGTGATCAATTCAACCGGTTTTACTTGTAAGTTATCTATTCTTATAATATATATACACACACACGCACGCACGCACCAACAAATTAATAGATACGTCAATGCAAAGAAGTTAGGATGATCAATGTACTTTTCACCTATTGTTTTTAATTACTCCAACAGGTCACTATGAAAGTTTTCCGAGTTCTAGGTTTTTTTTTATAGTAAAGATCGATAATTTGCTTATAAGAAATTTATCAATTTATTAGTTTATAATAATATAAAAGATAAATCATTCAAAAATAATAACATATAGAATATTATACTTACCGAATAAATTAAATATTACACATGAATTTATCAACAAATTTAAATACTGTTCATTAGATTATAAATTAAGTATTGCATACGTATTTACAGGAATTGGAAGTAATAGACGGACGATGGATTTATAGATAGTGAAAATTAGGAAGTAATAGGTATTCAAACTCAGGTCCATTAATCTGATACTGTATGTAGTATAATTTGAGATCAAGAATATAACATGAATTGGACACCTGTTCTCAATCAAAATGGTTAACATTCCGCTAGATCTCCTGCTCGGCCGCGGGCTCATGGTCATGTATTCGATACATTTCCAGCAAAACTTGTCTCCGCCCCGCACCACTCCATCGCCAGCATCAATGAAAGATCCTACGAAATAAAACTCGGTCGGATACGAAATATGAAGACTATCATCATCTTCTTCCTTGCCAGGAAAACAAGCAGGACTCTTCAGGATAGGGCTGATTCATTGGCATCCTTTTCTCTTGCTGCGACTTGCTTAAAGGGCTTATCTCTCTTTTATGTCTTTTTTCAGAGGTTCCTTGTAAGCCCAGCTGCGGCTAGATAATGAATCAAGGGCATGAGGTCAGGGTTTGTCAATTCAAGTCGTAGGCCGACCAGCGGTATTGGGCTTTATGTCTTCTTCTAACTTAAAGAGTCTTCGTTGAGATTTTGCGATTTAATTCCTGTCCTTTTCTTTTCCTTTTCATTCATACAAGGGGTATGAATCTCAGGATTATTTCAAAAAGAATTCCATTAATCTTATTTTTCATCTTGAAAAGTAAAAACGAATGGAAAACATAGGCCTTGCGTTCAGGGCCCCAGGCCTAGACTGAGGGTTGAGGAATAGTTTTATCCGAGCGGATCTTAACTATTCGATTTCTTGTTAGATTTTGTGGCAAATGATATAAAATCAACATTAGATAAAATCTATAATTCATTCATAGGACATGAATAATTTTAATGATTTGCTCCTACTGTTTCTAGAAAAAAAAAAAAAAACTACTGTTTTATTATCTGAAACAACATCCTCTGCCACGTTTTCAAATAGATTCAATTGAAATTGAAATTCGAGTGCCCAAATAGAACCTAATCAAAGGTTGTCGATGGTGCTGGATGCCTTCGATGGCATCGAGGTTCATGTGGAATAGCCTAAAAGAGGCCCACTTTATTAGTAAATGATGTGACAGAATTTAAGATTCACAGCAAAACCCATTGAGCTTGTCGCCGCACAAGATAAATCGGGAACAAGCACGGACCACTCTCATTGGACAAGTCCCCTCAAGGACCCGGTCCTCTCCCTTCCCAGTCAAGTGTCTCCCTTGGCTAGTGGTACGTACGGGGCTTTTAGCATGTTTGTTTTTATATTTTAAAAATTAATATGTTTTTAATATTTTTAAATTATTTTGATACAATAATATTAAAAATAAAAAATATTATTTAAATATATTTTTAATAAAAAATATTTTATAAAACAATTATAACCGCAATTTATTTTTCCTTCCAGTCTTGTCACCCATCCCTCCTCCACGGACTAACCACACGTCGTATAAAATAAAGCTTGAACTGGCTACAAATCTTCGTGCAGTGGACTGGTCATGTGTCCGCAGGCTACTCTCTAGACTGACCCTTTATATCCCTTTTGCTGGACCATCGTCACATCCATCTGTAGTCCTGGTCAGATGTCCCTCGTAGGACTGGTCGTGCATCCTCGTGTTTTATACACCTAATTACCATAAACATGCTAGATGTACAACATATACTGGATAATATATATATTTCCAGAGTGTTTTTTTAGCAACTCGCCACAGTTTAAAAAAATATTTTAGTAAAAATAACAAAGGCAGAAAAGGCTGTAATTGACACGTCCATGACACTTGAGTTGTAGAGATTATCTACGACTCCATTATTATAAATTCTAATCTTAACAAACTTTGTCATATATAACCATTTAGTATAAAAAAACGATTGTTTTGATGGTCAGGTTCTTCATCAGCATATATTCTTTCTCTAAACTGAAATTTGACGATGTACTCTCTCTTTTTTCCAAAAAAAAAAACTGAAAATGAGTAAAATAAAATTCAGTATCAAAATTAAATTTTATAAAATTCAAGGAACCAATTATCTAATAGCTAAAAAAATAAAGGACTCAAATGAATTTTTGATAAAAGTTTTCAATCCGGCACTTATGATATCTTTTTTTCACTTCACTACCCTTTTTTATAAAAAAAACATACAATTGGGCTCTAGCTTGATTTTAAAAGGGTTCATTAATTGTACAAAAAAAAATTAAAGATTAAATTGAAATTTTTAAAAAATTACACTATTATAATCCAATAAAATACGAGAAGATGATAATATATTTTCAAACATTAAAAACAACATGATTTTGCTTTATGTATAATTCAACTGCAGAATAGTTGAATAGCGTGGATTGGCGGTTCTAGTAATGTGCTATGCGTACAATGGAGACGGGTCATAAGCCTTCAATTCTGCTAGGGTCGCAATCCAGTCCTGAGGCATGCGTGAGTATATATGTATGTATAAATGCACGACAGAATTGTTTGATAAAATCCTTTTTCTCATCGTGCGTCTAAGTTTCAGTTTGCAATTTGATCTTTCTTAAAAAGCCCTCAGCAGCACCTGGAGGCACAGCAATATTTAGAGAGGAAATGTTACATTATTTGAACAAGGACATGTCCATGAGCTTGCATATCATATATAATATCGACAGTCAATTGTCGAAGAAATAGTTGCAGTGGTAGGGTTACAATCTTGCAATTGCCAAGCACTCATGAAGTTAAGCTGCTATCACAGCAGTGATGCTATAATACACACGCTCAATTACTAAACAGAGCATGTTTATCATGTTGGAATGCGTTTATATCATCATATCACGCATGCCTATTATCCATTTATGCATAAGAAATGTTTTTATTTTTACGACGACCAAGTTGGTCTAGGTGGATCGGATATATATATATATATATATATATATATATATATAGATGCATGCATGCTCAGCTTTAATAATGAAAAAAAAAATCCATACACACATCACAAATTATTCTGAACAAAAAAAATAATGACAAAGAGTGTGTTTGGTATTGTGATTGCTGTTGTGGTTGTGGTTTGAAAAAAGTTGTTTTATAAAAAGTACTTTTAGTTGAGGTTGGTTTGGAAAAATATATGTTTGGTTAAAACTGTGGTTGAAACTGAGGTTGAGTAAAAAGTAGTTTAATGTGTTCGGTTAAAAAAATGCTTTTCAAATTGAGGTTATAAAATAATTATATATATATATTGATGATTTTTAATTTAAATATTGTAGATTTAACTACCATTATTGCATTATTAAATAAATAATATTTTATATCAAATACTTTTTATTATTCCATTAAATTATCTACAATTTCATCACGTATGAAATTCATCTAATAAGAATTATAGTTTTCATGGTTTTTTAAGCGTGCAACAAAATTAGGTAAAATATCATCAGAAACAGAATTGGAATTGCGATCATATTCCACAAGTATTACGTCATCATGCGATGTTTTTCTAATTTATGTAGTGTTATTAAATAATATTAAACATTATTTTTTTTAGTAAAATACAATTTTAAAAAAATTAAATTTTTTTTACTAGTTCGGACGCGGTTCAATAAATTTTACTCGCATGAAAAGTGTAAAAAAATTTACCTGGCACTGTTCACATGAACAGTGCCACGTGAATGCTTCTCCCGGGTGAATTATATAATTCACCTTGGCACTGTTCACTTCTTGAGTGAATAGTGCCCAGGTGAATTATAATTCACCTGGCGTCATCTGGTATGGGCACTGTTATGAACAGTGCCCCATGTGAATCACAAGAGAAGCAGCTGGAGAGAAGCAGCTCCCAGCTGCTTGTGAAAAACACCGGTTTGATACAAAAAATTATGGTACCCATTAAATAATAAACTGCTGTTTACATGTTACCAAACGCCTGATTTACGTGGTTTGCTTTAAAAGCAAAAACTACCTCGTAAACAAAAGCCCTCAAAATACAACACATGTCGCAAATAATTCAAAACACGAGTAAATCACAAATCGGGTTCAAAATTGACCCATGCGAGTCGTGGAAGTCAACTGTAACTGCACCAAAGCCGCTGGAGGAAAGAGAGCAGTGTTGGCGCGTGGGTGGTACATGCGGGGGAACAAGCTAGGCTGGGGAGCGTCGTTGCACGCGCAGGTGATGCGGAGAGGCGCGTGGTTAGCAGATCGAATGCTGCTCCTCGTCTTCTTACTGCCTAGGTCGGAGGTGTAAATCACTTCCACGTGCACAGGGAGATCTAGGCGGAGAAAGGCAATTGTTGTTGTGTGTATGGAGATCGGTTTCCTGCAGTGTTTATGGAGACTGGTTTGCTGCAATGTTTCACTGCTGGGATGGTATGACCAGAGGTAGGGGTTGTTGTTGGTGTGCTTAGCAGATTTGGTGGCACTCGCTGGTAGAAAGTGGTTGTGTTCGGTCGTAATCTGAGTTAGGTGTGACTGTCAGTAGTTGCAATTTTGGGTGGCTAGGTTTTTGTCGATAGTTTCCCTTCTCTCTTGTTTTTTTGTATGGGTTTTTTTTTTCTTTGGCTGTGGTCGCTTTTATTTTTTTTAAGAGCCCTCTTTCAGTCTTTGTGGAGAGTCCTTAGTAGTGTTCGTGCTCTCCTTTTTTTCTTTTTATTATTACTTACCTGTCTAATTGCATAATATAAAATGAACGGAATTAAGTTCATAAAGTAATGAAAGTTAATTGAACTTCATTAAAAATATATTTTTTAGAAAGTTTTTATTTTTAAAAATACAGGAAAAGGTTGGGGACGGAAATGTATTGCTAGAAATAACTTGAAATTGTTTGGCGAAATGATGGAAAGAGACATGTGATAAAGTGAATAGGCAAATGCCACAGGAAACAAAATAAAATAAAAAAAAAGTGTTCGGAAACATGATATTTTTTGTTTCTTTATGTTTTAAAAATATATTTTATTTTAAAAATATTAAATTAATATTTTTTATGATTTTAATATATTAATATAAAAAATTCTAAAAAACTTATATTGATATTTTCAAGTGAATTTTTTTATAAAAAAAACTCTTCACCATAATAGCATAGAATCAACAATAATTCTTGTGATTAAAACTTGCAAAACATGATTATTAGATTAATTAAAACCTCTATGGTGTATATATATGTATGTATGTATGAAAGTTGTAGATGGATGCTTCATCTCTATATTTCATGGTTTATATATTATGAAATTATTTCGATGAAAATCTATTTGCAAAAGATTAGCAAGTTTATCAACCTGTGATGGGCTTGATGCGAGTGTGTTTGGCAGTATAGTTATGGTTGCTTTTTAAATAATTTTTTGTGCCAAAATACATGTTAATGATATTTTTTTTATTTTTTAAAAATTATTTTTGAGATCAGTTCTTCAAAATGATTTAAAAACACTAAAAACATATTAATTTGAAGTTAATAAAAAAATAAAAAAATCTTAAATTTTATCAAAAATGCTTTTAAAACACAGAAACAAACAGGCACTTAACCCGAATATCATGAACAAAAGATCTTAACGTGATCATCTTAATGATTAATTAAAAAGACCCAGCACGAAATGCATCTATACATCTGATAACTTTCTTCCCATTACGAATTCGACTGAGATTGAATGGCTGGTAACTTTCCATCACAAGCCACGGCAAGTTGGCCAGATCTTCTGTCACAGTCGGCCATGATGAAAGGGCAACACCACAA
>Ga0325402_1007317_pt1 | contig 10467 bp, 9 predicted proteins | sample PopdelMetagenome_22_FD_207212 | JGI IMG/M metagenome (GOLD analysis project Ga0325402, IMG submission 207212) | Populus deltoides microbial communities from Bellville, Georgia, United States - Xylem-PdKOR-R3 | ecosystem: Host-associated > Plants > Phyllosphere > Stem > Wood/Secondary xylem... | reverse complement strand
AGTAGAAAATTCATGGTTAGAACTATTTTCAAAAGCAAGATTGTTAAATTCTCTACCATGATCACTTTTAATTTTGGAAATAAAACAATTTTTTTCATTTTGAACTCTTTTACAAAACTTTGAGAAAACTTGACATAATAAAGCAATCATCAACAATAACAAATGCAAAATTTTACCACCAAGACTTGAAACACGCATAAGACCAAATAAATCCATATAAAGGAGTTGAAGTGCATGATTTGTGAAAAATTGATTATTAACCTTGAAAGAGGTCTTGACTTGCTTCCCATTGACATGCATAACATCACTTTTTTTTTATACATAAGATGTGGAAGGCCTTTTACAAGACCTTTCTTTGACAATTTAAGAATCAATTCCTGCTAGTGTATATGTCATCTAGCCAATCAGTTAGTTACATGTGATGCTAACTTTATTTATGCAAAATATATTTATAATTAACAAATAATTTTATTTATCTTTAATATTCATTAATTAATGAAGCTGATTTTTTAGTAATGAATACAAAGTAAAGAAAATTATAAATAAAATTCTTGCAACAAAAATATTTTGCAAAGAAAATTATAAAGTGGATACAATAATAAGAACTCTTCTTAATCACTTTTACTTTTTATGATTGATTTTAGCCTTTTTTTTCATGTTTGGTAGTGAACAACTATCATTCTTATCGAGTCGGCACATGAATGTATATTTTTAGCATAAAAAATGCAATAAATTAGCGTAAAAATTACTCTTGAAAAAATATGGCATAAAAAACCAAATGAATACAAACCACACTTGCAACAAATGAATATAAACAACATTACATGAAAGTAATTTTAAAGTTAGAGTTTTAGAAGGGAAAGGATTTTCATGTAAAAAAAACTAACACAATGACAAACATGTACACAATTTTAATTCTAACTACATCAACCTAAAATTGGTTATGTCATGGATTTTACACGAAAACCCAACTGAACATGAAATCAATCTAAGCAATAACAATGAAAATAACATGACAACAAACATATATTTTAAGCAAAAAATCAAATAATATGATTTTTATATCAATATCAAAATTGGTGTAGTAAAGGTCATGTACATAGCTCAAATCCAATAATAACTTTATAAAAATATATTTTCAAGCAAAACCAATCAAGCACAAAAAAACTTAATAAAAAAATCACACTTAAAGGAAATTAAAATGCCTTGTATAATTCAAATATCAACAGTTTCAATCTTTCCAACCTTATTATAAGATGTTGAACCTTACATTATTACTCCTTACAAGTCCTCGATTATCTCTACCCTAACCTCTAAAGTTCTCAATAATTTACAACTTCTGAGACCTCATGTACTGGTACAATAAAAATCTTTAAAATATCACAAATACATACAAATATAGAGATACCATAAAGTATAAAAGAGGATAAAACTACGCTCAAAACATGTTAAACTTGGCTATTGATATGGTGGCATGTAAAGCCTACTATTATCAATACATGAATCCGTATGTCTAGAGGTTAAAGTGTTGCATTATGGAGGGGGGGAGAGAGAAGGTTAATACATATGATCATGTGTTGTTGTTGCTACTGTTTTAGTGATGCATTTAAAGGTTACTTGTGATTTGAGGCTGATTTGTGGCTAGTTCATTTAGGTGGTCAATGATTATTGATTTATTTAGGTGACTCGATTATGAGCCCATACCTAATAAAACACAAAGTTAATTTGGATTTAGAATTTTAGGCCCAAATCCATATGTCAAACCATATAAAAATCCAAGATAATAAAGATATGTGCATTAAGCTATATAAACCTGTCAAATTATATAATTTAAAAATAAAATCTAGTCCAAGGCTCAATTTTATTTTTCTCCATAAAACAAATCTACCATGAGAAGTTCATTAGTGGCATTAAAATAAAACAAAACAAAAACATTCAAATAAAAAAAATAATTCATTAGTGACTCAAACAATTTTGGAATTGGACCAATTTTAGAAGATTTTATAAATGCATTTTTCATTTATATATGATCCTCTTATAGATAAAATAAAATGTCAAATAATACTTTTAAACTCATATTTCTTGATTTATAATAAATGACAATGTCAAATAGAAAATGATATCATTAAAAAGTGTTGTTTATCCCATATGAAAATAAAAAAAAAATTGTTTCTGAAAGCAACATTTTAAAAGTTTGACACCATCTCATTACATACTTATAACACCATCTCATTCCATGCCCATTAATCTTCACATGATCTATGTTGGCAACTATATAGTTTAGAAGAGGATTTGTTCTTGTGTTAGGCAAAACTAGGTTTCCTTCAAATGAAATCCAACTATGTTTAGTCAGTATTTAAACTTTAAAAGTTTGACATTACTCAATATTATATCCTACTAACCTAACATGATCATCATATTTATACTTAGCAGGACTAGATTCTTTGGTATTGTAGTGATTTATCTAATAAAGTTAATGTGGTTGAGCAGTTCACTCAATATCATGGATGTAATATCTCAAATTTAATCCCTTGTTTCAATCACTTCTTTCTACTTTGTTTCAAAATAAAAAAAAAACCAAAAATACAGTTTCCATTGAAAATGCTTTTTGACACAATTGGACCAATTCTCAGCTGTTTCACATTTTTAATCCTTTTGTTACCATTTTTTAATAACAAACGACAATGTTTTTCTATTTTTCTTTCTCACATCCTAATAAAAACCTCATTTGTATTTTCTTATAAGAACAAACCAAAACTCATGCTTTATCTCTCTCTCTCTCTCTCTCTCTCTGCTATTGTATGGCTAATTGTAGCCATAAATTCACCCTTAAAGCTCACATAATCTGTTGTAAATCATGTCAAAAGACACCCTTTCCATCCCTTTGTTATCTGTTTCAAAGTTAAGCCATAAAAACTCAAATTTTCATCCATGTTTCTACAAAAAGAGGCAAAAGGACACATTTTCAAACCTTTTTTCATTCTTTAAATATTGTACAATTTATCATGAAAATACAACTCATATACCCTTTATTATTGCTAAAAAAAGGCCAATTTGTCTCTTATTCAAGTTATAAAATCAACTAAAAGCCCACCTTTTGAAACCATTTTTTATCTTGCAATTGTGCCAATAATACAATCCTTGTACCTGTTATCATAGTCTTCATCCTATTTTGTTGTTGCATACTTTGTATAATCAATTAAAAAAATGAATCCTTACACCTTTTTTTATTGCATATTCTTCCAAAACTTCAATCTTTGCACCTTATTTTTATGCTATAAAAGCATGCCAAAAAATATACCATCATAATTCATACAACTGCTATACATCTCTATAAACTGACACCTCATTATAGCATCTTTTTTTTAGCTGTAAATGTTGTATGATCAAACCATAAAAAACATAGCTCTTCATCCTGTTTTTCTTATAACCAAACCCAGCAAAAGATGTCCTTCAAAACCAACAACACCATTACCATAAAAGACACATTATTTCATCTATAATAAAGACAACTAGTAAAAAGAGCTGGATGGAGAAAATTAATTTTACCAAGTTAAGGGACAAGATTAAGTGTTGAATGAGAGGTTCTAGATCCTTCTTTAAGGCTTATAAAAGGGCAAAAATATTAGAAAAAAGGGGAAAGAACGAAAAGGAGGCTGAAAAAAAAAAACAAAGATATTCACCAAGAAAGGTTTGATTTGGAAAAGGCAGACTGGTCCAATCAAATCAAAACACTATTTGGCTTTTTAGTTCTAGTTGGAGCTTAACACCTCCTTTTCAATCATTATTTATCTTTTAGAAAGTTAATACATAGGGCTAAAACTTTTATAAATAGTCGAAAACTCAATCCTACCATTTTAAAGTTCTAAACATAAAAGAAATGAAGAAGTTTAAATATGTCTAGAAGCTTACTACAGCTCAAACCCTACTTTGGTTTTTAATCTATATATAGAGTTATATTCATAATAAATCAAGTTTAAGTTATTTGGAAAGATGAGAATGAGATCTAAAACTTTTGTGGGACCCCAACTCTAAATATTGTTATTTTAAGTCTTTAAATCTAGAAACAGTTGCATCCTTTTTGTAATAGCAGCAACAACCTTCATCAAGGTATAAACTCATGCCCTATTTAGAATGAATATTTTGGTGTTTAATATTTCATTTCAAACCTTCTGAGATGTTTTTGCTTCAAGTTATACCTAGCTTTTGATATGCATCATAATACCATGATTTTAAATATTATGAGTCTAGGTGAAACCTAATGTATTTTCCTTAAATGGTTTGTGTTTTTTGTTTTGCCCCTTAACATTCTTTGTTTAAACTTTCTAAATATTCAAGTCAATAAGTTTCTTAGTTATAGAGATCGATGTAGACCTAACAAATGGTTTCTAACCCTAAAACGAGTTCAAAATGCATTGATGAGCTTTCTTCGAGTTTTAGTAAAGTTGGCTACATTTTAATTAAACTTGATTTTCAATGGTAAAGATGATAAGTCTCCTGGTTTTAGGGATTGACATATACTTAACATATTATTTTCAACCTTAAAATGAGTTTGAAAATGCATTAACAAGTTTCCAATGAGTTTCTGTCAAGTTTTCATCAAGTTAGTGATGTTTTGGTTCAATTTGTCTTTAATTGTTAGGTCAAAGAGTATCCTAGTTTTAGATATTGATGTAGATCTAACACATGGTTTTTAACCCTAAAATGAGTACCAAAATGCTTTGATGAGTTTTCATCAAGTTTTTATCTAGTCAGTGATGTTTTGATTAAAGTTGGTTTTAAAAGCTAGGTCGATAAGTGTACTTGATTATTTGAAATAAAAAGGTGGGCTACTCTTTTTAATATCCAAGATAACAACTTATATTTTATTTACCTTAAATACCAAGAGTGATTAGCAAAACATTTTAGACATGATGTTATTTTAATAGAAAAAAAATGGGTTTATGAAAGATTTGGAATGTCGGTTCAATAAACCTTTTAGACATGATGTTCTCTTAATGGATTTTTATAAAGAAGTTATAAGAACTCAATATAAAAACCTGTAATGTCATGAAAATTTTTTTTTCTTCTTTTTTAGAAAAGACAACATGGAAATAACATATATAAAAAAAACTGATAATAAAAAGCCATTTAAAAAGTTCTAATCCTCCAATTTCTAGATTAACATCTAAAAACCTTGAATTTTATTTACCAAATAAATAATTCATCATATAAGCAATTTGAGCATGTATTTTATACAAACTCTAAGAGAATTATGATTTTATGCCTTTCCTTCCATTTTTCTAAAGTACATCTAAGATTGTAAAAATATTGGATCGCAGAAAATAAACTTTAATGCATATCAATAAATAGCAGAGCCACATAGAGACAAAAAGGAGCAATTTTCCCTTTATTTTTTTAAATATTTTTTATATTAAAATATTAATATAATAGTTTGGTGAATGGTTGATACACGAAAGAAAAGTTGTTATTGTTGACTTATATCTTAATATAATATATAATAAATATGTCCAGCTCATTACCCTAAATTTTTCTCTTTTCTTTCTTCTTCTTACCCTAACTAACCGAGAGTCTTTTTTTCTTTCGAGTTGTTGTTCCCTGCCTCTCTTCCATATGCAAATTTCTCTTCAAGTACAATTAAACAATTAACCTCTTTTGCCTTTTGCTTTATGCTTTACATAAATTTCCTTCATCTTTTCTATTTGTTTCATTATCTAATTTTAATTTTATTCTTTAATAATTAGTTATTAAAAATATTAGGGTTTATGACAATTTAAGGGTTTTAATATTATAGAATCATTTAATTTTGTGTTCATGCTTTATTGTTTGAGAATGATACTAGCAGTTACTAATGAGTTCTCACAAGTATTACAAAGAAAAGATCAAGACATAGAAAATGCTATGAGTTTATTGAAAACATCAAAAAATGATTTAAAATGATGAGAGAGAATGATTGAGAATCTTTATTGGAAGAAGTGTCATCTTTTTGCATCAAACATGATATTAATATTCTAAACATTGATTGTGAGTACAAGCTTCGTGGGCGTTCAAGGCGAAAATCTCAAGGGATTACAAACCTACACCATTTTTGTTATGAATTGTTTAACAATATCATTGACATGCAACTTACTGAGTTGGATGATCATTTTATTGAGACGAGTATGAAGTTACTTCTTTGTGTGGCATGTTTAAACCCAAGTGACTTTTTCTCTACTTTCAACAAAGAAAAGCTTATTCACCTTGCTCATTTTTATCCCAATGAATTCTCTATAGTGGACCTTATGATACTTGGTGACCGACTTGATACGTGTATTATTGATCTACGTGATGATGATGAGTTCTCTGGTATTGAAGGTATTGTTAGTCTTGCAGAGAAAATGATAAAAACAAAGAAGAATTTGATATTTCCATTAGTATATATGCTTATCAAATTGTTATTATTTCTACCAGTTGCAATTGCTACAGTGAAGAGAGTTTTTTCTGCTATGCATATTGTCAAAAGTAGATTGCAGAATAGGATGAGAGATAAGTGGATGAATGACAGTTTGATTGTATATATTGAGAAAGATATCTTCGATAAGATTAATAATGAAGTTATTATGAAGCGGTTTTAAAATATAAAAACCCGAATAGAACAATTATAATGTAAGTTTTTTTTATTTTAAAGTATTTTTAAATTAATTTGACTTAATATGAGTTAGTATATATGTTTTGAATTGATTTCTAATACATATCTACATAATATAATATTTGTTAATAATTTATCTTTTCATTTAAAAAACTCTGGACCCACTACTGATATTAATGTTATGTGATTTTTATGTGATTTTAAATTAATGACCGACATTTTATTTGCGTCTGCATATATATAATACATAATCTAAAAATATTATTAACGGCGGGACAAAACTAAAATAATGTATTCTCTTTCTAGTCTCCTTTTATAACATAACCTGGACAAAGGAAAAGAAGATTATGCTTTGCCAATACATTATGATTCAAGAAAACTGCCAGTCCAGCTTCTATAACAAGGAAAATGTAAGGAGAAAAACTGAAGAAAGAAAGAAAGAAAGAAAAACTTCTGCTGCTGAGATGTGAACTTCCAGTAACGAAATGAGCAAACAAAGTTATTTTTCTTTTGTTTATAGATTTCTTAGAACTGAATTGCAGGTAAATGAAGACAAGATTTTGCATTGCAGAAGCCTATTACACTCTCATAATTTCAAGGAATAAACATTTTTTTATTTATTTTACTGATCATGAAAGTACATGTTGGCTTATCAAAACTCATGACAGTAAAGTAATAAACGCAGACAATTTACCAAGAAACCCTAAACTGTAGCCACTGACGATTATATATTAACCACATGATGAACTCTCTCGGTTTTTTAATTGGGTTATCTTTCTATTTCTTTTCACAACATAAGCTGGACTGACAAGCCTAAGCATTTAAAAGGGCAAAAATTAAAAAACTGGGTTGCAACGAAAAGGTTACTGTAGGGGTGAGAAAAAAAACTGAAAAACTGAGAAAACTGGAAAAAAAATAACCAAAAAAACCGAACCATGAAAAAAACCCGACTAAACCGATTAAAATTTTGGAAAAACCGACCGGTTTGGTTCGGTTTTGGTTTTATAAGCCTGAAACCAAAAAAAAAACCAAATCGAACCCAAACCAGAAAAAAGCAGAGCCAAACCGGAAAAAAACGAGCCAAACTAAAAAAAACCGAGCCAAAACGGGAAAAAAAACGAGCCAAAACCGAGCCAAACTGGTTTGAACCGGTTTTTATTCTAAAAAACTAAACCGAACCGAAACTGATCGTTTCGGTTTCGATTTTTTTTTAATTTCAGTTTGGTTACTTTTTTTTTTATAAAAACCGAACCGAACTGAAAATGATCACCTCTAATTTATAAAGTCTCAGAGACCAATACATATTATGTTCTTTTCTTTTTGAAATGATGCATTTGTTCTCATAAATAAAAATATAGGGGATGCTTAGAACTAATATGTAGATGATTGTCATAAGACATGTACACTGAATTGAACCGCATGAGAATTTCATATAGTAAGATTATCTATGTCTATAGAAACGTTCACGTGACAGTTATGTAAGTGATCTTTAGACTTAAGATCACTAAATTATCTTATATAAAGAATGTTATGTTTGATTCTGTTATATGTTATCTTAATATATCAAGGAAATGAAGCGACAGACATTCGATATAATATTGCATGCTTTAATTCTAGTTATTTGGCTACCGTAAAATAATATTTCTAACACTTAGAATATTAAATCAAATCTAATTTGATTATTTCCAAAAAAAAAAACAAATTTTATTTAACATAAATTCAATGAATATTTTTTCAAAATTTAATAAGAAAATTAATCACATTAAAATTCTTATTAATATCCTAAACTATTTATTACAGAAAGGTATAAGATAATGAATTTATTAAAAATAAATTTTAAAAATATTGAACATAAGTTCAATAAGAATTAAATATGTTGATTTTCTCATAAATAAATATATGCAGGTGATTGTTATTCATAAAGAAAAGAGGTCAACTCTTATATAAGAAGAGAAAAAAGAAGAAAGAGAGAGAAGTAAAGAACATTTCTTGGTTTTGGAACTTGTGTATTATATAGCTCATCATATTATTACGTACTATTAGCCTGAAATTACCATTTAAGAACAATTTTGGGTTAAGATTTAAAATATATAATGTTAAAGTAACTTAAGAAAGCCATCATCTAACCAATATCTTCTCTCTCCCATTCATAATTATAAAATTTATTCTGATAAAACTCAAGTCATGAGTTAAGAAAATCAAACTAGATTAATCTAAATTAATTTGATTTAATTTTTAATAAATATTATTTTTACACTTGAACCTTAACCCAAGGTCAAATTTAAAACCCAACCTCATGTAACATCATAATTTTTAGCTAAAAGTTTTTCCTTATCCTTTATCAGCCCATTTTCAAGTAATAATCACCCTTCACTCCTTTCTCTTTATTTCAAGAGGCAATGGATATCTACTTCTTGTGCTCTTTAATTAGATTAAATTTAAAATTATAAAATTCCATCCCATATAATCTTTACTCTCTTCTTTATTTCTCACACCGTTAAATTTTTGTATGACTTCTTCATACGACACCATCAAAGATTAAAGCCTCCCACAAATTATAATTTATGTTCACTAGCCCGAGTATCAACTCACTAACTTGGTTTTCTTTCTCTTTTTATTATTTTTTTAAGAATGGAGGTGAAGCGATGCAACAAGAATTGATTTCGTGAAGTTATGAAGTAGAAAAGGGATCAAGTTAATTGTGCTTCGTTACCGAGATAGTTAGAGAAGGTACAAAACATTGTGAATGTGAAGCTTGGAGTTGATCTATGAGTTTGAGGATAACCAAGTCAGGATAAGAACTATGTTTATTTCGGGTTGATTAGGTCATTGATCGACCTGGATTTTAATTAGATCAGTCCAAGTTATTTTTTTATTTTTTTTTCAACTCGAACAGATTCATACCTCGAATTAGTCAGGTCCCTATATACCCATGTAGGCTTTAAAACAATGCCCCCACTTCTCAACGTATGACATGTATATGAAAGTGAAAAACTTGACAACACTTGAGACTGCAAGGTATAAATACGAGAAACATTTTGGATTTCTTTAACTATACTCTCTTTGTGCTTGATAGCTGGAGGTCGGACACGCGATGCAAGGGACTAAAGGAAGCATCAGTACTGGCATAGCCATACTAATTAGTACTGTACAAATTAAGGATATTTTTCTATTCGTATCTATTCAATCATTTATTGATGAATATAAAGATTTCATAGCGTTCTTCGACTTCTTCTATTCGAAATTTGGATAGCATCCAAGGGACATAGCTTTCTAAAAGCACTAGACGTATTTGGAGGATGCATTCATAACACTGTCGAGAAGGCAATTTAGAGTATAAGCTAACTCGAAGATATCTCTGAATTTTGAATATATATATATATATATTGGTATTCTGGCATGGAGATGAATCAATTGATTATAGTTTTAGATTTGACAAACCAAAAAATCAAACTAATTTTCTTTTAAATTGAAAAAAAAAAAAGAAGAAGCTTAAGCCAATTACATTAAAGCCTAATTAAAAATATCCAAGAACAAATTTCGATAGGTAATAGAATTGAACTGATTTCTATAATAATAAAAAAAAGTTTAGGCTCATTACATCAAAGCCTTTAAAAAAAAAAAAAACTCAATCAAAAGTTTCATGGATAAATTCAATTTTTTAAAATAGAAAACCAAACGATAGTACCAAATTATTTAAGTTTTTTTTTTTAAAATAATTTAGTTGAATTTCTTATATAAATTGAACCAACTGAGAGATACTCACATCTTAAAATATCAACGACTTTAATACTTGATAAAACTAAATTTTCATCTGTTAAAAGACTGGAGAAAAATTA
>Ga0325402_1007316_pt1 | contig 10468 bp, 2 predicted proteins | sample PopdelMetagenome_22_FD_207212 | JGI IMG/M metagenome (GOLD analysis project Ga0325402, IMG submission 207212) | Populus deltoides microbial communities from Bellville, Georgia, United States - Xylem-PdKOR-R3 | ecosystem: Host-associated > Plants > Phyllosphere > Stem > Wood/Secondary xylem... | reverse complement strand
TTATGAAATTATAATATTAAATGATTAAGATCAAGAGAGAAAAATATATTACATGATTGCATGGGAGACCAATGTGTTCAAATACGAAGAAGTTTAAAAGTTATGTGTTCATCATGTGATTATTTTTGGTTTGGTTCGGTTTTTACTTATAAAAACAACCAAACTGAAATTTTATGTAATACCAAAAATAAAATCAAAACCGAATCGAAACTGGTTCAAACCGAACAGTTTCGGTTCGGTTATTTAAAATGAAAAACCAAAACCAAACCAACCGATTTTGGTTCTGTTCAGTTCGGTTTTGGTGTAGTTCGGTTTGGTTTGGTTATTTTATATTTTAAAAAAAAATTATATTGTTTTTTTGGGTTTTTTTTGGACTTTCTAATATGCTTGGTTTCGGTTTGTTCGGTTTGATTTTTTTCGGTTCAGTTTGGTTTTTCAATTTTCAGGCTTATAAAACCGAAACTGAATCGAATCAAATATTTTTTTAATATTATAATTGGTTTAATCAGTTTTTTTTCATGATTCAACTTTTTAGGTTATTTTTTTATTTAATTAGTTTTTTAGTTTTTTTTTTCTCACCTCTAAACATAACAATAAATATTTGTAAATTAACAAAATAATAACGTTCTACTTTACAAATATTTATTTTATAATCATAAAATTTAAAATATAATATTATAGTATTTTTATTGACGCAACGAAACGAATACAGAGTTTATTAGTAATCAAAAACCCATAAATTCTGGAACCAGACACCTCGCATTATCTATTCATATTTCATAAAACTAAGTTTAATAAATGCTAAATTGTACAAGATCCTCCTTAATTATTGGTCAAAGCACCGTCAGTCCTTGAACTAAAAACTCTACGTCAACGGTCCTTATTCTAACTGTTTGATCTTATTGAGTCCACTATTAATGGAAATTAGGTTTCCGTCCAATACTGCTGTGCTTGTAACTCTCTGTTTTCTTTTTTTCATTTTATTCGAACAATTTCAAAACTATATAATAGGGTATTTTTTTAATGAGGTCACGTGACTTTCACATGCCAATTTTGTTAGCAATTGGAAAAAAAAAACCCTAATTTTCACCAATCGCGAATTAAGTTAAATCAAATAAATAGTATAGGGACTGTTGGCGCATAATTCCTAGTCTAGAGAATACTGATTTGACCGATACTGCAGAAGTGTTAAAGTGTTTTTCTTCTTTTCATTACATGCGTTTTCACTTTTCTTCCTTCTTCTTTTCAAATTTAAATTATTCTATCATAATTTATTTTCAATAAAATTATCATAATTTTAAATAAATATTCTAATATTTAGTTAATATTTAATTTTATAGGTGTTTATTTTTATTATTATATCATTAAATAGAAATTTTTTTTTTAAATCCAATAAATTTAAAAATCCAAGTTGTCGGTTTAACAAGTTAAACCTCAAAGTTTGAATTGATTTAATATATAACCGACTTAATATTTTTTTTTAAAAGTCATTTTGAAATTTTTTTTAAAGATAAACCACACTTTTATCGGTTATATAGGTTGCTTTTAGACCTATCAAGCATAACGATTAATTTAAAAATCAAGTTAGGCAAATAGTCGGGTTGTGAGATTTCAAGATTGACCTGCTGGGTCGAGTTTATAACAATACCAAATTATTCCTTTTATCTTAATTCCATCTTTCAATTTTTTTCTCTTTCAATTGAATCTTTTTTGTCCTTTTTTTAGTTTATCATTAAACAATTAATTGATTTTGAATTGATTTTCATAATTTGTTTTCCATGAAGTTATAGTAGCCTCAAGCAAACATTCTGATCTTCGATTAACTTTTAATTTTACGAGTATCTATTTTTTTTTATCATATTGTTAAGTAAAAATAGTTTTAAAAAATAAAGTTATTAAACACAATGGAGTCCATGATTTAGGTTGCAGGTTTGACAGGTTAAGCCATGAAGTCTAAATCAATCTAATATATCGTCATCTCAATATTAAAAAAAAATCATTTTGATTTTTTTTAAAATCAAACTATATTTTTTAATAGTTGTCCAGGTTATCTTTAAACCTATCAAATTAACTATTTTATGTCATAATAATTCTCATACGAGTTAATTTTAAATTACAATTAAGAAACAGATTAGATTAAAAAAATTTAAAATTAATTAATCGAATCAAGTTTAATAATAACATTAAATACTTCTCGAGGTCTAATGTTTATTTTTTTTTTATCTGGTCTCCAGCTCTAGAGCTGGAGCAGGGAACCAGCCCCCCTACTATTATACTTGCGCTTCCCCCCCCGCCTGCCTCGACGAGTTGTGGTGGCTTGGCATGTGCAGAGGGGCCTCCTAAAGCTCCAGATGGTCGCCATTGCTCTGTAGAGGGACCTCCCTAGTCTCTATCATGAGACATCAAGAATGTTTTCTGGACATTTAGTGGACGAATCTTGCACATTATGAGACATCTAACAACAAGGTGGTTAGACGACTCATTGATTATCATAATTATCTTTGTACAAATGCAACGACTCTTCATCTTCCTCTACTGGCGTAGGGCCGACTTCGAATTCCGAAAGATCTTTCCATTTTGAGAAATGTTGGGTAATTTGATTCTTACAATTTATGAATTATTAAATCATATGGTTTTTCTGTCAAAAAAGCAGGCGCCATGTTGTCCCCCCAAGAACATGATTGAGATATACCGGCACTGCTAATGTAGATGTTACTTGTTTCCAGGCCACCGTTGCTTGCATGTTAGGATCAATCTTTTTCAACGTAATGAAGATTATTCTGTTATGAGAAAATTATTCCATCTTATTATTAAATTTGATTAAACGGGTTAATATGATTTGATTTTTTATTTAATTTAAGATTAAAATTAAACTATATGGAAGTTAGCTTGATGTAATTTAATTAACTTAGATGGTCCAAAAACAATATAGTTGATCAATATAAAAAATATGAGAAATAAATTGGAGGAAAAAAAAATAAAATTAATAGAAAAAAATCTCCCGCTCATGAGTTTAAAGTCAAACCGTATAAGAGTTCTTTCGATATAAACTAATAACTTGGTCAGTCCAAAAATAATTTGACTAACCATTAAAAAATATATGTGGATGTAATTAAAAAAGAGAAAAAAATATTAATAAAAAAAAACTTCATTATCCATATAAATAGTGAAGCTATATTATGTTTCCCAAGTGTTTACTGTATAATTGAGTAATATTATATAGTTGTAGCTACGAGGAACCTTCATTGAGAACCTCATGAGTATATTTTCTCTATTGATTTTTTTTTTGAAGAAAAAACCCAGATTAATTCCTAGATTTATTTGAAAAATGGCATAGTTGGAGAAAAAAATTCAAAAACTAACATATTTTGAAAGGTTGCTTAATTTTCAGTGGCATAATAAAAAAAAAAAGAGAAGTTTGCGCAATTGTTTTTTGAAAGGTTGAACCATTGAGAGTGGCGAAATCTTTCAAAAAAAAAGAATTATTTTTAAATTTTTTCTTGTCAGTAAGTTAACAACTCATTTTTATTCTGACATAATTTTATCCTAAACTTCAATAATTTAATTTGTTGGACACATGTAGTGAATATTTAATTTGAGAATAGATTCTACCTACAATTTGATATAAAAAAAATATTTTTATTGTTTCATGTGTAAAAGAAAACAAATAAGAATATTAATCATATTCTCTACCAGGGGATAAAAAAATTGTGGGTCAGATTTTACTCCTGCAATATTTGACTTCACATTTCTCTTGGTGCTTACCCATGTATTGTATTCCCGCACTCGCTGGAGCGTGGAATTAATCTCCGGGTATATTTAAAAGCATAGTTGCGGTTGTTTTTTAAAATATTTTTTATTTTAAAATGTATTAAAATAATATATATATATTTTTATTTTTTAAAAATTATTTTTGATATTAGCACATCAAAATGATTTGAAAACATTTAAAAAATATTAATTTAAAGCAAAGAAAAAAATAAATTTATCTTTTTTCAAAAACATTTTAAAATACAAAAATAAACAGGATTTCATGTTCTCACGTGATGGGGTCTAATGGAGGTAGTTCCGCTGGACCAACACCTCATTGCTATATTTCCCATAATTGAGATAGTTGAATCAAGTCCCCCTTAACATCTACCACCAATAAGAAGATGTTAGTATCCGATTGAAATTGTATTTTTTAAAAATTTATTTTTTTTTAAATTAAAAATATTATTTTAATATATTTTTATGTAAAAAATATTTTAAATCAGAATGGCTATCTTATTTTTAAACAGTAATTTGAACATAAATATAATCTTGAAAGGTGTAGTTTAACTGATCAAGTTTTAAATTTATTCTTCGGTAATCACTAATTCGAATGCCATAAATTTTAGGATCACTGGAGGTTTACCTGGTCGTTAACTTTAGAGTCTTGAAAAATTAGTTGAGATGCGTATAAGTTGATCCGGACACCCATGATTAAAAAAAACACCAATATGAAGCTAAACACTAGTCGTCCTCATATATTACATGGGGACCAAGATTTTATCATATTATATATAATAAAGTCATGATCCACATATAAATAATATCATATCAAGGATGCACAGTCAACATGTCCCCACTTCCCTGCAGCGTCCACTGTTGATATTGATTAGTGAGCAGGACGAGAACCTCAATTACTTTATTCGTTATCCAGGCATGTACTTTTTTATATTAGATAAATGGTTGTGATTCCCCACAATTCATTGCGGTCTGGTGTCATGAAAAAAACACTTGAAGGCCGGGGGGAAAAACTTTGTTCAGTGTTTATCAGCTTTGGTATTTTTGGTTATATATATATATTAATTTTATTCTTTTTAATATTGTGTTCATTAATATTTAAAGTTTATGATTTATTTCAATCCATTTTTTATACAATTATTCAGGTTATAAAAAGGGATCTTAGCCTGAGTTGGTATTTGATTTTAAAAAAATAATTTTATTATTTGTAAGATATTAAACACAAAGGAATCAAAATCAAAACAAGTAATAAATGGGAGCCCTTTTGTTTTTTAAAAACCCATGGTGTCAACTATGGCTTTTTTTCTTCTTCTTTTTTTTAATCATTATTTTTTTTTAATTTTATCATTTAATATTATGTTGTTTTAGATTTGAGGTTGATAATTTATTTATATTTACTTTTTATATAGTTGTCTTGATTTAAAAAAAAAAAACTCGATATAAGTTGGTGCTGGATTTCACCAAAAACAATTTAATTTTATTGTTTGAAAAAGACTGAAAATAAAGGGAACAAAATTAAAACAAAAACGATGAGCTCATTTTTTTTTTTAAAAAAGAAAAGGTTGTCATTTCTCTTTGGCTTAATTTTGCCTAGGGATTTTTGAGATTTCCTTTTTGGTCCATCCAAAACTTTATTATGTTCACATTTTGATTCTTGAGTTTAAAAGAAAAGAGAAAGAGTTGCTGAAAAATAGTGGAAGAGAGAAAAAAAAAGATTTGTTGGTCGAATTTCAATGAAAACAATAACTAAATTTGATGTTAACTTGTTCCTCTCAATGAGAGGAGTGCCATTGAAACGTTTTTGGACTTTGATGTAGCTAGAAAAAATAGATCAATGTTACTAGAAGTGTTTTTGGTTTGATTTTATATTTTTTAATTGATTTAGAGGTTTTTGGGTTAATGAATTAGTTTCTTGAGGTTGTTTATGTTTGACATTGTGGTAAATTATGTAGTTGTGGTTTTAAAAAGATATTTTTAGTTGCGGTTTTAAAAAAATAAGTATAAAAAAATGTGTTTATTTAAAACTAATATGAGATATATTTTTACATGTAAAATAAATAAAAAACAGGTTTTTTATAAATAAAAAACAAGTTATTTTAACTTTTATAAAATCAATGTTTAAAATGCAATGATATAGGAGACTTAATTAAAAAATAGAAATTATTTGATTAACTAAACAATTTTTTCTCTGTCATTAAGTAGAAAATAGAAGGTATCACGGTACCAAACAATTTCTAAAAATATTTTGGGAGTGTTTTCATGTAAAAATAAATTAAAAATTTAGTTGCAGAATTCACTCCAGAGAATGCCCTTGTACCTGTAATAAATATGAAACCTGGATTATATATTCTTAACTGTGAACTAAATGACTTTAGTTTTTTCATTATGCACTTTATATGGTACTGCCACACTTTTCTTTTGTTTTTCTACTGCGATATTAGCTTGCTATACTCTTGAGGACAATGCCATTCTAAAAAGAATCAAAAGATTCACCTAAATGGCTAGAAAAATAATAGTATCAACTATTAGGAAAAGAAAAGAAATGAAAAACTATGCACATCATCATTTAAAGAGTAAGAGCCTGCTCCTCGTTGCTAATAGTTTAAGCTTTTAGGTTGAGTTGGTTCTTTGACATGGTATTAGAGCCTTGATGACTAAGTGGTCATGAGTTCGAATATCACCTTTCATATTTATTTGATAAAAATTAAGCATAAGGTAGTGTGAGTCTGTGCAAGTTTCAAGTCCAAAGAGCTTTCATTTAAGGGAGTGTGTTAGAGAATAATATAAATCATATCCTAGAACCTCATCTAACAGCTTAAACTTTTGGGTTGAGTTGGTTTTTTGGCAACTTTCTTATGCCTTTCGTCAGGTGTAAAAATAGAATTTACATCCCGATGCCTTTTGTCACGGTTAAAACCCTTTGCCCAGGAATAATTCTAGAAAATATTTTTTTTCATACATTATTCTTCATCACACATCTTGATGAAACTGGCATTACCACCATAATAGAGGATCACCAAATACATTTTGTCTTTGTCATTAGCCTGTTCTTCTTTCTATCCATACCATTCTAAAACACCAAGAAAAATCTATTTTCTCCCTTTAAGAAGAAATAAAATACAATCACATAAAAGAAAGGCTAAAAAGGCTTGAAGTTCAACAAAAAAAAAAAAGTAACTTACTTCATGATATTTTAACCAAGAAAATATATGCCGACATCTATAATACTTTTTAGGATAGAAAAGTTTATGTCATCAACCTACCTTATAAAGATGGGTTTGATGAAAGACATGTCCCAACCACCAAGGCCAGGCATTACTATGAGCCATGGCCATTTAAACCTATATTAAAAAAAGATAAAAAAATCTCTTATATAAAAGCCTAATAAGGCCCAGCCTTAGCTTTTAGAGCTCCTTATTAATACACTTGCATATACCATTGTGATTTATTTTATTGGCACTAATGTATTATAATTGGTTAGATCTTATGAGCAATTAATTAACTTGTGTTGTCCAACTATGTTCTATTTTAAACGGTACAAAGATGTATTCTTGTTTAAAGTTTTAATTAGAGAATATTGTAATGCTGATTAGTTGAAAAAAAATTTCTTTTCAGGATTTTCTAATTTTTTTTCCAATAAATTTTAAAATAAATTAAAAGGTCAATTCAAAGGAACTACTCCCAATTCATTAACTACTTACACCAAAAGTAGTTAATGAAGGAATGACTCTCTATAATGATATCAAGCTTAAAAGGTAGATTGAAGAGCATAAAAAACATAATAAGCATATTTTAAGGGATTTTTAATAATAAAAAGGCTACCCCTTTATGAAAGACCCTCATAGAAAAAAGAAAAAATATATTTCTTGTAAAAAACACAAGAAATATCCATTTGAAATGAAGTTCTTTAGAAAAAGGTCTAAGAAGACCTATAAGGCCTCTTCTTAAGGAGTTAAAATTTCTAAAAAGATTGTTCTAGTTTGTTATAGGTATGAAAAACTTGGACATTATCAGAACAAATGCAAGGCAAAAAAGAAGATTAATGTCCTTGAAATTGATTTCAGCCTAAATAAAACCCCATATAAGATTCTAATTAATGAATTAGAAGGTGAAGATCTAAAGCTCAAACTAATTCATAAATTAGAATCGTCAGACGATGTGTTGAATTTTAACCTTTTTACTTCCTTTAAATCACAAAACTGCAAAAAAAATTGCGATTGTGATGGTTGTATCACTAAAATCCATTTTGGTATAAACATAAATGTGCTCACATAAAAAGAAGGTCGTGTGTTAGACTTTATAGATAAAATTCAAGACATAAAAGAAAAACAAGATCTCCTCCTTAAAGTCTATCTCAACACTATAAATCATAGTCAAAACCCTAATAAGAGTTCTACTTCTCTAACTAAAGAAATGGCTAGAGAAACTTACTCTTTACAAAAAGTTTTTAATATGGCAAAAAATAGTTCTCTTGTTAGATAACCAAGGATCGCGGATCTCAAGTTTGAAATAAATGAACTAATAAAGAAAATCAAAGACCTGAAACAACAAATTGCTTATTTAGAATTTGATGATTGAGATTAAATAATCCTCTAATCAAAATCCTGAAGAAGACACTTCTAATTTAGAAGATGTTACTAAGATCTCTAATCCAAATATTAATAGCATGCAACAAATTAATACCGTTGACAAAGTTATCACTTAAAAATAGTATATTGAACTCACTCTTGTAATCAACAAGAATTTCAAACTAATTGTTGAAACTTTAGCTGATTTAAATTGCTGCACCATGGACTGAGATTTCACTAAACTGACTTAAAGAACAAATATAAATGACTGAAATGGTTACTTAACGTGCTAAATCAAGGATGTTGGCTATGTTTTATTTATTTTGGATTAATGTGAGTGTTGGACTAGTTTGTGTCCATCTTAACTAATTCTATGAACTCTGAAATTAACGATTATGTAAGCTTCCAATAATTATTATATTAATAATCATATAACTCAAACTTAAAACTAAAATAAATAAACAAAACCTTTAATTTTAAATTTTTATTATTGAATCACCTAATAAGATAACGAGGATATTGTCTATGTTTAAAGACTCGGTCTTCGCAGAACTATCTATTTTTTCGATCCCATCAAGGCAACAGCCATTTTGTCATGGATAAGCATGACACAACACTGCACCTAAGTGAATTGAATCAGAAAAGCATGGTTGGCCAATTAAAGTTGTTCAAGGCATGACTCTACTTATTCGCAGATAGGTGAAAGGAGCATGGAAGTTAAGAACAAAAGGTTGGACCAAAAACATGTAAAATTTTTACTTTTTAAACTTTTTCATGTTTATTGATTTTAAAAAAAATATTAATAAAAAATACTTTCCAGTTAAATAAATATTTAACTTGATTTATAGAAAAATATCTTTTTTTTTTATTTTAGAAGGGATATATTTTTCAAAAATTGTATAAAATTAAAAAAAATATCTAATTATTTATTGATTATATCAAATTTAATCCTCAATCTTCTTATTTCTATATATTTTGTTTTGAATTTTATCCGTTATAATTTAATTTTTATATCAACTTTAATCTTTATTTTTTATTATTTATTTTTCTCTTATCTTTTTATTATGATTTTTTTTTACTTATCAAATTTAATTTCTATTTTTCTGATTGTTATTTATCTTAATTGAAATAATTTATAAAATTAATTTATTTTTATAATTTCATAATTATTAATTTTTAATTTGTCAAATTTAATCTTTATTCTACTAATTGCTATGTATTTTATTTAAAATAATTTATAATTTTTTTTTAATGTTATCCTTTAATTTTTTGATCCAAATCCTTTTAATAAACTTGAAAAAAATAAAATATTAATAAATTATTTTTCATGACATAGCCAAACACTAAAAAATATTTTTCAATTTATTTTTTATGATAATACCAAAAATCAAAAAATAATTTATTTTTAAGAAACTCACTTTTCATTAAAACTATTTGTCAACAAAAACAAACTAAAGGATGTTTTTCAAAAATACTTGACCAACTATTCAAACCGAAAATCGGAATTCCCTGCAACTCCACAATCTCGTTCCTCGAAGTGCACACTTCACAAGAAATGGTGGACGTTGAAGTACATAAAATCCAACCATACAACGAGGAGCAAAATAGTACTTACTATATGCCATATGAAAAAGGTAAGAAATACACACGACCACATGCTTGGAATTGACTGCATTGCAATGACCTCACAGTATTTACACTTCAAGTATTTCTCAAGAACAGAAGATAAGGATGCTCAAAACCCATCTTTATAACTGTTGATGACTCCAGTTTTTCCATCATGCACTCCTTGTGGTACCGCCACAGTTTTCGTTTTTGATTTTTTTACTGTTGAAGACAATGCCATTCTGAAATGAATCAAAAGATTCACCCTAATATTATTGTTTCAACATGTGGTTAAGAACAATGTCATCCTAAAAATAATAGTATCAGCTATCAGGTGCCGGGAAAAAAAAGAAGAGAAAAAACTATGCAAAGAGCCTACTCCCCGCTTCATAATATAGAATCACTTGAGAAATAGCATTTGCAGATTTGAAAGGCAAACACGCTCAAAGCAGCAAAAATTGAGTTTACAAAAGCCAAGACTATACACAAGATGCTGGCAAGGTTTTCTGGGTTGGGAAGATATGATT
>Ga0325402_1007315_pt1 | contig 10470 bp, 6 predicted proteins | sample PopdelMetagenome_22_FD_207212 | JGI IMG/M metagenome (GOLD analysis project Ga0325402, IMG submission 207212) | Populus deltoides microbial communities from Bellville, Georgia, United States - Xylem-PdKOR-R3 | ecosystem: Host-associated > Plants > Phyllosphere > Stem > Wood/Secondary xylem... | reverse complement strand
TCGAACTTTGATAAAAATATTCTTATAAGACAATTCTTTTTTTTTTCCTTAAAATGGTTCAATGGGTCGAATATTAATAATTATTACTTAAATACTCTAAGATTTCTCCCATTAATCAAGCTAATTGTTAGTTAATCAAACATTGTGATGAGTTTGATTAAAAAAATTTTAAATAAAAAAATAATTATATAAAATGAATAAAAATTTGAACTTGATAAAGTCAAGTACAAAATAACTTGGGTTTGATAAACAAGTCAATTCCAAAAGATTTGAGCATGGAGGTAAATTAAACTTAAGATAGAGTGAGTCTAGAGAATTAATCTACCATAATTCAGTAATTTTTCAAAAATAATTTAAAATAAAATTATATAGTAAAAATAATATTATTAGTTCTTTAATATATCGGGACGCCTACAATTAAATTTCTTGATGCTTAGGAATCTCTCAATCTTCAAAACCCAATGGTGCAATATTTTGAGAAGCAATTACATGATTGAAATATTCCCTTTTCCATGAACAACAAAATAAGTGTTATGCAGCATGGGCTTTACTCTAATAGATTATACCGTAACAGGCTCATATCAATCCCAGCCCAGGTAACAGATTAACGTGACTGTGATAAGGCCCAATCTAAGCCCATTACTACCATGATCCTTAAACTTTAGATTTGTCATTGTCCGTACCAACTCCAACTCCGATGCCCAGCTTCCCTGCGACAAAAACTGACCCGGCACTTCAAATTACACCCGATATTTCACAATCCGCTATGGAGATATACCAGGTAAAAATACCGGCACGCTTTCCTCTACAAGCCGGTTGTTTTCCTTCAAACTCAAAAAAAACGTCAACGTTTTTGCCTCGTGTAGCTGCTTTTACAACCAGTTCACATTCCCTAACGGATAAATCGGAATCCGAATCTCAGAATCGGATGTTCATTCTCGGCATGGGATTTGTGTGTCAATTCTTTGCACAGTCCCTTCAAAAAGAAGGCTGGTAACTCCTAATTCTCCGAGTTTCGAAGCACGGTTGATTTTTTATTAAATCACTTAACAAAAACGTTGTCGTATTGGATATTTTCTCAGGGTAGTTACTGGAACTTGCACGAGCAAAACGAAGAAGAAACATCTTGAGGAGAAGGGATTTCATGTTCACCTTCTTGATGCAAATCAGCCAGAGTGTGTTTTTGCTTTATTTTTTATTTTCTTTAATTTTTTGTTGACTTTTATTTAAAATGAAGTGATTGGAGAAAAAAACTTATTAATTTTTTTTTTTTTTACTGCTGGGATTATTTATTTCTTGAGTGAAGATTTCTTGTCATGAATTAGTTGTCTAAGTCATTATGTGGAATTTTTATTAATGTTGAGATTTCTTGCTTCAAAAGTTGTTGAAATTTTGCTCTTCATTATTTATTTATTTATTTATTTTCAGATTGAGCACTCTAAATGCTTTGAAATGTTACACGCACCTCCTGGTCTCAATCCCTCCTGTTGGGTGCGCGGGTGATCCGGTATGTGAACTGCCTAGTTGAATTCTATGTTTGATGTTGCTTGAATGCTCCCTAAACATGAAATGTTTGATTCTATGCTATTGATTTCTTGTCATTGTTAAGATGCTTCAGCATGAAGGACTTTTAAGAAGTAAGCTGTTGGACGGAAATCTTCAATGGCTTTGTTACTTGTCATCTACCAGTACGTATTTTGGTATTATAATTCATAAATGCATGTATGGATGAAAGTCAAATGCTTGTTTGTGTTCTTTTACTTGCATATATATGTGAATATATATTCCAGCATTGAATATTTTGAGAACTTTATCATCTATTTTTTTATATAGATCGAGTGTGGTAAGTGAAACATTAGTTTTGTTTTGCTTCAAACTATGTATTTTCTCAATGTTATGGTGGATATGAGAACAATTTGTGTTTTTGGAGGTTGTACTGAATCAGAGCCGGTAAATAAACCAATTCTACTAATTTAATCACCCAGTGCTTAGGCAAATTCAAACAAACTTCCTGATTCTCAGCGTCAAATCCAACTTTATAGCAAGTTGATATATATAATAATCTTCCTTTAACATTAGATGCAAAGGCAGCTGCATTTCAACAAATGGTTGTTTCATTCATCATGTTTCCAAGGAAATAGAGATTTAGGGAGAATTACTGCTGAAAGGCTGCATTATACAGGCTTGAATCTCTTCATGAATTGTTAGGGAGAAGACAAAGACTTGGGTTTTTAATTCCCATCATCTGAATTTTTTGGCACGTTCCAACCTCTTCCATCCTTGCAAAATAGTTGGGTTTGACTTGGTGATACTTCATTTTGCTCGCAGGTGTATATGGTCATTGTGATGGTGCTTGGGTGGATGAGGAGTAAGCAGATGACCCTTATGCACTGCTGTGTAAGAAATATAGCTTGCATGCCACTAATTACTTGCATTATCATGTGGCAGTTATCCAACCAGCCCTACAAGTGAGCTAGCTAAATTGAGGTTAGATGCTGAGGAAGGATGGCTAAATCTGGGCCAAAGCCTGGGGTTTTCCACTCAAGTATTTCGTCTTGGAGGTATCTATGGTCCTGGAAGAAGGTTGTAATCAGCATCTCTATATGCCATATTTGTTTGTGCTGACCCACAGCTGCCATTGAAGAGTATCCGTATCACTTCTCTATTCCAAGTTCTCACTTTTCTCTTCAAGAATAAGATGCCTACGCTAATTAACCCCAACGTTGAGTGCTAGCAACATCCCTTTATTATTAGGAGTGAGAGGTGTTAATATATCACTTTGTTTTTTTTTTCCCCGGGAGAAACCATGCACTTCTTTTTGGTTAGTTGGTAGTTAACTGTTAATATTTACTTGCTAAATATGGTGTGGTGCGGCTAAGTTGGAAACAAATTTTGGCAGCGCTGTCGATACAATAATTAAGCAAGAGCCACAGTCAGAAGGTCAGAAGATGAGAAAATCGAGGCAATACACTTCCAGAGTTCATGTTGAGGACATTTGTCAAGCACTCAAGGCGAGTATTTACACGCCATCCTCCAGGTGGGCATTTATAAAAATAATTCTTTTATCCAGTTTCTTGCACATAATTCATTAGATTTGTGAGAGAGTAGGCCTGCCACATTGAAAGTAAAACCCCTAACTTAAAGCTAACCTTCAAAAAAATATGATATATCCTTTTAGGTATGCCATGTGCTCAATGAACCCTATGTCGTTTCACCACTGTTTATCAATCTCTCTGTTTAACTCCAGGAATTTAATATTTTTGTTGGTTGTCTGAAGTGCATCTAGATTCCACTGAATCTCCCTTTTTCAGGGGAATTTACAATATTGTGGATGATGACCCAGCTCCTCGTGAAGAGGTGTTTACATATGCAGAGGACTTGATCAATAAGAAGTGGCCAGGCCACACTAAATGGAGCTCTAATTCTGCCAGTGCTGCATCACCTACCAAGAAGGATAATTCAAGAGGAGATAAGCGGGTTTCCAATATGCGTATGAAGAGAGAACTAGGAGTGAGGCTTCTCCATCCAAGTTATAGATCAGGATTGCTAAGTATTATTGATCAAATGGAAAACCCATTTCACTGTAGTCCATGAAGTTTGTGAGTCACAATGTTGTTGATATCCGAAACTGAAAGGAGCACAGGTTATAGTCAGAAAGGTTGTGTGAGGAAGTATATTTGTTCTTTGTATCAGCTCATGTTTTGTGTCAATAAAGAGTGAACAACACTCGTGGAGCGTCCAATCATTAGTTGATCTTCTTGGTGCGCCGGACCATTTGACAGCCAAATTATAAGGGAACTGATTGTGATCTTTTAATGTTTCCGGTGCATAATCATTAGAAATGTTGAGTTCAGATCAAAATACATATTAAGGTTTTTTAGAGTTATTATTTTGGGATCAGAAAATGAATAGATCCATCTCGCAGGTCGTTCTTCTTTGCGAATCATTTGGTCATGACGGTATCAAGAGGGGGAACCAGACCGGCGATATTCTTCAATAAAGCAAAATTATGCCGAATGTGGTTATTTGTAATTGAATCAATTTAGATGATATCTCAGACCAAGCATCGGACGTCAGGATGGCCGAGTGGTCTAAGGCGCCAGACTCAAGTTCTGGTCCTCGTGAGAGGGCGTGGGTTCAAATCCCACTTCTGACATTTTCTCACTTCTTTTTTTCTATATTGTTTTTGTTGAAAAAATGATAAAAGTTCCGTTGCCGGGAATCGAACCCGGGTCTCCTGGGTGAAAGCCAGATATCCTAACCGCTGGACGACAACGGATGCTTATATCTATCCAGCTCAGTAATATATAATACCTAATAAGTCCTGCCTTCACACTGGTTCCCTTCACATCATCTTCGTCGCGGGCATTCATTGCAATTTAATTAACCTCCGTGAAACAAGATTGGTGCTATACGTTTTAGTAATGATCTGCGTGAAGAACTTTTAAACGAAGGGATACACGATAAATAAATGACCAGACAATCGCATTAAATTATCACCACTGATTGTTGTATTGGTGTTGAATTATGAAAAAATGATTAATTGCATCAAGCATCACTCTCTTTCAACCTTTTAAGAATGGTTTAATAAATTCACAGGTGATTCAGATGTCTAGGGTTATACATTCATAATTTCCCTGATAATATCAATCTTGATGATTAGTGTCAAATGAGTAAAATTAATTTATACTCCAGTTGATATTAACTATATCATTCCGAAAAGTAAACTGGGAAGACATCAGATACTCCTTTTAAGCCCTTTCCATGGATCTTTTCAAAATTGATACGCAGAATCAATCGCCTATCATTTACATTTCGCTGCTGGGAGGCGCATTGCTTGTATGGGTGGTCTCTTAGCCACTTCTGTGCAGCACCTTCACATATAATAGAATTCTCAACTACTGCATTATTAAACCAAAGGCAGACAACAGTGGGAAAGACACCCATCGTGCACGAGAGAGACATTTTCTTAGCATTGATTAATAGAATACAAAAGTGCAGAACATTGTCAAAATTCAGTCCAGCCCATGGATAGCAAAATTAAGGGCTTCGGAGATCAGGCGGATGATTCCTAGACTACCCTGTAAAAGGATTTATCTGAAACCTATTTTCCTCTTTTCTTTTTTTAGAAAACTAAAACTGAAGTGAGGCCGAGAGAGGAGGGACAAAGATTTTCGATAGGCAAACAAAGAGTTAACGGAAAGAATGCGCTCAAGGCCTGAGTTGAATCACAGCCCTCTCCTTCAATCCTACATGATAATCACATCTCCAGCATTTACGGAGAACTGGGAAAAAAAGAAGAGATATAAATTTTATATATATATAAAGAAAAAAAGAAAAAGGGAGAGGCAGAAAACTTTACTTGTTAGCAAAGATGGACTATTTTATAAAAAAAACTTATGGCGTACTAGCATGGCAGCTGAAAAAATGAGTTAAAAATTCTCACCTCAAACTAGTTAAGTCAATCTTTGCCATGTCTTGCCCAAAACGCTTTTTTCTCTGAAAGGGTTCGACTCCATTTAGACCCAAATGTGAAGCGCCGTCTCAAGAATGGCTTCACGGAGGAGCTTGCTGCACCAGAACCGGGATCCATCTTTGCAGCTTCTCTGTCTTTCATGGCATTCTTTTGTTGATAAAAATCATCAGAATCGCTATCAATGACTCGGTTTCTTGATATCTTAAGGCTTTTTGCTTTTAATTCTGCTTCAGTTCTCAAAGCTTTTTTGGACATCTTCAAAATTTGCTTCTCTCCTCCCTCACATATTGGGCATGCGGGATCATGCTTGTCAACCTCCAGACTTGTAGCCTCCAAGCACTCTGCATGGTATACATGCCCACATGGCAGCACAGCAACCACTGGGAGGTCATTGGTGCTGATGATTCTCTGGCTGCTCCACACAGATTTCTCAGTCAAGAACTTTGAGCAAGCTCCACAAGTTTGCAGATCTAAGGACGGGGAACACGAGAACCTGCTGCTACATCCACTTATTTTTCCAAAGCCAGAGCCAAAGTGCTCACTGTCAAAAGACCACCTCCCTCTTTGTGAAGAGGCTACAAGTTCAGAAAAGGTTCTCATGGACCACCCATCAGAAGATCCACCATGGGATCCCATTGTTAAGTCATGGCTGCAAGTGGAGAGTACAAATGATGACCTTCCTTCAGACAAAGAACAGTTATTTGGTGATTTTAATCCCAGGATTCTACTATCAGAAACCTGTCTTAATAACCGGTGCCCAGGTGAGCGGCGAGCCCGTCTAGATGGGGTTGAGTTAGAAGGATGCGGATGACCACAGGTTGGTAAAGGTTCAGTAGTAGGTGTTGAAAATGATGAATGTACAGAATATGAAATCTTTGGTAATGGCAAGTCTGCAATATCAGGTGATTCCGCCAAGCTCTTCACCTGAAATGAAATTATAACATTAAGCAATCAGCAGGGATACATAAACAAAAGCATCCTCATACTAATTTTGCATCTCTATTGGTTCAAACTCACCCCCATAGGGTAATTGCTTTCCATGGATAGATCTGCACCAAGAAAATGGAAGTGTTAAAAGACACCACCTCAAAGGCAAGCAGGAAAAGAACACAGTCCCAAAAACTGTTATACTTGCAGCAATGCGCAAGAAAAAAGAAGTAAACAGGTAGAGGGAACTCCATCATAGCATCGCTATAACTGAAGTCCACTAACAGCAAACAGCAGGTGGATCTGCCAATCCAGGGATATATTGAAAGTTTCTGTGCCCTACTAGTAAGATATCAATGTACCCAAAAATAGCAGAGTTTACATGGACTAGAAACTTGATTCCAAAAATCAGCTAAAGAAAATGTCGAGTGCAGGTGCTACAAAGCAATTAGAAGTAAAGAAAATATATAATGAGATTGAAAACCATAAATGTCAGAAGTACATTATGAAGATCAGCAGCTAAAACTTGAATAAGATGCAGATAGACGTGGTCGGGGATGTCTAAATTTTCCACTTTTTTGACATGATTGACTAGCACTGTCAGACTCCTTTTTTTCTGTGAATAGGAGGGAAATGCTTAAGAATTCAAGATCCTATTGCTTAGCAAATGAAATAGATCACTTTTTTTCTGTTCAAATCAAAGTGCACACGTGGATTTCTGGAACAATTTGGCACACAGATTAGAATGGAACTTCAGCTTTGAAAAATAATTTATTTTCACCTAAAATAAGATCAAACAAAACAAGCACAAAATAGCAAACCTTTACCTGAAGGTTGAGCCGTCAGGATCACACCCATTCCTTCATGAACCGGCGATTTCAGAGATATAGGTGTTCCAAAACTCTCAAGCGGGCTTAAACCATCTGAAAGATTCCCTCTATCAGAACCTAAAGTCCCCTTCATCTCCACACTAACATCTCTACTGACTCCACACGACATTTGACATGACAAATCCTCAATTTCACCGGCCACACGCCTTCGGTTGTCCCAACGAAAACTCAACGTTGGGGAACATCCGGAATTCCTATGCAATGCTTGACATCCAGTTGTGCTGGGGAGATCTTTATCTCTTGCAGGTACACAACAAGCTGCTCCCATGTTCACAGTATCACAGAGACTATCTAACTCCCCGGAAAAAGCAAACCTTGAATAGAAGCTTAAAGCAGAAAAGAACCGCTAGAATTCCTGTTAGAAAAACATGCGCACTTATCATCAAAATCTACTAATCCCAAATCAATTCAAAAGCAGAAATAAATAATCAAATACCAACCTCAAACCATGCCTCTACATGGAGAGTCACGCTACCACAGATCAAAGCCATAGATATTCATTCACAATTCCATAACCCAAAGCATATTAAAACATAAATTTCCAAACAATCAGACATTCAAAATCATACACTAAAAACACATTTCAGCCTTAAAAACACATAGAAGGATTCATTTCTCGTCCATTTCATATAATAAATGTCTCTGAATTAATTAAATACTTGCAGGTCCATTAAGCAATTCCACACATTACAATATTCAACAAACAGATCAATTTCTGCCTAAATCCGCAAGCTAGACTATTTTTCATCATTATTTCGAAAAAAATCAGGAAACTACTGCTAGTTAACTCCCTATTTCCTCGAAATAAATAAACATAACTATCCTTTTCAAAATCATAATACACCCAGACACACTGCGCAGGCAAGCGGAGAGCCCGAACATGGAATTTCATGGATTAAAACTATAAAAATAAACGAAAAATACAACACAGAAAATCCAAAAAAATCAACTCGCTAAATCCGAATCTGAAAAAAACTAGGGTTTATGAACTGTTTTGTTTAAGGAACAAAAACCAGCTAATCACAATAAATGATAGAAGGAAGGAATCCTAACCGGAAGATGTCGATGCGGAAAAAGCTTCGCCGTATTCTCCTTCACAGTGCCGGTCAGGTGAGAGGGAGAGTGATGAGAGAAGGGGAGAAGAACAAGGAGAAAAAAGAAAGAGGAATTATAAGATGCTATGTGTTACCTATGTATGAAATTAATTAACGGCGTGAGACAATGTTCTTCTGCTTCGTTTGGTTTCCGGCGGGGAAGGAAGAGGCGTTGAATGACAGTGTTAAAGAACGGAAATGATGTGCGAGCAAGTGAGGGTGACCGAATTATAGCGAAGTCAGTATGGGGAATTGAGCCACGTATGATGTTTGTTCACTTTTGGGTGGTGTACTTATGAAGGGTGAAACAGTAAATATAGATAATGGGAGACTTTTGTGCTTTTGCTTTCTTCTGTACCACGCGGTGTGCGCACTACGTGTTCTGGTGGCAGTTTGGTATTTTATGAAAAATTGATTTGAAAAAATATATTTTTAAATTTTTTAAATTATTTTAATATGTTAATTTTTTAAATACTTTTTTAATATTTTTTTAAACAAAATATTTTTTAAAAAATCACTATTACATTTCCAAATATATCATAATCTACTTGCTTCTCTATTTCCCTTGCCTTTATGGAAAGAAAAGTGTTCAAAAAATTAATTTTAATATAATTAATTAATTAATTGGTTAAGTATTAAGATTTAACAATGAAGTCAAATTATTTTGAAAAAAAGACTAATTATTTTTTTAAAATCTGAGTTAACTCAAACTCGGTCAATTTCCTTGTTAACCCACGTGCATCTGTCAAGGTTTTGCAGCTGTGCTTGCTTTAAGAAACAATGGCAAGACAATCAATGAGATCTCATCTCCTTCAAACATCAAATAATTAATTAATTCAGCTAATGATGAAGTGAACGTCATCTGAACTTTGAAATCATGCCCCGTCATTTCCTTTTCTTTTTTATCAAGCCGTTATTTCCTTTTAAATCTGGAATTATGATGTGATTTTCGGAACTAATATTTTTTCATGAGAAAAAAAAAAGAAGAAGAAGAGAGGAAAAGGCTACAATCTTCTAAGGAAATATCAGTCGTTACCGTTTTCATAGAGTACACGGTCAAAAAAATCTATGGGTTTGAACCGCTACCATTTTCATAGAGTACATAGTCAAAAAAAAAAAACAAATTAAGGGTCAAACCCGTCTCTTCCTTCCTAAAAATTACTTGACTTTCTTGTTCACGACGTAAGATATAATCTTGTTTATTATACTGGGCTGGACTTGATTTACATACAAGGACAGCCCACTAAAATAATGGAGCTGCAAAGATACCCAAAACTCAGAATTGCTATTTACAATTCAATGGGCTTTTCCCTTTCTTAAATGGCTAAACTCAGCTTCATGGCCCAATACGATACTAAGGCCTTGGCCCATAAAATCACATATCCTTTCAAGTGGCTCAAATTTCAATTCTAGGTAATTTTTTTTTCTAGAATTTAACTCCAGACCTCCCTTTACCCGTTCCGATCGCTTGCTCTTTGTAAACGTAGAAAGAGATCCTATTCCCTGAGGCTCCTCGCTATCGCTTGAAACTTCCTTACTTCTCTCATAAGAAAGGGTGACCATCTTTAAAGCCACAGCTTCAGGATTGGAGAAGGCAGAGGCCGTCAAAAAAAGAACTTCTTTCTTTCGTATTAAGCAACTTTCCCCCTCTTTATCTACATGTAGAATTGGACTGTGAGCTAGAGGTCTTCCTACTTTTTTTAAGAACTTTTTTATTTGTGAAAAGTAATTTTTTTATTGAAAAGTAAATTATTTTTTAATATTTGATAGTATAATGAAAAATAAGTTGGAAAAGAATTTTCAATGTTTGGTTATGTCATGGAAAATGAGCTGAAAAATAACTTATTAATATTTTATTTTTCTCAAGTTTATTAAAATAATGAGGAACAAATCTTACAAATTAAAAAATTGAATAAGAATGAAATTAAAAAAATATATATATAATTTCATAAATTATCTCAAATAAAATAAATAATAATCAAAATAATAGAGATCAAAACTATAAAAAAAAAGATGAAGAAATTAAAATAATAATAATTAACATTTCATAAATTATTTCAAATAAAATAAGTGATAATCAAAA
>Ga0325402_1007314_pt1 | contig 10470 bp, 9 predicted proteins | sample PopdelMetagenome_22_FD_207212 | JGI IMG/M metagenome (GOLD analysis project Ga0325402, IMG submission 207212) | Populus deltoides microbial communities from Bellville, Georgia, United States - Xylem-PdKOR-R3 | ecosystem: Host-associated > Plants > Phyllosphere > Stem > Wood/Secondary xylem... | reverse complement strand
TTTCTTTCCTTTTTTGGATATCAAGTTAGAATAAAATGTTTATTATTTTACTCTCAGGGTGGGATTTAAATGCTAGATTTGATATTTATTTTGTACTATTGTCTCTCTCTCTCTCTCTCTCTCTCTCTCAGGTTCTTGGGAGGTTTAATCGTGCTCGCGCTGCTCGTCTGACGCTTCCTCACTTTGTATGCCAGACTCCTCTGTTTATGCCTGTGGGCACACAAGGTTAGACTTCCTTTATCTATACTTAATGTTCTGATTGTGTTTTAAATTCCATGGCATTTAGAACACACTGGTGATCTACCTGGTTGCAGGGACAATTAAAGGTTTGACCACTAACCAGCTTGAAGAAATTGGCTGTCAAATAATTCTGGGAAATACATATCATTTGGCGCTTCGTCCTACCTCCGAGCTTATTGATGAATTAGGGGGTCTTCATAAATTTATGAACTGGCCTAGAGCTATGCTTACAGACTCCGGTGGCTTCCAGATGGTTTGTTTATTGATTATAAGATCATGTTGAGTGGACACTATGGTTTTTTTGTTGTGGTATCTGCCATACCGTAGACCATACATGAGCTTAGGATTCTTGCATCTGAAAATATTTACCACAGAGTTTGAATCAAAGTGTATCTGTTTCATGTTATTGAGTTGTAGCTTTTTGGTGCTTGCTTTATTAAGTTGTAGCTTTTTGGTGCTCGCTTCTCTCTCAGTTGGTTCGGTGCAACAGTTTTATGGGTTAACTAACATGTTTGAATTTTCAGGTATCCTTATTGCATTTAGCAGATATCACTGAAAAGGGCGTTACGTTTCAGGTTTGTACTTGTTCTTTGATAAAAAAAAGTGAAATTTGGTTAATCTGGTTTGTTCTTAACTATGATGATTTGCTTGATGAAATACTGGAAATGATATTCAGTCACCACTGCTTGTGTTTAAGGATCGAACTCAATGACTTTCCCTCTCTGCAGATAATATGCTTGATTGATTAAATTTATAGTTTAAACCTACAAATGTGACTGTGCCATTATATGTAAGAATTTTTAGATTATGTGGTCAAATGTTTGGTATGATAATTTCTAAAATGCGAAACACACTCTTGGGACACATCGAGAGTTGATCTTCTGCATCAAATACTCCTCCCTGTTCTCATGTCTGTCCCATCTTGTTTTTCCCACTCATGTTCAAATTATAAATGTGCATGCATAATCAATTTGACAAACAGTTATGTTTTCTTTTATAATCTTCCATTTTTTCTTATTGTTGCTTTTATTCTACACAATAACTGGAGTACACTGCTGTTTTGGTGTTGTTTAACCAAGGCTTCATTTTCTTAGTTCAGTCACCAGTTGATGGAAAGCCTATGCTCCTAACACCTGAGGAATCGATTCAAATCCAAGTAAGAACTCTTCTTTTTATTTTTTCCTCATGTTCCTAGTTGTTTAATATCATTCAATCCATTTCTAAGTTTTTCAATACTCCATCTTATGCTTCTTTTACTTTTCTTATCGGTTTTTTTTTTTTTTTGCAGAACAGAATTGGAGCAGATATTATTATGGCTCTTGACGATGTAGTAAAAACCACCATTACTGGTCCACGAATTGAGGAGGCCATGTATCGCACTCTTCGATGGATAGACAGATGTATAGCAGGTAATTTCATTTAATGCTAAATGCCACTAAAGAAATTTGGATGCAAACTAAAATGAACCATATGTCTAATTTGGCATCTCATTAACTCAAGCTTAAACCAAACATTCTCTGCAATTCAAGTATGACCAACCTATGGTTGTTTTGTTGGAAGAGAGTCAACCTTATTTTAACTTCCAAGTTAGTTTAACTAGTCAAAGATGCTTTTTTTAAAGGGTTAGTTTAACAATCATGAATTTATTAGATTATAGTGCCAGGTCCTTTGATTGGTAAAAGTGAAAATGAGATTTAAACTGTAACATCCCACATCGAGAGAAAAGTGTCCAGAGCCAGGGCATATTAAGGCAGTTGATACCTAACCTTGTAGGACGCGTTTGGGGCCTGTGAGCTGCCAGGAACAAAACCGTGAGGTGTGGAAGCCGGGTTGGGCTGGGCCTTACATAAACAGCCCTATCCTCCCCCTTTACAATTTTATTAAAGCCCTTAGGCCAACAGATCAGCTTCCTGTTTTCCTGAATGCATGGTCTTCCAATCGTAACTTCCAAATGATCTCCATCGACCACCCCTTCTTTTTTCTGTCTCACTATTAATGGTTTTGATTGATTTTCTGTTCTGCATTGGTTTCTCCAAACAGCTCACAAGAAGCCAAATGAGCAAAATTTATTTGGTATTGTTCAAGGTGGTTTGGATCCTGTACTAAGGTGAATTTACTTAAACTGCACTCTTCTTTTATTACCTTATTGCTTGATGCGTATTTAATTTTTTTGTTGTTGCTGGTATCACTTACCAATTGTATGTCTAACCATATAATCAGGGATATATGTGTTAGAGGCTTGGTGGAGCGGAATTTACCTGGGTATGTTCTTTTATTCTTTTGTAGGAGTTTATTCTGCAATTAAAGATTATGCAGACAGAATTTACTGATTTAATATCTCAATCCATTCTGGGCCTTCCTTTCTATTGCTACAGCCCTCGAGCTTGATCATTGTTTTATAGCACATGGCAACAAAGTTCAAGTGATTCCTTAGTAGATTGCTTTGCAGAAAAATAAAGCTAGGCAATTAGACGAAATGCTGTTTTCTAACATACTGCTACATAGCTTTAAATGTCAAGTTTTATCCGTTACTAGCTACATTAAGTAGCACCATTTTACAGACTCAGCTCTTAGATTCTTAAATGTAGTTACTTGCCATTGTCAAAATTCATCTAATTCTCTAATCATAGAATAAAAAGATATGCTCTTCTAAGCCTAAATTTCTGTGAGATAGAGCAGCATATTGTTTGTTCAGTTTCAGGCCTCCTGTTGCTTCAGGCTTATCATTATGTTGTCACTTGTAGATGAACTTTCCTTTTGTCGGTTCTTATTTAACTTAAATTTATGTTCTGATATTATTTTATAGTGATCAAACAACCTTTTTGACTGAGTTTACTTCTGTGACAGCTATGCTATTGGTGGTCTTGCAGGCGGTGAGGATAAAGATTCATTTTGGCGAGTTGTTGCTCAGTGCACTGCTTTGTTGCCTGAAGATAAACCACGATATGTGATGGTAAAACCAACTTTTGTCATTTTATCTTACATTATTTAAACTTGGTTGGTCAATGAATTGTTAGCTGCTTTGCTTTTATAATTTGTCTATCATTAATACTTACCTGCATTATATTTCAGGGTGTTGGTTATCCACTGGACATTGTAGTTTGCAGTGCTTTAGGTGCTGACTTGTATGACTGTGTTTATCCCACTCGTACTGCTCGTTTTGGCACAGCTCTCATACCTGAGGTGATGTTTTCTTGTTTTATCTTCTTAAAATATGTGAAGTGAACTTCAAAAAAGCTGTGGAGACTAAATCTTCATATTGTTCAAGTTGCTGCTGCTTTCATGTACTTTAAACCATATATTTTTATAGGCTTGTTTTGTTATGGTTTCTTGCTTCAACCAAATAGTTTTTTCTATTTTATTTTGGAACTAAATTTTCCTGTCTTTCAGTTATATACAGGTGATTCTGGATTATTGGGTTTAAGCAGCATTTGAGTTGTGTTAATCTTTGCCCTTTCTTCATCTATCCGTGCAGGCTTGTAGCTGAACCACATAAAATTTGTTTGAGCGTTTTGTTCATCTAGATTCTTCCAAATTCTCTTGTTTTGGTTAGATCATTGTGGTGGATTTTGTTCAGCCTAGTTTTTTGAAACAAATGTAAATTGCATCTGTGTACTCTTCATGCTTTGGAGTAATATGTATCTTGCAGCTTTTTATGCAAAATTTGTTTGACTAGGGAAATGACTTCGTGTTACCACATTATGAACTTTAAACAAACATTTACTATGGACTTACTTTAATGAATCTTTTGCAGTAAATGTCGGGTCTAATAAATTTAAAATTAATCCCATTTTATTGAAGCTTCTGACTTTGAAGTACTTCATGCAGGGAGTGCTGAAACTTAAACACAAAGCAATGGCTGAGGATACTCGTCCCATTGATCCAATGTGTTCTTGCATGGTATTCGAGTCATGGAACACTCATTGTCTTGAGCTGCTAGTTTAATAAACTGCTGTTACAGTATAATCTTCATTGATCTTTGTCTTCCCCTGCAGGTTTGTAAGAATTATACAAGGGCATACATCCATTGTCTTGTTACAAAAGATGCTATGGGATCGCAGCTTCTATCATATCACAATTTGCATTACATGTTGCAGGTGCAAACAAAAATAATAGCTTCTTTCTGTGAGTTTTGCTCTATCTTGTAATTGATAGTAAGACTTCTTTAAAATTGCAGCTTAGCAGAGATCTACACTCTTCAATCATTGAAGAAAGATTTCCAGAGTATGTGTGCCCTGTGCCCACAGAGTGCTTTAAAAATTATAATTTCATTATTTAATTTGCGGAAGCACTTGCTATGGATTTGACCTTCTGCTCTATATGTTTGATACAAACTGATTTTTTATGCTCTGCCTTCTCTCTTTGCAGTTTTGTCCGTGGATTCCTGCAAAAAATGGTAAATGCTGTGTGAATGTTCTAGAAAAGAGTTAGAGGGATTAGTTGATAACTTTTAGCTGTACAATAATGATCATAGGTTTTCTCTATGGTGTCAATGGTGAATTTGATTCATATAAAATCCATAGATATTGGATACGTGATTTTTGCCTTTGACAATTTCTGGTCGAGTTAAGCTGGTTTCTGTTTTTGTCACTATTTTACTTTGGTTTCTTATTTTTGGCAAAGGCAAATGCGCAAAAGCCATTATTGGGGTGCCCAATTATTTGTTTCCTTTTTCACTTGATATCATCTGCTGCTTGATGCTCCACACAAGTTTCTTACATATGCAAGTGTCAAAGCTACCATTTTGGGCTCTGGTTCTGCCAGTAAAGTAGTGGAGGCAGGTCATAAGTTTGTATCTTATATAACATGAGGAAAGTGATTGAAGACGCAGCATGAAATTTATTACCGTATGATCTTTACTCCCTATATGGTTGTTGTCTTGTAGTTTCCTAAAGGTGATGTCCCTGAATGGGTCTGCAATGCCATGGAGGTCGCTGGAATCAAAATATCTTCCTGCTGTGCTCCATTCTTGTCCTCCCATGATTCAGAACTAGAAAAGGATGCACCAACCAAGAAATTTGATGACAATGAGACAGCATTTGATGACAAGTATACACCGATCAATAAATTTGATGAGGTAGCATTTAGCAATAAGAATAACACGAAGCAAGAACTTTGATGCAGGACTTCGAAAATTTTGTTTCCTAATGAGAGATCAACATTATAAACTTTAATTTATAGGTAAAAACACAAAGCAATGTGAATTTTGTATCTCATACACCGCTTATAAATTGTACTCGTTTAGGAGATTTGTTCATTTAGCCATTTATGGCTTGTCGATCAGTTGATTTTTATGCACATTGCAAATTCGCAACACATTTTGTTTTCATTTTATTTCTTTTAAATATGCTTATACAGTTTGATAAGGATGGATTTGCAGATCTGTCTTTTACCATTTGTTGTAGATTTAATTTCATGAACTTGAAATTGAGATTGTTTTGCTGTGTGAATTTGAGGAAACTGTAATCAGTAGATAGATCCTGAGTTATCAGTTGTTTGCGGAATTTGCTTTGGAAAAAGAATCTGATTGCTCAAACGTCAGAGACATAGCTTGCTTTTATTGTTTTCCTTGTTAAACAGATATAATTGTGATGAAGGATATAATGAGGCATGGCTGTGAATCTGAGGAGTCTGGGAGGCAGTATCAATGCAAATCATGCCAGGAGAGGCTTCTACGAAAGGGGCAAGAAAAGTTAAATGGAGAGTAACAGCAGAGCTGTTTTGGTTATTCGCAGTGAATAATTCAGGAATCGTCGTTGGTCATATTTTATGGCATCGTGAAGCTTATACAAAGAAAGACAGGCAATCCGAGATAAACGTTGTCGGGTCAAGTATATCTTGGCATAGATAGATGCCTTTTTACCTATATGACTAACTGCTCAATCTTGTAGTGGAAGCTGGCATCAATGAGCCATCAGTCGTACCAACCTTTTGAACAGTGACTTCCAACCAATCTTCCAATCTTCAGCACGAAAAAATTCCAGGAAATATTCCATTTTCAAACTCTCGTTGTATTAGAATAATATATAATTATCCATAAAATAATTGATAGAATGATCGTAAACAAGTTAATCTTTTTAAAAAATATAGCATAAATTTTTAGTAGCAGCACTTTTGTTTTAAATAAAAAGCAGCTACGAGTGATTAACAGTAACCTAAACTTTGTAAGCACAGCCTCAATACCCAAGAAATAGTGTAATGTACTAAGATCACGTACACTGAACTTAGAACCCAAAGAATGCAATAAAGCAGTGATAGATGGAGAATCATTACCAGTAACAATGATGTCGTCTACATAAACCAAAATATAAACCTTGATATCACCACGAACATAAATGAACAAGGAAATGTATGTATTTATCCAACAAAGCCATGCTCTGAAGAAATAAACTCAAACGTTGAAACCAAGCACGTGAAGATTGTTTTAAACCATACAAGGACTTCTGAAGTTTTCCGACAAAACCTGGATTCTCCACATCTATGAACTCCTGGGATTGCTCCGTGAAAACAGTTTCAGTTAAAGACCTATTGAGGAAATCGTTATGGACATCTAACTGCTTGATTGACCAATCATTAATTAGTCATAGTATAATGGATAGGACAATCCAAATTGTTGCTAGCTTAACGACCGGACTAAACGTTTTCTCATAACCGACCCCTTCTCGTTGATGAGACCTCTTTGCTACCAACTTTGCTCTATATCTCTCTAGACTTTCATCAACTTTGGCTTTAACTTTATAAACCCACTTACACTCGATAACATGCAACTCGGGTGTTCTCAGAACCAAGGACTTGGTATCGTTGCGTTGTAACGCTCCAATCTCTTCATACATGGCTGCTCGCCACTAAGGAGACTTATTGGCTTCTGTATAAGAGCGAGCTCTATAGGTTTCGTTGTGCTTGGCATGGCAACCATGGCTGTGGATTTGAATGTGGTTTGTTAGGTCCAGGTCTGATCAAAACCATGGGGTGTGTCTTGTCTAGATTTTGTGGTGGTTGTAAAGGTTTACCAGAAGCAATATCGTACTTAGAAAAAATCAACAAACAATTGTAAACCTTCAGTGTTAGCTACAAGAGAGCAAAATCTCCCGGTGAGAGTTTTTGAAGCTTGGAGAATTGGAGTGGATTGGTTGGATAATAGGCTGGAACTGGTAGATATTACCTGGGCGGGAGGGCTGGGAGTTATGTTGTGATGCTGGGTTTGTTAAAGATTCCACTGAGTATTGTGATTGGGTATCGGGCTGGTTTGGGGCTGGAGAAGGTGACAAAACAGGACTAGAAGTTGGGCTACAAGTTTCTAAATTTGAAACTACTGCAGAAGAATGCGTGCATTTTTGCCAACAAAGTTAAACAAACCTGTATCAACAATGTCAATGTACCTATGATGATGCTAAATGATAGGGACATTAGCACTTTTTAATTCATTCATGCTTAAAGGTTTCCATTCCTGCAGTGTGGCACTATTGCTCTTCCACTGCAGCATACCCAGTGATTCCTGTTATATATGCTGCTGTGATATCACCTCTAATGGAGTAGTATTGCTCGGCCCCAGGATCACAGGACATGTTTCTGTGATCTAATAATGATCATTTCAGCATTATCATAGGCCAGAATAAATTATGAACAGACATAGGAAGAATAAAAGGAGAGAAGAAAAACTAGTTATGAACAGACAAGTGATTTATGTACCATAGGGAAATAACAATGTTTGGTTTGGTTTCAACAAAAGATTCTAGCAGCTACCCGGTGTAAGAATAAGAATATTAATATTACAGTATGATCAAGAAATTCCACTCTCTTCACCATCTCGTGAAAGAATTGAACCTTTAGTTTGACGTTTCCATGACTATTGCTAGATTTGATTGTAATAGCTGAAGTTCCATCAAGATCATCAAATCTAGTGTTTATAATTAAAAGTGCTCAAAAGTTAGTTTGAGTCATAGATGATCTCACGTTTATGCTTTATAGAGCTAGGCTTGATTGAACATGCATGAATAAAATATTCAAGTCATATTGTTTCCATTTTCAACATATTTTGGCATAAACTTTAACAGTTACGAGAATATTTCGAAGAAATTGAATTGTGCACCGTGTACCCATATATATCCCCTTCTAGTTTTTTTTCCAAGAATTTATATCGCAAGTTGTAATAATTTAAAAATGTAATATTACATGAAAAAACATACATTCCCCAATAAAGACGAATCAATTGTTCATGATATTTGAAAATATAATACTAGGATTGCGGCAATTGACACAAGCTCACAAGAAATTTATGTCATATAAAAACACTAAAAATATTATGGACTACTTTGACAAGGATCCTACTTTGATAAGCAATGATTACTAGAATCAAATTATTAAAGATATTTGGTCTGCACTTGAATTTCAAAAGAGATCAGAATCTGCAAAGAGAAATCGGTTAACTAAAACAAATGACAAAATAAACATTCATTCTAGAGGTACAATGTCATTTGTATCATATCGAGTTAGTATGATAATGATTTTTTGTTTTGTTTTGTTTAAGATAATGAATTTTAACTTTTTATAATTATCTTTTCTATTTTTCATTAATGTTGATAGCAAGTGGTAAAGAACTTACATGGAATGATATTTTTTCAACGTTGCATTAGAGTGTTAAGCAGTCCGGCACCTTTTTTAAACAAGTATAAAAAAGTAGAACTAATGGTACTTTTATTTATTTTTTATATAATTTAAATAATATTTCACATTCAAATGAATTTATTATCCCATGTAATTTTTTATAAGAGATTTATAGAAATAAAATGATTTCAAAGTATATAACTCATGAAAAAAATCATTGTTCATTTGATGAAGTAACTTGGTGTGCGGCTTCAAAGGAGTTACAAAAGGGTAAGGTATATGGTGCATCCAATATGTCAAAGTCTATACTTAGTACAAGTTCTTCTTCATATTTCTATTTGGTGGAGTCATCATATCCTAGTTTATCTTATCAAGTATTGTAAAAGGAGATAAAAACAAAAGGATCATATTTCCAAGCTAAAACGGGAGATAACTTCCATAAAAATCTTATAAACAACTTTGGATACCATGGTGTATGTCGCACCAATGGCTCCATTGAATCCACCAAATGTTGCCTTGGGAATACCGCCATATATAGCTCTACAAATAATAACACTCACACGTTTGCACAGTATATCAACATAGATCTTAACCACTATATCAAATTCTACCTTACGTCGATTCATAATATCCTAGTTTGTTTCCATTACAAGCATAATGTTTATATTTTTTTTTTATTGTATCGTGATTTATTTGAACTAATTTAAGTTTAACTTAATTTTAAATTGTATTTTGGATTTTAAATTTTAAAGTAGTTTTAAATATTAATGTATGTTGTTTATACATGTTCTAATGCTATCAAAATATCCATGAATAATTAATAATAAATTTAATAAATCAATAAAAAAAGTACAAAATTAATATAACCAGCAACTATAAATTTGTATATGATGTTTTTTATTGGTGATTTCATTGTTAATTTTTTTGAGCAATGGATCTTAGTTTTATTTGCAACAGATTAGATTCTTGCTAGTAGTTCTATTTATTTTTTACAGAGAGAGATCTGCCGTGTTTACTTTTTAAGTGTTTATCTTTCTTTTTCTCATAATAATTACTGAAAAACACTGAAAACAAAATTATTGGCACATGGCTTGGAGATTTTTGCTTAATGATGTGTTAATTAAGAAGTGAAGTCAAGGGGACAGACGCGGTAAAGACGACTAAACCTATTTTAGAGGCCATATTAGCTGCAAATTTATTTATATGATTACATAAATAATACCACTGCTTTATCGTATAATTTGCAGCAATTACAGGGATGTGACAACACTAGAAAAACACAAATAAAGATTAGAAAAAAAAAAACATGATTTCGAGTCAATTTCAAATCACATTCACATGTCACAGATAAACTGTATATAACAAGTGTGAGAGGTGAAGCAGGTTCACTGCCTCTTGGAGTTACATCTCCTTTTCTTTAGCATGATTAGACAATGATTAGCTAGAGATATGCTTTTGATTGCTATTCTTCTTTCCACAGTTCTGTCTAATTGATCAAAAGCTTCTATTTTCTTCGGTTAGGCTACAGAGTTCTCCTTTCCATTTGAGAGATTGGAGATTGAGCAAAACTAGAGAGATTCGAGGAGGGGCGCCCCTTCACCGTAAGCTAATTACCTGCTCTGTCTC
>Ga0325402_1007312_pt1 | contig 10471 bp, 3 predicted proteins | sample PopdelMetagenome_22_FD_207212 | JGI IMG/M metagenome (GOLD analysis project Ga0325402, IMG submission 207212) | Populus deltoides microbial communities from Bellville, Georgia, United States - Xylem-PdKOR-R3 | ecosystem: Host-associated > Plants > Phyllosphere > Stem > Wood/Secondary xylem... | reverse complement strand
GCCCATTCTGAATTTAATAACTAGCTAGGTTAATAACCATATCTTACATTAAATAAATAAATTATATATATAAAAAGTAATATATAAAGTGGAGCATGACCTACCACCATTTAAATGAAACTCAATAATAAAAACTTACCAATTAACAAGTATTCAATTTCACATCCAACAATTTCTCTAAGTATAATTTGCATTTGCTGATTAAAAGAGAGAGCAAGAGAAGCATGCTGCAGAATCAATTTTCTTTTTATTTCCATGTTTTTTATGTTCATAAAATGTGAAAACCATGCTCACTCGTGGATGTTCAAAATTTCTTTTCTATCCTACGCATTTTAGAATTTCTAAAAGACTAATTATTTATTTAAAGGAGAAATTAAATTAAAATAAAATGGAACAGCAGTGGTGCCACCAGAGGCCGCCGCAGGGGATGGCGCAGTGCTTCCATGTTGGACACGCAAAAGGCAATGATATGCGGAATGTTAAAGGCAAAACATGCAAGGCGTTGAAATTTGCAAAAAAGAGAATACTTTTTGACTCTGTGAATCCTTTCAAACCCCTCATTCTTATCCGTCGAACCCCCACACTTGAAATAAGAATGATTATCTTAAAAGTAATTAAGGTGAAGTAAGAACATAGGTCATTAAAGACTAAACCAATCTTAAGAAAAGATTAATTAATGGTAGTAGTTGGGGGTGAAGTCATTGTAAGTATGATGATTATTGTTATGATAAGTTTATAATTATTATATTTCATGAAAAGATTGATGGAATTGTCTCGTAGGAATTTTGGTGCGTTTTGTGCTCTGCCTTTTAGGATGGCTCTTGGTGTGGGTTAGTGACTTTTTACCAACTTTGATTCCCATTTGCTTGTTTATCGATTCGGTTCGAGTTAATGAAGATTAAATCAAGTAAATTAAAATTGATATTATTTAAAAAATTAAATTAATCAAGTTTTTCAAATTAATTTTTAATCTGATTTAATTTAAAACTCGAACAGAATTAAGTTGTAAAATCATTAATTTAAAGGGATTTCTTGTGTGTGTATCATAGCCTTTGCAGTAAATCAAGATTGTTTTATATATATATATATTAACTGAATCAATATTAATTCTCAACCTGATTTAATTTAAAATCCGAACAGAATTAAGTTGTAAAATTATTAATTTAAAAGGATTTTATGCGTGTGTATTATATTAAAAAAACTAAATCAGTCAAGCTGAATCGAGTTTTTTTTTTAATTTGATTTTTTCTTTGGATTTTGTCAACACCTTAATAAATTTATTAAAGAGAAAGTTGAATACATAAAACATCTAGAAAGCCATAAATTCAATGACCTTTCAGCCAAAAATACGAAATAAAATTCACGAGGGTAATTGTAAACATGAAAAATCCAAGTTACTCTAGTTGTTCAACAATATTCTGCAATTAATAGCTGCTATATATACAACCTTAATTTTGAAACTGGTAGATTTTTAATCAACAGTACTCACAGAAAATCTTCCAACCAGCTAAAGTGGCTGATGCTATAGAGCATCGTCGGTAATGGTTTTAGACCATGGCTGGATTCCATAAATAATTAAAACAACTAATTAAACCATGAATGGATCGGATTCCATGCTGAAACATCAGTATCTATGAAAAAAGTGGTGCCTTCAGATTTTTCCAACGATCCATCGAGCCACCTAGTTGCCTAGTTTTCTTTTTAATTAATTAATTTCTCCATGGCTGACGGAGTCTCGAGAGTCAGATCTTTAGTAAAAAGAAATATATCAAGAGTCCAAACGATAGTTTGGTCGGCTAGCTAGTTATGACTCCACAAGACCAAGTTGTAAGAAAATTCCATGGACCGTTCAAATTAGAAAAATACTCATAATCCTTCGAATGACAAAGGAGTAATGACAACAAACAACATGTACATAATTAACTCCTAGCTACTAAGGTCATAATTGCAACACTATAATGGGAGAGGCCAGTCGATGATGTTAATTTCTAGATTTATTCAAAGGGCCAATTACCATGAGATTTGATTATCAAGGTTGGACCAAAATGAGAAGAAATAATGTTTCTAGTTTCAATAATGGAGGTATATATAACATGTTTGATACACCATGTGTAATGCTCCCCAAGATTCAAAACTTTGGCTATTGACTTGAATTCATGTGGGTTGAATCGTGTTGATTTATCTTTCTTACATGTATTGCATGTAATCATGTTGATTTTGTCAAAACTAATTATGTTCATACAAAATAATTGCAACAAGTCAATTCTTGAGTGCTTAGTCTCATGGCCACGAGATCTTCTCTTCTTCCTAGCAATTTGTGTTCTTATCTCGTGCAAACATGTTTAAACATGGCTTAAATACAAAAACACACGTTATGATTGTGTGCAAAAAAAATATATGATATTTGTGTTCGAGACATTAAAGAGATTATTGGTATTATCATGACCGTTGTATTTTAAAGTGTTTTTTTTGTTTTAGAAATACATTAAAATAATATATATTTTTTTATTTTTTAAAACTTATTTTTAACTTCATTACATCAAAACAATATAAAAAAATCATTTTTTTTTTTGTGAAATGGCCACGTTCTTAGGGGATTTCAATGCTAAATAAGAGTAGTATGATGGCCAATGTATGGGATTTCAATGCTTAGTAGATACATACATGTATAGATTTGACATTGAAAAGCACATACCTATATGCTTCTACATATTATTTACATATCTTGGATTATCACCTCAAGCGAGAAGCTCCTTTTATGTTACCAGGCCACATCCAAAAAATTTTCATGGGGGTAGGAGTGCTTGTAGAGGCCCATCGTCCGTCAATGGCTGCGAGACCAAAGGGAACTCAATAATCAACATGGTATTTTTAGTTTTCAGGAGAATAGAGTTTGCTAATACAAAACATCAAGAGAAAAACAAGAAAATTTCCAAAATATAAACACAAGCCATTATATTTAGTAACGCATCCCGTATCAAAATCACGATCTCATAGCTTGCAATATTCTTCCAAGTTTTTTTTTCTTAGAAGGCACAGAGATATTAATATAGTTCATCAGAAAACTCGGAAGACAGTTGAATTCGAGTATGTTTGTTTTCATGAAACAAACCACCAAACGCAATTTACAACGATCGATTGGAAATGAGGCAACAATGAATATAACCATTCAGGGGAAATATTACATTTCTGATAACTCTTTCCTGCCCGAGGAGAAATAAAATTCATGTCTTTTTATCTGTCCCAAGGGGATATTGCGTTTCTAAGCTTTTGATATGGCCTTTGCTGGGATCTGGGTCACCGCTCTCCGCCACTAAAGTGCGCTTCAATTTTCCCTTCTCTCGAGAAAACTGTTGTGTATTTACTGAGATTCAATGGGAGGGTGCAATAATATGTAGAATGTCTCGTTGTGCAGTATGGGTCGGTCAGTTCTCCGCAGGAGTATCGTTTCTAAACTGTTCTACCTGTGGAGGGAGGAGTAGAGCAAGCCTACTTTTGTATCTTGCAATTCGTTTTAATCGCCCTTCCCTTAACCTACAACGCAAAAACAGTAAGTGTTTGTCATCATTTGCATAGCATGCTTAAGCAACCACACTGAAAACCTGCTTGCTTGGGAGGATCAGGAAATCCTGAACCATCTTGGAGGAAGTAATATACAAAAGGATCCTTCTTAGGGAATACAAAATGCCATAAACGTTGAAATGCTGATTAAACAATTAAAGAAAATGGCAGCCAATGGATGGTATTGGCCAACTTCTGAGAGAATCTAACCATGGTAAACCAAAGAATATTAAAACTTCCTAGAGAGCAGTCAAGTAAAAGATCACTTAAGCCTTTGTTGAGAAAGTTTTAAGTGTTTTTCTTTTCTCCCGTCCCTTTTCATATACCTTGCTAAGCAATATAAATAGAAGGGATAATTACAAAAACCCTCTTATAGTTTGATCTGAATTTCACTTTCCCTATATACTTTTATAAATTACACTTTCCATCTTGTAGTTTACACTTTCAATAACATTTTACATCCTCAACAATGCATTTTGTTTGATCCAGGATATAAAGTCTAATTTATAAAAGCATAGAGGGAAAATGAAATTCAGATCAAACTATAGGAAGTATTTTGTAATTATCCCTAAATGGAACTAAAACTAGGACCAGCAACCATAATTATTGGTCCATGAACTTAGGATCAAGCCAACTTTATTTGGTCGATGTATTAAACAGCTCAAGCTATCAATTTATTTTGAAAGATACGATTTTTCTTTTCAAGTAATGGCATCCTCAGCCTCATACAATAAAAGAATCCAGCAATTCAACAAAGATCAAAGATGGAACAATAAGTTCAGAGGAACTTACCGTGCTCTAACTTTTTTAGCATGCTTAATATGTCTCTTTAGGAGTTCTGCTGCTGATAAATTATCAACAGGTTCCTCATCCTGAAAGTAAACATGGGAAAAGGAGGAGAAAATAAATGCAAAGATGTCTTGTTTAATGGCCAACTTGATACTATATATTGATAGCAGTGCACAGAAGCCAGTAAGACTACAAAAAGACAGCAAATGAGTAATTAAATGATGTAATAGATGAGAGATGAGTAATCAGAAGACCAACCTTCTTCTCCTTTTCAACTTCTTCTTCACTTTCCTCCTTTGGCAAAAGAGGTCTTGGAAGAGGCTTTACACTATCTCCATAGTGAACCTACCCAATTCATAAAAGAAATAAGAGAGGAATAATCTAAGTCTTCCAGTATAGAATGAAGGGTTTTTATGTAATTATTAGTAATTTAGCTTTTAATATTTAATTAGGAAATTTTATTAGTTTTATAACAAAAGATGACATTTTATTAGGATTCTTGTTTTCTATTTGATTTAGACTACTAGGGTTTCTTACTGTCTATATCTAAACCTCCTATTGCAATGTATTCAGACTTAGAAGTTGAGTACTGTTTCATTCTACTTTCTTCCAGCTCTCCTCGGTGTTTTCTTTCATATTAGCCCTCTTTGTAGGGATTTACTCTCTTCTATAGGGTTTCCTTTTTCTTTTTCAATTAATCCCTCTTCTATAGGGAATTCTTCAACTTCTATCAATTATTAAACCCTTGTCCTACATCAGTAAGCACGCACGTGGTCTATCCTTTGTAAGACTGACATGGTTCACAAAGTGATAAACAACCACAAGCATGTTTGAGCATATATATCAGTATCCTGATTTTGTTTGCAGAGAGAAAAAAACACAAATGAGGATAAAAAACAATTTTGGAAAGTGAAGTGCAGAATTTTTAGTCCAACCGGTCATTAGGGTTCATAATTTAAACATCTTCCCATGTCTTCTGTTCTATGTATACCAATGTGGAGTGCTATTCATGAGAAACAAATGTCAATACGTGACACGTGCTTAAGAAAGAAACTCATATCAACCAAAAAGAAAGTGATAAGAGAACTGCAAAACTAGCTTATATCCAGCTCAAAATGGTTTCCATGCAACCAGGTGGTGATAGCTGATGCCACATAAAACTGATTTTGAGGTTCTAACATACAAGACTAGTAATTTTATTTGACTGTGGATATTATGTATTGTTCTTCATGGTGAAGACCAGGCATAAAGTAAAAGACACACCTAAAGGCACAAAAATAAACGATACACCTACAGCAGCAAAGGAGTTTCTCTTGTCACTGGCTCGCAGTAAAACAGCATATTAAAAGTTGTTGGGGATTAATTAACTAAGAGTGTTGGAAAAATACTTTAAAAATATGGCATTTTCTCAGAACATGCAAAATGGTAATCCCAACAAAAGTGTAAAGCAAACCTCGCTTTCCTCAGGAAATCCATTTCTCAACCATGATCGGCAAAGAGCATAAAGAGGAGCTCCATCAGATATTCTTACCTACAGACAAAACACATCGGTAAGTAACAGCAATATGATATCATCACAAAGATTCAACTTTAGTAGCACAGCACTAATCTACGGAATCTCCACAGACATTCCATAAAGGAAACTACCCTGTCTTATTAAATAATAATGATCAGTTAATATAATTTTCTATTGGTCTGAGGAGCAAGGAGCACCTACTGTTTTGTATAGCAGTAGGAGGTCTAAGCATACCAATTAACATAAAGAATTCATTGTGTACCTAGGACATCTCTAACTCAACAAAGGGAGGTAGAAAAAATTACATTGAGAGAAGGAACTCTGTCAAGAGAAACAGGGCCAAGGGCCACCTTGGCAATTCAGAATCATTTTAATGCTGTCTCCTGTATTATATTGGCACCCACTACCTCTAAATGATGGTCTGTGGACCAAATAGTTTTCAAAACTCATTATAGCAAGAAAAACCGATGACTTGTCTTGATGAAAATCCTTATTTTGCTCCATTTTGTATCACAAATATATAAAACCTTACACAAGCAGACAAACTAAAGCTACACTATGATACTTCTACATGTTCTTATGGCCCTCAAATTCAACTTGCAGAAGCTGATGATGCAGGGCTAGTTCTATGGGACAGTTTGTAATTGGCAGAAACTAGAGTTTAAGGTTTATAATAGGTGTTTTAGGGCTTTAGACAGGTCTGAAAGAAACAGAAAGTGAAAGAAAAACAGAATATAAACTACTAACCTCAAACAAGTAGGAATCATTCCTTGAATATGAACCTAAGCCTCATCCCTAGGGTTTAACTAATCACTCCTTAATGAAAGGATCTCACTCTCCATACATCAAGCAAAAAGGCAGCACTTCCTTCAAAATAAATCTGCCATACTGAGATTGAAAGACTACAAGTTTATATAGGATTGAGTTATTACTAATCCTAAATGGGACTTTGATTCAGATACCTAAGAAAGACAAACAAGTTCCAGCAATCAGAAAAATTACATAATTGTCAACTAGAAGCAGCCTCTTCTGAAACTAAAAACAACCTGAAAAACTTAAACCAACTCTCATAACAAATAGTCTAAGGCTTTATTCTACCAAATACAGCTTGGATTGAATATCTCCTTTTGTCCCTTGCTTAAGCATGCACCCAAAGTCAAGTTTAGATCACTAGACTGCATCAGCTAACCCTCAGGTGTGTTCTATAAATAATCAACAATCATTAAATACCTAAAAAATTGCAGCAATTTCAAGGCTATTGCTTTAGGTAATCTAACATTATGAACTTCGAAAAGTAACAAGAACCATGATGTTGATATATGCATTACTTGTTTAACAAACATGCAAATCGTGCTCAGCTAAGAATCAACTAGACTATTTGGAGATGAGAGTGACCTCTCAAATCAATATATGTATATTTGCAAAATATTTATCTGAATTTACACATACAGTAAAGTATTTGTAACAAATGCTCCAAGTTCCATGAAAAGAAATGAGGTTTTCTTACTTTTCGATCTCTAACCACCATAAGATTGTCATCTCTGCTTCTATCCCTGCAAACACAAGAAAAAACTTTAAATGTTACTGCTTGCCCATATGTGCTGTGAAGGGCAAAATGACATAAAGCATAACCCAATAACATTAACTTCACAAAAAGAATCACCTCAAATTTTTATAGCCATTTGAATCGGAAACCGGAGATGGAGCAACCTAAAAGAAATAAAACAAGCAATAAACTAAAGATGCACGATACAATCAATAAGGACAATATCAGGGGAAGCTAAATTTCGGGTCTATACAGGAATAATTTTGACAATCAATAAGTTTCTAGCAAGACATAAATGCAGCAGTTATGCATAAAATCACTCAACACTGCTGTTACGCAAGAAACATAAACAAAAAGATACCAGTCATTCAATTGCATCAAAATCTCGACTCGACGCTTACAAGGTAAAATCCTTCCATTCAAAATTAACAAATTATTGAAATCCAACGTTCTATATCAACAATAATAATCCTACATGTTCACATTAGTGCAAACAATTCGAATTCGAGACCCAGATTAGACTTAAATCTTTAATAATTCTGCAAACGGTGAGCATAAAAATCCAAATAAGAGAAAACCCACATCGTTTTTTACCAAACAAAAACATATAAAGATAAACCTTGAGTTGGCCGGTGACCGGAATTCCCTTAATAGGAGCAGCAACAGAACCGACACCGAGACCAAAACCAACATAATTGTGATGCTGCAAGTGAGTAGGGTGCTGCCTGCTCATCATCAAATGCTGCTGCTGCACATTATGAAGATGATGAAGATCCCCCAATTGTTGAGGATTTGGATGAGACCGTGAACTCGGGGACCCAACGACTGTAGTAGGAGTATGGGGCCTGTAAGCAACCCCAGCTCCGCGTGGATGGTACGCGCCTTGGTTTGCAGGGGTCTGATCTTGTTGGGGGCGAACAGGTCTGGGAATGAAACCACGACCGGAGGAGGCAACTGGGTAGAGAACACCTTGATGACTGGGAGGTATTATTGGATTTGGGGTTTGGGTTTGAGGTCTGATTACTGGGTAGATGTGTTGGTGGTGGATTTGGAATGGAGATTGGGGCCTCGGTGGGGTTGTTGTGGTGGGGGTGAAGGGACGGGTTGTGGCGGCGGCGGTTGAGTTAGGAGTGGTTGTGGCCATGGTGGCGGGGAAATTGGAGGGTTTCTCTGTGTTTTTGGTTGTCGTCATTTTTTTGAAAATTGAAATTGAAAAGGAACGGTGCGCTTCGTTTCTTTGTTTAAATTTTAATGAAGATTTGAGTGTTGGAGAAAAAGAGACTACTCTAATCTTGATTGGTTACTGTGTTTATCTCTATTTTATATTATAATTATCTAATAATTACAGTTTGAACACCATTAAATTTCCTAGAGAGGTATCACTTAATCTGGTCCAGAAGCAGGCCCAAATTCCCATATCTTTTTTTAACCCATATTCATCTGGGGCCCATATTCATCTGGGCCTAGAGGTCTTTTATAGTTTTTTATTTTTATTTTTTTATATGATGGATTTAGATGCATAAATGTGATTGGAAGGCTAAAATACATTACGATATATATATATATATATAGTGATTATTTTTTAAAATGTATTTTATTTAAAAAGTATATATATCTATATATATAAACACTCTGGTATTTATATTTTAATTTATATGAAATCTAATATGATTTGTTTATCTTTTTCAATGAGTCTTATGTACAGCTTTTTAACTAAGCTTGCACTAATTCACAAGCTTAGTTGATCATCTGATGGACCCTGATGAGTTAAAGCTTAGCAAAGCTCAAACTCAACTCGTTTATACAACAAGCTTTAAAACAGGCTCACAAAACCTCTTTATATTTTAACAAATGAGTTCGATCCGAGCTTTTTAGGCGAGCAAAGCTTAGCCGCTAAGTTTGCAGCCCTGAACAGAGCTACGAAGATGGAAGAACTTGATGACATGAGCTACTCGTTTTAAAAGAGAAATCTCTCTTTTTCATTCCACACAATTTGGAAGTAGCTAGAGATCCTTATTTTCTAGCTAGAAATTAAGTGACTTGTTGTTTGTTCTGATATACGAATCAAGATTATACGTGTTTGGATTTAAACTTGATGAGAAATTGTTTCCTTGTTCTGCACTCCATTCACAAATGAAGAAACAACCTCAGAAGCATGCGTGTTCTGTACACCCAAAAAGCACTTGAATACAGTAATGCTGCAAGTTTTTGGAAAGGATGCAGATATGAAAAACTGCTGTAACCTGAATCTTGCAGTAGAAGCCATAGGAGCAAAATATATAACCAGGTGTGCTTGTTAAAGCATTCAAGCAGTACCGTTCCCCACATCAAAATGCACTGCCAAGATCAATGCCACCAAACTTGCACTCACAGATGGCAATGTCTTCTTCCTTCTGTACGTTATTATTTATTTATTGATGAAAAGCAATAAGAGATCAAATCAACAGAATTCAGTCAACATTTACAAATTTACAAATTCACAAATACCATTTTTCCAACCTGACTATTCAAAACATGCAAGCAAAGAACTACTGGAAAAGAATCCGACATGCACCAGATATTCATCTCTCTGTGAACACGAGCTTTCCTTATTGCCTTAGCTGGGATCTGGATCCACCGCCACCTCTCTCGGCCACTAAACTGCTTCAATTTTCCCTTCCCTTGAGAAAACTGTCGTGTGTTTACGGAGACTCAACGGGAAAGAAGAGGAACGGTGGAAGATCAGATTCATGTCAAGTACAGTTATAGTGGTACAAGGTGCATGAACATGCTGACCCTGTACCCTTCTGAAACTCATTTGAAGTACCAACCAACACCTTGACATTAACGTAGCATCAATTTATAACTTGAGCATAGGAGATGATTCGTCGAAGATGATCAGAGAGAAGTGAAACAAAGAAAGACAACAAAGCTTTTCAAAACAAGGATAAATCAATATACGTGTTTACAAGAGGCAGCATGCTTGCTGAGATGCTTGAAGCTTTACCACCACAAAATTAAGAAACAGACCTCCTTACCAGTGGCGGAGCCACATGGTATCAAAAGGGGGCAATTGCCCC
>Ga0325402_1007310_pt1 | contig 10473 bp, 11 predicted proteins | sample PopdelMetagenome_22_FD_207212 | JGI IMG/M metagenome (GOLD analysis project Ga0325402, IMG submission 207212) | Populus deltoides microbial communities from Bellville, Georgia, United States - Xylem-PdKOR-R3 | ecosystem: Host-associated > Plants > Phyllosphere > Stem > Wood/Secondary xylem... | reverse complement strand
CACACACACACACCCATTCTTAACAGGGGTAATTCAGAAGTAAACTCCAAAGAATCAGTTCCTCTTTCAGAAACAACATTTTCCCTCAAATGCATGATCTGGCCACCAATAAAATGAAAGGGTCCATGCAATCATATAGCTTTACTAGTCATATCCCTCACCTCCAAAACTGAGCTTCTTCAATGCCCTCTTTGCAAAATATATAAATTCAGCAACCTGACCAGTTTCTTACCCAATCATTTTCTTTCGTACCAGGATTTTCTCCAAGACATATTCTTCATAGCATTATAATAAGGCATCACAAGTTGATAAACCAAATTAATTGACATTCTAAATTTCATTTGCATAAATCACAATCATTATTAAAAAGCAGGATAAGCAATCAAAGGCCAGAAATGAATCCCACATCAATTAAACAAATACGTACATGCCTAACTTCAAAACCCTAACCCTAACCACTGAAAATCCGCGGTTAAAACTGACACTTACACTCTGTATAATGCACGTAGTACTCGTAATCAATGGACCCAACGGACTGCAACTTACGGCGCTCGATGACCTTAACCGGATGGTACTTGCTGTCTCTCCAACGGCACATAACGCGAGTACCTACCTCGAGCGGTAACATGCTCGCTTTCCTCTTCTTAATGGCTTCGGATTCAACCGGAAGCGTCATTTCGGTGGCGCGTGGAGGCATTCCGTTTTTATCGCCTTCGTACGTAGCGTAGGCGCCGGTTGCGGGAGGCAGAGTTCTGGAGCCGTTCTCGGGATTTTTTGGGGTGTCGATCGAACCCATTGCCGGTTTGTGATGAGATTTTGAGCGGGCTTGTGAACACTTAACAAATATTAAAAAGTTCGAGAGACCTTATGTTGCCACCTGGGCCCATGGTTGTCTCCCTCTCTCTATTTTTTCAGATTACAAATATGCCCCTGAAACTTTTTTCTCTTTTTTCCCTTTTCAGTTCAACACCGTAGATTGAGTGAATGTGAATCCACTGTGGATTCACACAGTGTTTATCGTTGTTGCCATCTAATTCTCGCCTTTCTTTTTCGCACGAATCCAGGCTTTCTTATCGGTCTATAGGGCTTTCTAGCATATTTTGGTCAGCTTGGTCTGATGCATGTTCAGGTTGAGGCGAGCCAAGGACTGAGCGCCGAGGTGCGATTGTCTGAGGTTGATGCATCTGTTTCGTTTGATTTTTTTTTTCTGGCGGGGCTGGGATGGGATGGCTTGATTACGTCTGCCCTCTTGATGCGTGGTGGACCTTCTCTTCGTGAGTGAGTGAGTGGGGTGTGTAATCCATTGTTTTAAAACTATTCAACAATGTCCTAGGATTTTCCTTGTTCACTGGGGGTGTGGTGGTTGGTCTGTATGGACTAGATGTTAGGTTGCTTGAGGATGACTTGCTTGGTTTTTTTTATGTTCTCTCCGGCTCCTTTACCAATTCATGTTGGAATTGCTTTTTTCTATGCTTTTCATGTCATATCTTTGCTTAGCCTGTTTGGGATGCTAGTGTTCAGCTAAAATTGAGTGATGTTCATATCTTATTATTTTTATCTCTGCCTTGGAATTGGGTCGGCATTTTTTTTTATTTGAGAGGGTATGTAGGCTTTTTCTCATGGGTTTTGCTCTTATTAGACATTTTTAAGGCTTCAGACCTCTCTATTTCCTTGATGTGTTTCTGGACTGCGATTTTCTATACTTTGCCTGCAATTGCTTTTGCTGTTTGCATACTATGAATTTATTCTTATTTTTATAGTCTTCTCCTGTTTATTTTAGCCTTATTTTAGGTTGTTTGCTTTTTTATTTGTTTGGGAGCTTTTTTACACCTTGTTGTTTATTTTATTTTATTTTATTAACTTGGTTATCTCGGAGGTTTAGATTTTGGCTTTGGAGAGGATGCTTGCATGGGTTGATTGTTCCTGAGGTTCTCTTCTCCGTGCAGGCTTATTGGTTATACATGTATGTTTAACTGCTGTTTTTACTCCTTTTCTTCTCCCTTGCTATGGAACTGTACGGTGTAAGTCACTGTATTGTTGTTAATGTTAGTATTGCCTTGATGTTAATGCAATATTTAAATATAAATTTATTTCATGCATTAATATTTGACATAGTTACAAACATCAACATTCTATATATGAAATTAACCATCACCATCAGCTTCATACTTGCATTGTTAGCATCCATGGGACGATCATTAACACATATAGGCCATCTCGTAGTTTAATTAATATGTTGTCACAAGACTTGTCATTGGATCTATAGAATAACTTGTTCTTGTTGGCTCTAAAACCCTGACAACGATATTTTCCCCACATTTCATATACTTTCAATTCTTAAACTCCAATCCACCTTTTATGTTATTATTGTTTTATATAAATGAATTTATGTTTTGAATTTGTGAATTTATGGAGATTTTTTAATAACAAGAATAAATGGTTGATAAGAAAAAAGGGTGTTGTTTTGATGAGAAGATGATCTTTTTTTTCATGAAAAGATTTGTGTTTTGATGAGAAAAAAAGATGTTTTGATGAGAATATTTGTGTTTTCATGAGCTTAAATGTGTGTTTTGATATGAAAACATTTGCATTTGCAGGTTTTGATGGGAAAAAAAAATGGTGTTTTACAAATTTGCATTGGAGTATATACAAGATTGGACATCAACTACTAGGGAAAAAAAAAAAAAAAAACTCCAGCGATAACTAGCGGCAAGCCTGTAAATAATAAGTTTTTTGCACGAGATTTTTTGTTGTTTTTTACACACAATTTAACATATAAAATTCAAGATGTTTTATGTAAACTAAGAAACAATTAAGACTATAAAACAGAATAACTCAAGATAATTAATAAACAAAAAATTAATTAACCCAGTTAACTCTTTCAATCCAGAATCAACCCCAAGTTTTAAAACTACAAATCCTACAGCCAATTTACCTCTAAATATTTTTTATGGAAATCTTGAAAACATCTTAGGCAAAAAATTACCAGCACGTATGATGAACTTAAATCTCACTTCAGAAGCGTATCAGGCAGTCAGTATATTTAGTTTTCCATTTTTAAAACGTTACTAAAACTTTTTAATTTTTTTTCATTTTTTATTTTAAATTAATATTTGTTTTTGTAAAAACACTTTAAAAAAAACCACGAAGACTGTCAAATATCCCCTCTGATAAGAAATACAAGGAAAAAGAAGGAAGGATGAAAAGGGCATTTCCTTAATTAAATAATACATTGCTTGATTAACAAGACCTGGCACCAATCAGATGCCATGTTACCAATGGAACGAAGCTTCCAGCAAAAGAACCGAACTAAACCTGACTGGAACGCGCTAAAAATAAAAACAGATACTGAGGTCATAATGGGAAGATAACTTGGACGCTCCATCAAACTACTAGTGAAATTTCTTGTGAGAAATAACGCTGAGAATATTTACATTGACTTGACGGCGCAAACTCTGTAGGCAACTCCTCATTCCTCGGACAAAGATACAAGAAGCGTTGCTTCCCAGCCAAGAGGGACAGGCATCAACATAATGGAATCTGAGCCGCTTGGGATTACATCTAACGGAATACAGCCTCCCCTACTGTACAGTTACTCTCATGATGATTATACAACGATGATGCCAAAACATCCCCCAACCCGCCCCCCCACTTTGTCCAGAACATTACACATCCAGACAATCTGATACACGGTCTAGAACCCAATCTCGGCATCATTCTGCCAGTCTCCCCTTCATAAATCAGGTAAATTTGGTCGCTCCGGGAAGAAAGTACTTGTCCACAATAGACAGCTGTTGATTTCCAGTGGGCAAATCACAAATCCAGAAATTGCTTTCATCTAACCATTATGTTCCAAGGGCTCACCAGAACATGCATTCTGATTGTTCTGCTTCTCCTTTGGAAGGCAATCCACAGGAATATAAAAATATCCTTTAGGTAACTTCTGGTTCTTCATCGATGCTTCATCCGAAGTCATTACCAGCTCTTTCTCAAAAGTCTCATAATGCTGTTAGTTGACATGGCAATGAAAATCTGTCAGAATTTTTTTCCCTAACACAGGAATTCTAGCAAAACAAAAACAGTCATTGATGCAGAACGATTACATACCTTTGATTTTGAGCTCCATTCTCCCTCATCCAAAAGATTATGTGATGCGGAGGAAGGTCTTTGAGGTATTTGCTTCCCAGCAAAAGGCATCCTCTCTGAAGGTTTTGGAGTAAAAAGGTTTTGAGATGTGGAGCTGTCATCGGTCTTTTGGTCAGTGTCCATGGTCAAAGCAACCTTAACTCGGTGCTTGACAGAAATGGTGCTGTCTACTGTAACATCATCTGATCTTTGGACAGCATCGCTGCATGACTTGTACCCATCTGTGTTCCCAATGAGGGATGTTGTAGCTGATTCTGAACTGACATCTGTAGGGAAAGGGGGACTCCGAACAAGTACTGAACGAGCAACTTGGTCTCGCTTGCAAGCAAGTATGCTGTGTGAGCATAAAACCAACTCCCGCTGCAAAAAAAATATATCCATGTAAAAAGCACTGCAACAAAAATAGATCTTCCGAGAATGGTCCACTTAAAATGAAGTTCTAAGTTCGAAAACAGCAAAGAACTTAAACTAATTGAATGTATCGGGGAGTGTTGCTCCAAACCAAGGTTGTCAAAATCACGAGTTGCATGATTTTACAAGTCAACATGTATCTAATATGCAAAATTGAACTAAAAACTCGAGAACCAGCAAAATCAAACAGGGCTCGAGTATAATCGATAAACTCGGTCAAAATCATGCAAAATCACAAGTTCACTGCCGATTTTACGAGTTTAATGGAATTATAAATACTCCCCCAATTAATAGTACACTTGACACAAGTTTTCATATGATAATATCTGTGATTATGGGTCATTGTGCATGCTGCTAAAGTATTATTGATTAAAGTTTTGAGGAAGCTCGTTTTATTGAATGTAAAGCTTAGGAATTTCAAACGTCCCCCACTTGATTATTGATGGTTTTTTTAAGTTAAACTATATATGAATTTTTATTTGAACTATATATTTTAAGGTGCTTGAACTTTTGTATTGTTTATTTCACTTTTGCCTTAATTGTGTTATGTTGTTATTTACTACTTGGCTGAAATTATCTATATAATTAGTTAAAAAAACTTACGATTTTATAATTTTACGATCTGATTTTACTATCCGAGTTTACATTGCATTTTCCGTGTCGTGTCAAAAAGTGTTTTTGACAACCTTGCTCCAAACAATAAAAACAATAGAGCTTAGCATATTTTACTTGGTCCAACGTGTAAATATCAAGAATGGGGAAAAATCCACCTGAAGGAAGAAATACTGCCCTCAACAAGGATACAGGAGAAAGTTCACGTGAAAAACTTAGAAAATAAAAAAGTGAAGTAAGCACAGGGAATTAAAAGGAACATTTTTCTTGGCTGACTTGGCTGCATAATACTGCATAAAAAAGTTAAGAGCACTTTTCTGGTTCCGAGAAAGTTACCTTTATTTTTTCACGTCTAACAATTCTCTCACAAAGAAGACGTAATCTCTCCAATTGACCCTACAGGAGAATTTAGAAAGTTAATTAGATCACTGTAATTCTCCTACCCCCAAAAATATGATTAAATCTTGACCATCATACAGTTGCAAACATAAGAAACAAAGAAGCATTAGCAATGAACTTCCAGTAAACATAAGATAATTCCATCAATGCACAAAACATCAGGAGAAATTGCTTAATGTTGCACCAGATTGCAAAGAAGCAAAGGCAGGCCAATATTTAAATCAACATCATGAACCAGTTGCAACAGATTTACAATAGCAAGAAAAATAATTAAGCTACCAGAGCTTTCATAGAAAATAAGACCTTGACCACAAAAATAAATTTATCATAATAATGTCATGACCAGAGTAAAATGTTATAATAACAAGTGAGAGTTGTCATATGCCTTGGGATTACTTCAGAAGAAAAGTTATGATTTTAGCTTACATTAGGACACTTGTTCAGTATATGCCTGGAGGATAGACATGTACACCATGTCTGAGGCACTCAAAGTTCACAGAAAAAAACATTTTTCTATTAAACTTTTCAATTCAAAATAGTAGATGAATTCCAAAGTAGACCAGCATAGTAAACATGTAATCACTGTAACATACAAAAGTCATTAATATAAACAGTTGAACCAATCTCAGAACAAGAAACAATAGGCCCGAGTAAACATTATTATCCAGAAAATAACATGATTAATCCGAGAGCATTCTTACCCTGACTTGCCTCATGCTCTTTATCTCTTCTTCTCCATGTTTTTGAGTTTCAGCCTACATAAATCAAATGCTGCAAAATTATAAAATGACAAGAAGTCAAAAGACATTTTATGTACAGACAACAAGAACAGACCTTTGCCTTCTGCTCCAAGCTATGCTTTTCACAGTAAGCCTTGTGCTGCATCTTGCCATTAAGAGTCTTAACATTCATGTAAAAACCTGCACGCCTAGCACAGGTGGGATGAAATGTGGCCTGACAGTGACCAGCACTACACTGCACATTTTATATTGCAGTTGATTAAACCATCAATATTCATTACATATGAATTGATGCTATAGAAAAACAAAAGTTCTGAAACAATCAAAGCTGGAACTCACTTTTACGCAGACACCATGTCTATGGCAGCAGACACAACAAACGTTAATCTCCTTGGCAATCTTTTCCTGGAATTTCAATGCAGATAGAGTAAATGTGAAATAAGAAAAATTACAATGGTCATAAACATGCAAGGTAAGAAATAACAGGTTAAATTTTGCATATTATATTCCAACCAAAGAGATCTTCACATATACTTGCGTTTTAGTGAGTCAATGGACAATTTTTTTGACAATATGGGCACCTAAAATATGCACATACCATTCCTTCAACAGGATTTACTTGTCCCCTTCTGAATGTTGGTTCAAAGACCCACTACAGAAAAAATAGGAAATAATTATAATATGTGCTTTAAAGATAAGAAAGAAAATCCTGAATCAAGCCATTGAAGGGGAAAAGCAAAAAATCAACCTCTGCACAAAAGGCATGAACCCATCTACCATCAGTAGATTTCCTGAAAGCACCTTTAATACCACCACATAAACCACATTCAACACCATTTGCCCTGTCCCAAAAATTGACAGGAGCTCCAGAGCATCTAGATGACAATGATTCTTCACATAATTCACAATGCCATGGACCAGTAGATTCCTTCACACAACGATAGCAATCCAAGTGAACTGCAACCTGTTGGCAGAAGAGCTTTTGTCAACAACAAGAAGTAAGCAGATAGCGCGCTGCTAAGAGGAAATACCAAGGTCCATTCGAGAAAACCTTGCAGCCAGAGCAGACTAAAATAGGGTTCAGTATTGTCTCAAATCTTCTGCATATATCACATGGTCCAGGGTGATCTTTAGAAAAATCTGAAATTGACTGAACAAAATCAGAGTACTTCTCTGATGAAATCCTTGGAACAGCCACCCTTGAAAGCATTTCTTTTGGACGTGGCATCAACTGAGAAGAAATGCCAGCCCTCCCATTAGAAGTATTATATTTCTGGAACCAGGTAAGAGTGACAAGGTGGATAACTGCATTAAATAACTGCAAGTTTTCTCTAGAAGGCAAGGAAAAAAAACCAGAAGTGAAAAGGAGAAAAAATACAGAAGGGAAATGGAAAAAAAAAAACCACCTCCTGGTGAGCAGATTCATCCAAGGCATCTTTCCTAAATGATGAGGTCCGAGAAGAAGCTGCTGCAGCAGCAGTTGCTGCAGCCAGAACAGCCTGGGCTTCCTTATGCCTTCTTTCTTTCCTGCCCTGCTTCTTTGCTTCTCTAACATCACAAAGATACCGGTTAACAAGTACTTCATCCCACCTTTGTCCCCTAGATGCATCTATCTCCTGGGGTAGATGCCTAGCAACCTTAGATATTAAATTATCTGCAAGCACAATTCACCAGAAAAAAAAGTCATGCAAATGTATATTGATTTAAAGCTACTTTTTTCAATAAAAAACTAAATTTGGATGGAGTATTAGAATAATGCAAGACTTGGGACGGGGGGGGTAAATAAAAGAGAACCAGCATATCCAAAAACACAAAAGATGAAAGGAAAAAGGAAAGGACCAGTAAAGTGCTTCCTTGCAACTGCATTGCCAAGTAACCTATTCTGAAAATAGATAATTTCTCCTTCCACTTCATCCACCGGAGATAGTTTGAGAATTCCCAGTTTCTTAGCTTTAGCCAGCTGCTCTAGATTTACTTCACTGGAACTACAGATCAAGTCATTGCACTTGGAGTGTTTATTCCGATGATTACAACAGACACTGGCATTGGAAGAGGCCTCCAAACGAGAGATTTCTCCGTCTTTTGAACCTGTCCAGCGTGGTTCACACATAATACAATGTATAAAAAAGAAAAAAGCTTGCAATTATAAGCAATAAAAAGAAGAAAATCCCGGACCACCAAATTTTCATGTCAGTGCAATTTCTACCTTCAAGTTCAGAAATTCCTTTCTGCAAAAGCATTCCACTTTGTATCTGTGACAGCTTCTCATGTATAAATGGATGGACATAAGAATTAGAATACGCTTCTGGCTCTCTGTAGCAAATAATATATAATTTTGCATAAGATCTCATCAGATACTGTTAAATCAGTGTCCAGTACTGAAAATAGAAGCTTTTTGGAGCATCCAAAAAGTATCAAGCAACACAAAATTCTACATTAAAGAGCTTTCGCAAATCTTACATGAGATTAGGGATGACAAAGTTAACATCTGAAAAAACAGAAACTGCCCCATCTTTGTTAATTGAATTACTCTTGTCTGGAATAGCAGCGTGCACTTGTTCGATTTTTACAGAAAGGCTTCCATCTGAGACATTGTCCAAACTTTCTTAGCAACAGACATATCAGAGCATATAGAAGGTTAAAGGATTATAAACCTTGAGATGATCATTATTACTTTCAGAAAGAAGGGACAATCTGAAAATACACACATTTACAGCCTTCTATTTTCTTTTCTTTTGCTTTTTTTTGTGGAACATCACCGGACATCACAAGGTTAAGCTATGGCTTTTAATATCATGCAATGATATCAAGTAACATTTAAGATCATACGATACTTGAGTACTGTAATAAAATGAAAATTTCTAGATATGCCAGCAGGCAAGCAAACTCAATCATAAAATATGAGATGCATATTGTCAGCCATGAACGAGGGAAAATGGTAGAGGAGAACGAAATTTCCACTTCCTCAATATGAGATGCATACTTGTCATCCTTCTAGAATAAAAAGAAAGACTAGAGATTTCCAAACCCTCCAGATAAAGGACAGCAAGACTCGTTATTCCCTCACTATCGTACTCCCTAGAGAGTGAAAAAACAGAAATTTAATCCCCGCATGATTGTTCCTTAAAGACTCTAAAAATACCACCCCACCCCCTCTCCAACCCACCAAAAAAAAAGTGTATCACACATTTTCCATTAAATTACACAACCTTCCCCAACCAAACCTTAAAGTATGTGCATACACAAGATTTCCTTCTTGAATTAGTACCCATCCAAAACTCAGTAAGAAAGGATAAGGTCTTGCATGAGAAATTTCCATGTGAAAGTGGGTCCATAACTAAGATGGTGTTAACTATCACTCCAAAGTCACCATCTTTTTACATAATATTTTCGCCTGATCTATATGCTTGATGCTTTTCCTCGAAAGAAGATTTCTGATTTTTTCGAATATGTACCATGGCTCTTATGTTCACCATGAGTGGGGAAAACACACAATCTTATCATAAAATTTAATTACATCCTAGACTGTCCACACACTCATCCTATCTGTAACATTCAAGCTTAATTATATCCTCCTATTCTTTTTCCAGTTCCTCTCTAAGCTTCTTGTGAAAGGTAGAGGTTTTGGAGGCAATAGTTGCAAATCAGTTAGACCACTCCCCTCTTCACCAGGGATATTCTTCTATTCTCACTCAAGATGATTTAACATCCCCATGAAATAAATCCACTAACACAGTTGGGGCATACAGAGAACAACAATCTGCATATTAAACAGCCAACAGCCAAGACCAAGAGGATGCTTTCCTAATTCATCAGCAGCAGGTTTGCTCTAATGTTAAGACTATACCTTTTCATTGTCAAGAAAAGTAAAGAGAAGGTTTGGAAAGTTGAACTCTCTACAAATCAACTGATTTCCAGGAAATTATCCAGGAAAAAAAAATTAACTGGCTTCTCAAGTACGGAAAAGTAGAAAACGACACATGAATAAAATTAGTCCAAACAAGACTAATTAACAAAATATGGCAAACTTATCCAATAGAAAGGGCGTTCATTGGAAACACCAAATACAGAAGGATTATTCTGAAAAGCATACCTTCACTTTTAGGCAAATGCAAAACCGAGGAGTCTTGTAACACATCAGGGATCTGCATAAATAAAACAAAAC
>Ga0325402_1007308_pt1 | contig 10475 bp, 8 predicted proteins | sample PopdelMetagenome_22_FD_207212 | JGI IMG/M metagenome (GOLD analysis project Ga0325402, IMG submission 207212) | Populus deltoides microbial communities from Bellville, Georgia, United States - Xylem-PdKOR-R3 | ecosystem: Host-associated > Plants > Phyllosphere > Stem > Wood/Secondary xylem... | reverse complement strand
GAAACCGAAAGGGTCCATCAGACATGGGAGGGGAATACCTATGATATCTGAGAAAAAAAGCATTATGATCAGAGTGTACCTGCAGCAAGTGATGGATATAAGCTTCAGGAAACAACATTCTGAATTACTCAATGCTCTATCCAGTCTCACTAATATAGAAATACAACTGAACTGTTTTTATATATATATAAAAACCTGAGTCAAGTAAATCACACTTGTCTATAGAGGCCCTAAACTTCCCTGCTCTAGTCAAATAGAATTTCCCACAAAAATTTTCTGATTGGGAGGAATAATCGTAATCACCAATCAGGACCCAAAGAAGAGAAATAAACCCATGCAGTTTCACCGTTTCATCATAGAACACCTCCCTTCCATGAGCACTCGAGCTAGTGTAATAGGTATAAAATACCGACACACCTTATTATACTTCACTAACATATGAATGTACTGATGATGAGACCTTGCATTAAGAGAGATATAAAAACCTGGAAGCGAGGCTTATTGCAAATGGACAAGTCTTTGTACAAGAGAAGATATGGTACAAAAGATATCACAAATGAAAAAAGAAAAAAGAAAAAAGAAAAAAGAAAAGATGGCTCTTTCTAAAGAAAAAAAAATGAAACATGATCAAAGAGTCATGATTAGAAAAAAAAAAAAACAGAGAGCAACATGATGAAGAGTAAATCAAAATAAAAAAATGTTTTAAAATATAATGGCAGCTATAATTAAGAGGAAAAAATAGGTAACGTTATGTCATGTTCAAGCAAAATACAATTACAAAAAAAAAAAAAGATTAAAGACATGACAATTAGCTAACTTTAATAAAAAGAGTGGCTAAGACAAAAATATATAAAATATCCAAATAACAAAAAGATGAAAAATCTAAAAATGATTGCAGCAATATGGTTGTTTAACAAGCTACAATGAGACAATGGTTATAACAAAACAATGTTTGTGCCTAGAGAAATGGTAACAAGAATAAGAAAGTTTGAACCATCTAGTAGTGGTTTGTAGGTAATAGCTTGGGACCAAGAGATTTGCTTCCCTTGTGATTTCAGGTTCGAGTCCTGTGGTTGTTAATATGATGGTCACTGGAGGCTTACATGGTCGTTAACTTCAGGGCCTGTTAGATTAGTCGAGGTGCGTGCAAGCTGGCCCAGACACCCATGTTAATAATAATAATAATAATAATAAAATAAGAAAGTTTGCGAAGTTTTGGAATAAATTTTGAAGTTTACATTCAAAATGTATTTTAAATTCTTATAGTGTATTAATGATATGGTTATCTTTATAAATTCTTAGAGGGATTTTTAGAAAAAAGAAAAAGGTATTTTTTGAAATTGTATTTTTTTATTTGAAATTATTGTAGCAAATTAAATGGTATTTTTATTTATTTGTGTTTACCTATTTTTAATGATTTGAATCCCATTTAAAATTCAATTCCATGAGTTAAATCCATCTTTTTTTAGCTTGAAACCGTTCCCTTCAAATTACCATTAAAAATAATATTTCAAAAATACCTTTAACAACAAAAATCTTAATTTTGACAAAACCCCCTATTGTCTCTTTCTTTCTCTTTTTCTAACCCCCGCCGTCTGATCTTTCACCTTCTTGCAGATTAGAAAAGACTATTTCCTAGGAGTTGCTATTTATAGTAAACATTGTCCAATATGGTCGTTGAATAGTCCATTTTAGCACCTCCATTTTTTTCCCTTATTTTGTGCAGGACAAACATTTCCTTATATTGGTTCCAAAAGATGAACAATGAGAGGATCCAAGAGTGTGACCTCTCATAAGCATGCATATTTTCTTACATAGATCCTTCAAAGAAATACCTCATTAAACAAAACCCCTGTTATTTTGGAAATGAAATAATCAAAAAATTTAGGGTTATTAGCTCACCTCTGGACCCTTCAGATGTGCTAGACGAAAAGGTTTAAGTTATTTGATAATTAAATTTTATTATTTTATTTAATTTGTTTTCAATGAGTTATTTTAATATCATAATTAAATTGCAGATTTTGCATGCTGTTTTGAGTGGATTCATGTTGGATTTTTTTTTCTATTTTTCTATTTTTATTTTATCCTTTAATATTTTATTTATTAAAATCGAGTTTTGAATTCTTTATTTTACTTTCTATGTGGCTATTGTGTTCTCATTGAATTTTTTCTTCGCTATCATATGATCTTTCCACATTTGATTTTTTTTAAAATTGATTTTTTATTTTAGTTTCATCATTTAGCATTTGATTGATTGTGAATTGGTTTTCGTGTTTTTTTTTAGCATTCTTTTTTATGAGGTTATCCCAATATTATGTCCATGATCATGGGGTTAAGTACTGGTCAACCTATTTTGACTCATTTTTTTTTTATCATTGTTGTTTCTTTTTATTTATATTATTAAATTAATTAAGTTTAGTAAACTTAAATAAGTTTAGTAAACTCAATCAAACCAATATTCAAGTTTTTTTTTTTTTTAAAAAATACTTGTATCGCCTTAACATTTTTTTTATGTTGGATAAAAAATTAAGTCTGTGATGAACCAATTATCTAGTATTCTCTATATAAAAACTATTTAGATTTCAGAATAATAACATATCGTCATTTTATATGGCATCAATAAAATTAAGATAAAATCATGGAAACTCTAAAAAACTATATAAATTTACAAAACTCTAGAATATAGATATACAAAAGATTATAAACAAGTCTTGAATTACAATTATAGCCACGCCAGGAAGTTAACAACGTGATGGTAAATAATTCTATCTTTTCACCCACATTAAAGATGATTTTGCGCTTCTTTCCTAACAATGCCACCATTTGAAAAATGCATCAAGGTCCGAGATTGGTTTAATTTTCCATACACCAGCCATGATTTAGCTAAATTAATTAATTTAATTTGGATTAATATGTGACCTTTTTTTTATATTTTAAATGGTTATACAAGAGTTAATTATAACTTAATTCCCTTTGTTTATTACTCGAATCTTGTGATTTTGAAAACTATTATTTTATGCTGATACTTTTATAAAATCCATTTTAAAACTTAATATCTTTTATTTTCAAAAGAGGAAATGAAAATAGGAGGTAATATTGGAAATTTTGATTGGAAATGGATGGAAAATAAAACTACTAAATTAACTGTGATCAATGTTGATCAAACAACCATTCTAATATTGTAGAAAAAACCAAAAGGTATCAAAAAAACACATTGTTTCAAGACATAATGAACTTTGAATTCGCAGTGTTTTAACAACCATTCTAATATTGTAGAAAAAACCAAAAGGTATCAGAAAAACACATTGTTTCAAGACATAATGAACTTTGAATTCGCAGTGTTTTCTTTTTCTTTTTTTTATTTCATTTTATTCCATAATCTTTTTAATGTCATCTTTCCACACTTAATTTATTTAGAATTGGGTTGAATAATTTATTTTGGATAATTTCATCAAGGTTTCTAGCAATGTTAAAAAAGAAATATATGATTGATATTGTTGACTATATTATGTGATTTATGGTGTTTAATATATGTTTATGTATGATATCAGGTTTTGATGAAAATAAAATATGTAATTAACATATGTTTATGTATATGTTTTCAGTAATGTTTTAAGCCAACATAAAAGAGTGGTGTTTTGATTGACTTTATTTGTTCCATTGATATGCATGCACAAAATATGTATATGCATTAGTGGTTAAGTTCATTTGAATGCCGAAGTGAAATATGCTTGTATAAAACATGCATTAATGCTTAAGTTAGATGATGACCAAATATAATATTTAAGCATATGTAAAAGTTAGGATAAGTAGCTCTATTTAATGAATATGAAAATATATTACTTACTCTTTTATGATGATTTAGATATGCTTTAAGATAATGGAATCATTTAAGGATATCATCAAAGGTGCAAGGTAGGTATATGAAGTGATGTAATAACAATTTTCGACTTCAAACAAGAGTCTTGATGTAATAATGGTTTTCAACTTCAAGGATCAAGATCTTGTAAAGATGATTTGCCAAATAAATTTTAATTTACAAAGAACTAATTTATATATCCATAAAACCAAAAACAAACCCAAAATGACATAAAAGTACCAAGAAACAACCGAAACACATAAAACAAAAGAAAAGTTCCAATAGCTAAATCGGTTTAACCGATTTAAGGAAATGACTTGTTGCCTCTCAAAATGGTCTAACCATTTTGTAAAATGGTCCAAACAATTTCTAGAAATTCTAGAATTTATTCAAGTTCTTCAAAATGGTCTAACCAATTTTGATAATGGTTTAAATGATTCTTCAATGGACATAAATATTTTGAAAGTGTGTTCAATGATTAGTTTAATATTTTTGCTTTATAAATACCTTTTTCTTTAGAAAAATGATAAAGAACATCCAAGGAAAAATGTTAATCATATTCTTACTCGCATACAACCTTCCACAACCTTTGTTATACTTTTGATTCATCTAAAAACAAGGTTGAAGTGTTTTTGGAAAAACTCATCCAAATGCTTCATTTGTATGTCATTCAACTCTATTAAGAAAGTAATGTTGTGAAAAGTGTAAGTGACACTTAAATACTTAGGAAAGCCTTCTAAAGTTTATTTAAGTGGTTTGATACTTGTTCATCTACAAGTATTGGTGAGGAAGAGTTTTTTAATCTTGTACTTGTCAAAAGAATTAGGTGGAAGGTTTGATCTTTAATCTGTGTAACAGGATTGAGTTTGATCTTAAGTCCATAAAAGGATTGAGTTATATCCTGAACTCGAAAAAGGATTGGTAAAGATTCTTAATCTTGATCCTATAAAAAAATTATGATAAGTTTGATCAGGAGCTCGTAAAAGGATTGGGTTTGATCTTAAGCTCACAAAAAGATTGGGTTTGATCTTAAGCTAATAAAATGATTATGTTAGATCCTAAACCCATAAAAGGATTAGGAAAGGTAATCAATATTTGACCTATGAAAAAAAATTATGTAAAGGTTTGGTCTCACATGCTAAGAAGACCAAGTGTGATAATTTACTCTTGAATGATGGTTCAAGGAGAGGAGTAGGTGATTGTCCAAACCTCTATAAAAATCATAGTGTACACTCTCTTAACTTTTTCTCCTCACTTATTGTATTGACTGTCTTGGTGCATTTTTACGTTTGCTTCTATTATTGTTTTGAGATTATTTGTAGTAATCATTAGGTTGTGCTATATATTATTTGAAGTTAAGAAGAAGCTTTTAAATTAATAACCTAATTCACCTCTTTCTTAGGTTCTCCTACACTTTTAAATCCTTCCAAATAGCTATAATTATTGAAAACTATCACCTGTTTAGAAAGACTTTAAGAACTACCTTAAACATAGGAGAAACGAAATATAAGTTGAAGATCTCATCTTAAGATTAAGGATAAAAAAGGATAATAAGTTATTTGAAAAAAGAGTCACCTTCTCCCACATGTCCTCAAGGCAAACATCATTAAACAAGTGGAAAAATCTCATAATAAAAACCAAAAGAAAAATCTTGTTCCAAAAGGGAATGCAATTGCTAAGAAGTTTGATGAAAAATGTCTCATCTATAATAAGAATAAACATCATGTCAATGATTGTAGAAATAAGGCTTGGAATGGAAATATTAAAAACAAAATAACTTCTCAAGATAATATCACTAAGGTTGATCACCTCATAAATAGAGTTTTAAAAACAAATTTTTTTGTTTGTTGTTTTTGAAGTCAACTTAATCAACAAGCATAGGTTTTCAAAATTGAAAAAAAAAAGGATTGTTGTTTCTCACAAATCAAGTATTGAAGACTTTCATCCTAATACTATAATGGAATCAAAGAATTATAATTCTTTAATGATATATTTTCATTTATGTAAGTATAATAAAATCATTCACTTAAAAAAAAATAATTGAAGCTAACTCAAGTAGACATCATCAATCAAAAGATCATAAAGTTAAGCCTATAAAGAGTAAAAGGAAAAAATAACCAAATTGTTTGGTTTTAATTTTCTAACTTACTTGTTAGAAAATGAACCTTAGGCCTACTCTGAAGCAATGCTCTGTTTTGAAACAACCTATTGGACATAGGTAGTTAATAGTGAAATTTTATCCATTATGAATAATCATACATAAAAACTAGTTGATTTTTCATATAGAAATAAACTATCAGGACATTAGTGGATTTGTAAAAGGATGATGAAAGTTGATGAAATTATATTGAGAAATACAAAGCAAGACTTGTTGTTAAAGAATTCAAATAATAAGAAAGTGTAGAATATTGTGACACATATTCATATATGTTAAGAATAACTTCTACACAAATATTAATAACATCATAATTATTATCAAATTTTAAATACATCAAATAGAGGTAAAAATAGATTCCTCAAATGGTGATTTTAATGAAGAGGTTTATATGAAATAATTTGAGAGGTTTGTTGTTTAAGGATAAAAAAATGAAATTTTGTAAGTTTATCAAGTCATTATATGATTTAAAGTAAGCACCTATACAATGTTATGAAAAACTAGACAAAGTTATATTGTCAAATAAGTTTAAAATCAACAAACTTGATAAATTTATTTATATGAATTTTTTTAAAAATAAATGTTATGTCATTGTATGTCTGAACGATATGCTAATTTTGGGCAACAATGATCACATTATCAAGTTCACTAAGAAATGTTAACTAATAAGTTTAACATGAAAGACTTGGGTATTATAAATGTCATACTAGGAATAAAGATTACTATGACATATAATGGATTGGTATTGTTTCAATCTCACTATGTTGAGAAAGTTCTTAATAGATTTTTTAAATGTAACAATAACACTGGCAAAACACCAATGGACATAAGTGTGTATCAATCCAAAATAATATAAAGCGAATACACCAATTAGAGTGCTCTTCAATAATTAGGATCTTTATGTCTGTTATGAACTACATAGGTCAGATATTACATATCTAATTAGCAAACTGAGTTGATTTACCAGTAATTCGAGTATGAATCATTGAAAAGTAATAAACATTGTACTTAAATATTTGAGATATACCTTGGATTATGAGTTATGCTATATTGGTTACTCAGCGATACTAAAAAGGTGTACTGATGCAAATTGGATATCCGACAATGATGATTGAAAATCCATTAGTGAATATATTTTCACACTTGGTGGAATAGCTATATCATATAAATCCTCTAAAAAAACATGTATCACAAGAACCACATTAGAATCAAAGTTTATTACTCTTGATAAAATTGGATAGTAAGCCTAATTAGTTAACAATTGGAGGGCACATGACAAGCTTTGGAATTTCTTAGAGGATATTTTATATTTATCAAAACTAGTGCTAGCAATTTGTGTCCATTATGATAGTTAGTTAGCAATTGGAATGGCACACAATAGTATATATAATGATAAGTCTATTTATATACATCATAGATATAATACTGCTAAACACTTTCTCTCGGATGAGATAATTTCCATTGACTATGTAAAACCAAAGAAAAATATTGTAGATTCATTAACTAAAGGTTTTTTAGAGAGATTGTGTATAACTCATCGATGAAAATGTGTTTAAAGCCTTTAAAGAATAAAGAATGTAATTATGGTAACTCTACCTAGTTCATTAGAGATCTCAAAATCCAGTTTAAAAGAAAAACTAAGTCGTATAAAGTTCTTAGTATCACTAAAAAATTATTATTTCAGCCTATTTATACAATGAAAAAGGTGTTAGTTATAATGTGATCAAGAGTGAGCAATGTTTTTAGTGATTTTTTTTATATCTTAATATACCAAATGGAATATAACATAACACTTCTTATAAAAGATCACTTATACAAGTGAGAAATGTTTGAGAATTTATAAAGAGACTGAACTTTCTAAAACATTCATGAAACTAAGAGTTGTTCAAGGTCAAAATAAATATGATTGCGAGAATCAATGAGAATTTCTAGATAGAGAACTATATGAATACTATTGTTTTAATTTATATAAAATGTTAAATAGTTCAAGACATCACTTTTACTATATAGTCGAATAAATCTGATAGTATTTCACTAATGAAGGTTTAAAGCAAAAACAACCTTTCTTAATGTAGTGATCCATCAAACTGTTGTCTCTATAAATATTTGAGTCTTTTTATACTAGTCAAATAATTTCCATTCATATAGGGAATTTTTAGAAATTTGTTTTCAATACATGGTTAATGGACATAGTTAAGGCCAAAATAAAAGTAGAGTCCACTCACTTTTAAGGTTAAATTCATATTAAAAATTATTCTTCAATAAAAGTTCTTTAATATGGAAGATCAATATGACTAAAACAAATTATGAGTAAATGAGAAATTGATCTCAAAACACTCTTAATTGTCATATTTTTATGAAACTCAAAATTCTCAATTTTATATTAGAAAAATACAAAATTCCTTGTATTTTATATAGCTGAAAGTTGAAGATTCATAAATGAGCATAAACAAAAAAGATTTGGGCTTAATTCACAAACACACATTCGCTCGGGCTATGTCTAGATATGAGCATAGGCTTTGGGGACCAGTGGCATTGATTTAGGTTTAGGTTTACTTTTTGCGAACTTATTTTGGACTTGAATTTGAGTTTGTTATAAAATAATTCTTTGACCTAAAATTAATTGTTTTCTTAGTCCATGTATTTATTCAACCAATGAATACAAAATATGAAGAATTTTTTTCTTTAGTCTGAACAATTTTATTTAAAATATAGCATTTTAAATTAAAAAATATCAATTAATTTTATTTTTATGATGGGTAATTAAAGCAAAACGATGAGAATTAATTTTGGTAATTATTAGAATTAATCATGCATCAATTTTAGGCCAAAAAAATCAATATAAAAAGGGGTAAAAGGAACAATTAACTCTCTAGCCTTTTTCTCTACTATTTTTCCTAGATTTTCTTGTCATTTTTCTTCATGTATTTTGTAGAGAGATTTCAAGTGCTCTTATTCCTTCGGTTTGTAGATTTTCAAAAGAAATGCATCATTTAAAAGTGTAAATGTTAGAATGTTGGGGAGTTGATTGTATTCAATTCACTTTAATAAGTTGACGAACAATAAAAATTTAAAAATAAATAATTAATATTTAATAACAACAAAGTTTTTATTTTAATCAGATTCAACAAGAAAGGTTTTTTATTTGAACAATATTGACATTTTGTTTGCCTAATTTCATTCAAGCATGCTAGTTAAGATATTAGTTTGGTCTTATCTTTTATATTATCTACATGTAAATTTCTTATAGTTAAACTAAACAAATATTAAAGCGAGTGTTGGAAACTTGGAATATTTTTAAAAGGAACTCTAAGTTTTTTTAATTTTTTGTCTAAAGTGGTTTCTACGACTTCAAAAAAGGTTTTAAAATTGTTTTTTTTTTCGAAATTTCAAATGGCATTATTATTATTATTATTATTATTATTTTCATTTTTCATGAAAACGAAGGAAGAATTTTGAGCAGCTGAGATGATTATAATTTGCTCCGAAAGCATAAACCTTTTCATTTCCTAACCACCGGTTCTGATAAAAAAAAATAAAATTAGATTGGAGAGTACTATTTGATATTGTTATTATATCAAGTTCAACGGCTTTATCTTGAAATCTCTTGTCCCGATATTTTATTTAGCCCGAGTTTCTTATCCCGATATTTTATTTAGCTCGAGTTTAAAATTAAATCATGAAAAAATTATCATGATATAACATGGTTGAATTTGATGGGTCCAAAAATAATTTAGATGAGAAGTAAAAAGTGTGGCTTGGTTTAAAAAAAATCAAGATGATATTTTTTTTAAAAAAATTAAGACAAAAACAATTATAAAAACCAAACTATGTTTCCGCTTGTTGTTCAAGTTATTTTTAAATTTGTTAAATTAATTGAATTATATTAAAATAATTTTTTTATAGCTTAATTTAAAATTAAGTTAAGGAAAAAATTTGAAAAGTTATTATCCTGAGTTAGCTGCAGTCTAATCTTTTTTTTTTTTCAATAACATTTTGGTCCGACTTGCAGCTTGCGTTATCAATCATCTAGTTTTACGTAATTATGTTTCCTCTTTTCTATTTTTAATAAAAAAATAAAAAAAATTAAAGAAATGAATAAGTTATAAACAAAATCTAAAACGTAGGAATTAAATTAAACCATCGTTTCTCAAAACCATAAATACTAATTAATTAATAGTGTTAAATTAGAGGCATTCTCTCCAACTTTCACTTGGAGTCCAGCCCAGCAAAGGCACAGGAGACAGAGAGACAGCAGTCTCCCCCATTTCGAACTCCCAACAATACCAAAAGATTCATAGAAAAGCAAAAGAAAACACCACCATTTCTCTCCCTCTCTCCCTCTCTCTCTCCGTAGCTTCCTTTCTTTGAAGCAAAGCAAGAAGAGTAAAGGTAGCGTGTGACAACTAGTAATGGCTGGATACAGAGCTGAAGATGACTATGATTACCTGTTTAAGGTAG
>Ga0325402_1007305_pt1 | contig 10475 bp, 5 predicted proteins | sample PopdelMetagenome_22_FD_207212 | JGI IMG/M metagenome (GOLD analysis project Ga0325402, IMG submission 207212) | Populus deltoides microbial communities from Bellville, Georgia, United States - Xylem-PdKOR-R3 | ecosystem: Host-associated > Plants > Phyllosphere > Stem > Wood/Secondary xylem... | reverse complement strand
AAAAAAAAATTAAGAAAAAAAAGAACCAGGATCAAATTTGAGAAAATTAAAAATGAAAAATCTAGAAGGATAAAATTAAAAAATAAAACAAAAAACTTACAAAAATGCTAAGGACAAAAATAACAAATCAAAAGTATAAGGATTGATATTAAATATCCCCAACTAAGAGGACTATCCTGTAATTTTAATTTCCAAATGCAAATTTCAAGGAAGGAGAGGGAAAAAAAAATCTCTGACAACAATCCGTCGAGAAAAATTAAACACAAGTCACTATTAGAGAAAGAGGATGTTGCAGGGAATCTAATGACATGATGGAAGATAATTTTCACCACCGTAGGAACCGCACGCACCATCTAAGCATGACAGGACCCTTCCGCGTCACTGACACGTGCCAAATAAATTTTAAAATTTAATAATTCTTAATTAATGTTAAATACCAATTTATCTCTAATTTGCTTATAATGCAAAAACCAACATGAAAATCCAAAAATACCCCCAAAACAAGCCTATTTTTTTTCATTCCAAGGTTAAGTTAGTAATTGAACTATATGAAAAAAATTAAAATCTCAAAAAAAACCCCTAACAACCAATTATCTGATTTTTGTCTTTAAGGGCGATGAAGGTATTTTACTATTCTAAAAAACATGAGAAGACCTTTGTACCTCTAATTAAAACATTAATGACAAATGGATCATATGAGAAAGTCCATTTTACCCCTAAGCTTGGCCTTTTAGGTTGATTTGATTAAGGGTAAAATTGTCAAATCATTGTTACAATTCATAGTGTTTTGTGTTTATAGCTACAATATTTCTTCCATACTCTATATGTTTTTGTTAAATACTATAAAATAAAAGAGACGGTGATTTTACTGCTCAACATCTTACAAATCACTATTCATTTCGATAGTGTGTTTTTTTGTTTTAGGTTTTTTTTAATTTATATATATATATATTTTTTAATTTTATACTTCAACATTTAGTTTATTAGAGATTAAGATTTATGATTTATAGTGGTTTGCTTTATACGTGGTTAACTTAGTCTCATAACCCATGTCATGAGTTTGGCGGGTTAACTCAATTGATTCAAGTTTTTTGTTTGTTTTTTTTAATTGATATTTTTTTCAATTTCATCCGTCAATATTGAGTGGATTGAGAATTAGACTTCATAATTTATTTTGGTTTGCTTTCTATTAGGTTATTTCAGTCTCATAACTCGGGTAGTATAATTTTTTATCTTTTTTTAATTAATATTTTTTCAATTTCATCTTTCAACATCGAACTGATTATGAATTAGGCTTCATGATTTATTTTAGTTTACTTTTTATGAGGTTATCTCGATCTTATGACTTGTGTCACATGTTTTGTGGGTTAACCCGTGTAAACCGAAATCGTTTTGTTATGTCTTGTTTTTATATTGAATTATTTTTTCAATTTTAACCTTCAACAATGAGTTTATTGAAAATTGAGTTTCATTATTTATTTTGATTTACTTTCTATAGGCTATGATAATCTCATGACCTTAGTCGCAAGTTTGACAAGTTAACTTGTGTTGACTCAGATTATTTTTTTGTTTAGTTTGTATGAGGTTATCACAATCTCATGATTTGGATAACGGATTTGACAGGTTAACTCATGCTAATTTTTTTTTATTTTTAGTTTTTTTTTCAATTTCATCCTTCAATATCTGGTTGATTTAAAACCAAGCTTCATATATTTTTTTTCATTTTGTTTTTTATAAAGGGTCATTTGGTTGACTTGGGTCACGGGTTTGACGAGTTAACCCATGTTGACTCGGGTAATTTTTTTTATTTCATCCTTCAACATTGGGATTGCTTATCCTGATGCACGAGTTAAATTAGGTTTTTTTATTTTGATTTTTTTCTCAATTTTATCTTTCAACATTTGATTAATTTGAAATTAAGCTTCGTATTTTTTTTCTTCCTATGAAATCATTCTGGTCTCATTACCTGGATCACAAGTTTAACTGGTTAAACCATTTTGACTCGAGTTTTTTATTTTTTTTAATTGATATTTTTTTTAAAAAAACAATCTCTTTCAACATTGGATTGATTGAGAATTGAGTTTCATAATTTGTTTTCATTTGCTTTCTATAGAGTTTACCCCAATCATATGGCCCAGTTTGTAGATTTGATAGGTTAACTCAAGTTATTTGTTTTTTTGATCTTTTTTTAATTGAATTTATTTTTTCAATTTCAATATTCAACATTGATTTAATTGGGAATTGAGTTTCATATTTTGTTTTGATTTGTTAACTATAAGGTTATCTCAGTCTCATAATACAGGTCGTGTATTTGATAGGTTAAGCCGGATCGATCTAGTATATTTTCGTCTCAATATGTTTTTAAAAACATGTCGTCTTAAATTTATTTTAATTAAATTATATTTTTAATAGTTTTCAAATTATTTTTAGACTAATCAAATTAACCAAATTATATCAAATCAACTCCCATATAATTTATATTTAATTCTACCAGAGAATATGTTAGTAGCATACAATATCCTTTTATATTAAAGAAAAAGAGCGCAGAGTAATACAATAGAAACTTAGAAGCAAAGACCACGGATATGGTGCAATCCCTTGGGTCCAAAACTGTGAGGACTGAAGGAGACAAGTGAACATACCTATCATAAAAAGGCTTCCTCATTCTAGGAACCTTAATGAGAGAGAGAGAGAGAGAGAGAGAGAGAGAGAGAAGAAGTAGAAGAGGTCTGGATTGGTTTTCTACTCACCGCCGGTTCCATTCAAAGAATAAATAAAGATATCATTCCCTTTTTACTCGTTGATTCAATTCTTTAACAGCCAGCTACCATTTCTTTCTTCCCACATAAAAAAGTCCATGAAAATGACCAATTGTGAATGCTTGGAGATGTAGAAAAAACCCCAGCTAATATGCAATCCAAGCCACAAAAGTCTCTTTCTTTACTTGCAAGGTAGAAATTTGGATCATGTGAACATGTTCTGATTGGCTTAAGATGAAATCTGCCTGTCCATTTCCACTATTGGTTTAGTGAATTTGATATCAAATTGATTAACAGAGAGAGAGAGAGAGAGAGAGAGAGTTTCTTGTGATGCCTGTAGTTCCGGATCTAACAACAATCGGATTCCAATGCTAAAAATAAAAGTAATTAATCAGATTCTATTTCTGAGAATGGTTGATGATGTGTCACGCTTTGTCCCTTCTGATTATTGGTTTCCTGATTTGGACCGGAAGGATTGATATTATTTTCTTGTAATCCATGTTGAGTTTATCACTCTTTGTTTTAAATATTGCTGACGCATGGACCTTGACTTCGCAGGGCCATTTGTCTCTGACACAAATACAGATCCCTTCCTAAAAGAAAACAAAGGGAGAAGCTGTGGCGGTTCATAACAAGCAATAACTGACACAACCCTAAGAACTGAGGGGGGGTTGGAATCTGAAACAGAATCAAACAAACTACCAGACATGATTCTGTCAAGCTTCTTTCAATGAATACTATAATGTGAATGAGCAACTGGGTCTTCCTTGTTTTCTGGAAAAATCTAAGCAGGTGTCAGAAGTGATCAGAACTGAAAGGGTGATTGTTTTGTTTTGATTCGGCCACTTGTGTTCGAGTGACATGGATGATTTACCAAAAGTTTTGTATGGGTGGAGCTGGGAAGAAAACAAGCTGTTTGAGATGGCTTTGGCTGTGGTTGATGAAGAAGACCCAGATAGATGGAAGGTGGTTGCAGCCATGGTTGGAGGGAGGAAGAGTGAAGAGGATGTGCAAAAACATTATGTGATCCTTTTAGAGGATTTGCAGGGTATAGAGTCTGGTAAATTGGATCACACACTTGTTGGAGAAGCCCAGCCTTGTGTTCAAGTTGACTGCTCTCAATCTGTATGTTGGACAGATGAAGATCACAAGTATGTATTATAGCTTTAATTGATGAATTGGATTTGCTTTTAAAAAAATTTCTTTTCCTATTCTGGTTCTTCTTCCTTCTTCCTTCTGTCCGTGTTGAAGTGTTTTCATTAACATATTCTGGCTCTAATCTGATGATGCTACATGCCCGCTGTAGATATTCAGAACAGCTTCATTTAATTCTTCTAAAAGTATTTATCTTCATATCCATTCCAGATTCTCAAGTCACTAAAACACATTCAATTTATTATCTTGAAAATTCTTTATCATTTCCGTTCAGAATTTCAGATACACTCATTTTAATCGTTTGGTCAACCATGTGAATCCGATATTGCCAGTCTGAGCGACCAAGGGCCAGATAACATAGAAAATCTTTTGGTCTTTCCACCTTTTTCTACTAGGATTTTTCTGGTCTGCCTGTCATCCTTGTTTTGGTTTCTTTGACAAAATATTTCTCAGGCCATTGAGATAACAGTGTCCCAATAGGGCCCGCCAATTCCTCCCGAAAAATGCATCAGGTTTATACCTTTCCGCTGTCTAATTATGCGGTGATTTCTGGCTGATGCATTTTTATTTCCAGTCTAAAGAAAACGATCAATACAGCATATCTTGGTCGCGAGTAGCAATCCACTATTCTTCAGTCAACATACACTCAACATACGGCAAGCCTTGAGGAAACTAGGTGTAAAATCACTTGTAATAAAAAAATTAAACGTGGAGAGCACAAAGTAAATTAACGTCTGTCTCAATAGATTTACCATTTTAGCGTGAATAGGCTGCATGTAATGTATCAGTGATTGGAGCCAGCCTGGTATCATGATATTTATTTCAGACAGGTTAAAAATTCTCCTTGCCAGTAGCTTTTTGAGTTCCAACCAGAAAGAGATTTTTACTCCTTTGGCAGTTAGATTTCAGTTTGCTCAAATGTCTTATTTCTTTTGTTGCTCCTGAACTTTGCTATATCTTCGTATCCAGGTTGCTGATACGACTGGACATAGATTGATTGGTAGGGTTGGCAAACAATTCATCAGAGCAGAACTATTCCTGTTGAGCTACTGCTCAGGAAGATTGCAAGTCAGGAACATAATTGATGGTGGTAGGAGTATCAATTCTTAAGCTTTGTTCGTAGTTTGTAAGGTACAATATATATCTGTCCTTTGTAAATCAGAAGTTGCCAATGAAATGTGGATCAGAAGTGTTAATCTTCCAATCTTTGCCTTCCATTTTCTTTCCTCTTTCTTTTTTGAATTCCAAGTCTTAGCCCGACAGTCAACCATCCCACTTGTTCTTTTGCTGTTTATTACCAATGGTTTAAGTACTTAGGATTTCACAACTGGCCAGAACCATCTTGGACTTGTCTCATGCTGACCACCTGAGGCTCCTTTACCAGCACAATGTGATCAAGATGTCTAACTAAAGAAATGTTGTTAGGATTCCATACACCACACCGATTTTTGTTTATCACCAAGTCTAGTTTATGAAGAAAGCGAGGAGCTTGTGAAATAAATATTCAGAAAAGTACAATTTGCTCTGCACATTAAGCAGCCATGTGCAAGGGGAACGAACTAGGTCCAAAAAAGCGAACGGTTGACATTCCTGCATTTGTCGCAGCACAATGTTATGTTGAAGCAAAAGTACACCGTGAGAGCATGAAAATTGTTCTGTTACAATGCCATTGAGGCCCCCCGATAGTCATGGTAAAACTTGAAATTACAATCCTTTTGAGGAAATAAAAAGTAAAATATTGATGCTTTGTAAAGTTGATGTTCTTCAAGGAAGACGATACCAACATCACGATCATCAGATTATCAGTAGGTTACAAGGAATTCTCGCCTGTACTGAGAAGTTGATTCTAAGCTTTTTAGTGTCCAAACAAAGATCTCCATTGCTATTGATCAATGCCTTGGTTTTTCCTGGCAGCTCATGGCAACGTTTTGATCAATAAGCTTTTTAATACAATGATGTCATAAATCACTAATGGTCAGTGCTAGGACGATTTTTTTTCTTGTTGTTGAATAAAGTGCAGCTGCTGCTACTATATATCGCTTATCACAGTTCTAAATTAAGTGACAGAAAAAAAAAGTTAATGGAAACAAAAGAAGGGAGGAGAAAAAGAAGAGCCACAAGCCAGGGAAGAGGCAGTGCATGGGTAGAGCCAAAACAAGTACTTCTGTTAGTAGCTCCATCCATGCTCTGCCTGTTCCCCGTCTTCATCTGTCTCTTTCTGCTCCCTCTCCCCACGATCCCTGTTTACGTACCTTCACCTTTCATTGTGCTTCCATACCATGCCAGCTACTGCCACCAAAATTAACCTCTCAAAGCCTCAGCCTTCTCCTTGAAAAAAATGCTTACAACAAAGTTTTGGAACACGCTTCCCCTTGGGTGATTTGGGACCAAGCTGTCCATGGGGCTTTTATAATTCGACATGGCAAAGCATTATAGTACAGACATGTACTACCAGTTCTACTTGGGCTAGCTAACCCTGTACTGCCTCCTTTCAGTACTAATCAAATTAGGATTTCCAGGGCATTTTTTAAAGTGTAATGCGTACTGCACTCTTTTTTGTACTTGTGAAACTCAAGTCATTAACAAAAGTAATTAAACCATTCTTAATTATACTGATTGTCATATGCAATTATTTTAAAAAAAAAAATGTTAACTCTTTACTATCTTCTTTATACAAATTCCGCAATCATATTCATAAACAATTATTTTATAGGGGACTTGATTGGAAATATTAATAGAGTTACTTCCAACAACCGAAATCTCCAAGATCCTTCACTGGTGAACAGATATTTGATTTTATAAAACTGAAATTAGGTCCGCGAAGATAACCATGTCATGTGCAGGTTGCAGACTTGTCGTCCTGCCAGTGGAGTAAAATGTAGATTCTGATTTGCTCCCACGGAAACCAGAAGGCAGAAAAAACATGGATTACCATCGAAATCAAGAGAGCAGAACAAATGCCACACTAAAATTAAAGCATTGCATAATCCGATACAAACCCTTAAAAGTCACACTTGCATCAGAGTTCAACCTCCTTTCCCGTCTAACCTATTCCTAAAACTAAACAGGCAGCCTGATATCGATCTATCTGACATGTGCTTAATGAATTTAAGGTACAGCTCTAGAAAACGTGATGCATCTAATAGGCCACATTGCATGATACTTTATTGTGGCCTTCTCCTTTGCACCTGCTGCAATGCAGTGGCCTTTTAACCACTCCTCTTGACCGAATTCTTCTCTTTTTGGGAGAGCCAGAGATTCGACGAAGAGGGGAAGGAAGTACCTGAACCTCTGACAATTCTTGAGGTGCAGGCTTATCCACTGTTGGAACAGGCTTTATTGATTCAGAATATGTTAAGCGATAAGCTTCAGTTGTATAAAATTTGGAGCAGTAATCATATACATCCCTACCAATGTGTTGAAGCACCGCCACAGCATGCGAACACGGGAAACCATTAAGTTGCCATTCCCTGCAACTGCAGTCCCAGGCATCTATGTTAACAACATTAACTGCACCCAAAAAATCCTGCACCTCAAAAGTGTTACTGGGTGAAAACATAACTTGAAGCGACTGTGCCTTGAGAATCTCTTTCTGCAATTTATCCTCCACAGATGGAGTTAATCTTGTAATCCACTGATCTGAATCCACCTTTCGATTGTAAATTAGCTCCATCAATTTATGGCGAATGGTATCAATAATCTTCGTTACTGGTAATGCCGTGAGCTCATTTAACCAACTATAAAATGACTCAGCAATGCCTGATGTTATATGGTTGTACCTTGCACCTTCGAAAAATGAGTTTGCCCAGTGCACAGGCTCACTTTGCAAAATCCATTCATAAGCTTCGGGTGAAATACTCTTGATGCTTTCGATGCACTTTCTAAATGCATCAAGTGTAGGAGCATATGCAGCATCGTAAAGATGTCCAACGATGACACCAATAATTTCATGAATGCATGGACCCTTAAGATCCCTCTTCAACTCTTCTGCCAGATAGCGAAGGCAATAAGCATGGTAAGAATTCTCAAAAACCACAGAAATTGACTGTCCTAGTGCCATCTGTCTATCTGCCACAAATGTTATTGGCTGAAGTGTCGGAAGTGCAGATTTCAACTGTACCAAAAACCAATGCCAGTTATCACCATTCACCACATCCACAATAGCAAAAGCAACAGGGAAAATACCATAATTTCCATCCACTGCTGCTGCAGTCAGCAATTCTGACTGATATTTTGATTGCAGGCTCATAGTATCAAGGAAAAGCAAGGGGCGACAACCACTCTGAAAACCATGTAGTGAAGCATGAAAGGCAACAAATAAACGATGAAAACCCAGGTCCTCCCTGGTGTTAAGAGAGACAGCAGTACCCGGATTTGTCTCTACAATCTTCTCGCACAACCATGGTAATTGATTGTAGGCCTCTCTGTATGAACCCTGAATCTCCTCTGTGGCAGCCTCCATCCAACGTCGAACCTGTGAATATCTCAATTCAATTCCAAATTCCTGCTGAATTTGATTAGCAATTTCCTTGGGTTTGACATTAGGACTATCATGCAACTTTTCTTTGACAATACCTTCCACTACTTTCTTTGAGGCTCGAGGATGACTATCTGTACCAGTACCAGCTCCACATGTATGTATTTCATTCAGCCTCTTAATTCGGAATAAGTGTGTGGTAGACAACCTTGATGCAAAAATCCTCCAAGGGCAGCCATCAACACTACACTTGACACTTACACGCATACTATCATTTTTCTTAAACTTGACTGTGAATCCCTGAGCAATGGAATACTTGCGTAAAGCATCACGGACTTCACGGACATTATTAAACTGCTGGTGAAGACCAGTTATGCAATTCTCCCATAACTTAACACGTTTCAGCTGTCCAACACTCTCAATTTCACTAGCAGCTGCAGCCAAGGTGTTGAATCGCCCAGCATTCTCAGAAGCAGGAGCAGAAGCAAGAAAAGCAGGAGCGGGAGCGGGAGCAGCAGCAACAGGCGTAACATTGAGAGGGGTCTCTTGTTGGACCAATCTCTTCTTGCTGGCCCTGGAAGACCAATCATACATTAACATGAAATAAAACACAAGTATGACAATTACATCAGTTTGGAAACAATTATATCCACATGGTCAGCAGCATCTCATTACAGTTCAAATCAAAGATCAGACCCTTGCCAACATTTTAAGAATACCATAAGAAGCCAGGCGATCCATCCAACAGAGGAAAGTAACATAAACCTTCCTCTTCCACATTTTAAGAAGATATGCAAATTACCTTTTCCGTGGAGTTGTAATCAGGGCTCCAGTTGTACTAGGCATAACTGAGGCTAAAGCTGTTGAGTTCTCATTCTTAATGACAAAAACATCCACAGTCACCGAGTTTCCATGAAAATCAAGGAATCGTTGAAGGTCTTTGTCACTCGAAATCGTGATCAGAGTCCGCATGTTATTGGGCAGAAAGTACTTGATGGTCATTGAATCAGCTCCATACTTCCACATATCAGCCATCTCCGACCTCAAATCATCAAATTTAGTCTCACGACTTACACTAATAGCATGGGCATCTCCACCAACATATGACAAGGAACCATCACTAGCAGTGGTAAATTTCCCACCAGATTGACATATCACAATAGGGTTACTCATCACTTTTTTCCAATTCTTTGCCACAAGTGTCAATTATCGAATTCAACAAGACCAAAACAAATAATCTGTCCAGAAAAGAATTAATAAATAAATAAATTAATCAATGGAAATCCAGTTCTAAACAAGACATAGCTAGCTGTAACAAATTATAAAATTTGAAATACACAAATCTTGACAATTGATATCCTTTGTACGCAGTCACAGGACTATTCAGCAGGTTCAAACAGTAAGCATGCTAAGCAATTGTTAATTAAAAAAAAAAGCTTTCTTTCTTGCAAATTATGAAATATAAAAAATTGAACGCAGGAGCAAACCTAAATTCAACATATGACAACAATGTAGTACGAAAATAGAATAACTTTGATAGAAAAACAATCAAAAGAAAAGAGAGGGAAACAAACTGACCCAGGTGCTGAAATTGCAAGACAAGGCCAAAAACCCTCGCTTTTACTCCATCAAAGAAGAAAAAAGAAACCCTGGATTTAAGATTTGGGGGGGGGGGGGGGTTAGGGTTTGAATTAAGGTGGGTTTTGGGTTTTGATGATGAAGGAGGTGAATTGAAATAAAATTGTGGTTTTGGATTGATTGGAAATTTCGAGGTTAGGTTTTGGACTTCTAGGGATCTCTCTCCTCTCTCTCTCTCTGTCAAAATTCTCAAAAGTACCGAGAGTTGGATGAAAACGCAAATTACCATAAAAAAGAGTGGCTGACCTATATAAACAAAGACAAATTCACTCCTCGTTTTCATTGTTTTTGGGCTTTAAATGTGGGCCTATTGTCGGTGTACTAGGCTGGAAATGCAATCTCATAGTTGGGCCGTGTATTCTAATTGTAGGCCTGGTTGAATGCAGATCAGTCAGGACATATAAAGACAAACCAAATAATTCCTTAACGTGTCAGCCCATACTAAT
>Ga0325402_1007301_pt1 | contig 10477 bp, 2 predicted proteins | sample PopdelMetagenome_22_FD_207212 | JGI IMG/M metagenome (GOLD analysis project Ga0325402, IMG submission 207212) | Populus deltoides microbial communities from Bellville, Georgia, United States - Xylem-PdKOR-R3 | ecosystem: Host-associated > Plants > Phyllosphere > Stem > Wood/Secondary xylem... | reverse complement strand
ACCATTATACCCAGATATATTTTTTAGACACTTTCAAGGCAAAAAAAGCTTCTAATATGAGTTCCCTTCATTAAATGAGACTATTTGACTAAATGATTGACCGTTTTGGTAGCTAAAATCATCGCCAACAATGTTTTTCTTTCTTTAGCACTGGAATCCAGCGATCTCTCTATCCTCTTTCTCGAACCAAAGACTACAAAATAACAAAATTGAACTTTTGTACCAACATTTAATTGAAAGAATATCGAGGAACCAAATATGTATAATTTTTAAAATATAAGGACTAAATTAAAATTTTGTGTGAATTTTGAAACCATCAACCATTTGTGGTGTCTTTTCTAATTTGGTCTTCTGACTTTTAATTTTATCCTTAATTAATAAATTTAATTCAATTGCAAACTTGGCCTAAAATGAATACAATCGCACAAAAAAAAATTTAAGAACCAAATTGAAAAAAAAAATCTTAAACAATAGGTCCAAAGTAAAATGCAAGAAGGTAAATAATGTTGTATGCACACTAAAAAGGGCACACCCTTTAATGTTTTACGCAATTATTATAAAAACAAAAGGGCTTAGTTTTTCTCACTATAACCTTACTCATAATGCACACAATGCATTGTGTTTTTTTTCTTTTGGTTTTTTGGTAGCTTAACTTTTTTTTTTTTAATTTTATCTTTATATAATATATTGATTTAGGCTTAGACTTGATAATTTTTTTAGTGACTTAGTATTGGGTCCTTACAGTGTCGAGAAACAAATTCAACACTCAGTTGATGCTTGATTTGAAAAAATTAAATTCATTTTTGTTGATTCAAAACAATTTAGACTTTAAAGATCAAATTTAAAACAAATCAAATTTCCAACCCTTTTGCTAGCCATGTCAAGAACCAAAGGGTAACAATAGATAACATGTGTGTTACACATGTCAGCATATGGGGGAATGACACCACGCTTTGGTGGCTCGTGAGTCTTTTCTGGCCTCTAAAGAGGGTCTTCACCAGTGCAATTAGAATTGTCTTAACGGTGGCTATATTATGGGGTGGTGTGTGTCAATGGTGTAACTTTGACGATCCATTCATTTTTGTTTTATTTTTCTCTCTCTTCTCAACAATTTTTATGCCTTACATTCTGTAAATTAGAAAAGAGGGCTGCCATTTATTTTGATGTTAAATTTGATCCTTATTATTTTAATTATTATTTTTAGCATTAATTTTTTTTTCAATTTCATCATTCAATATTGGGTTGGTTAGGAATTAAATTTCATGATTTTTTTTATTTTCCATAAAGATTTCCCGATCTCATGGCCCGAGTAATAGGTTTGGCAAGTTTATCCGGGTTTACCTTGATCTTTTTTTTTTTGTCTTTTTTATTAACTAATTTTTTTCCAACTTCATCCTTCTATATTGAGTTGTTTGTGACTTGGGCTTCATTTTTTTTTTGTGATTTTTCTTTTATTGGGTTATGCTGATCCCATAACTTGGATCGAGGGTTTGCCAGACTAACATGGGTTGACATGGGATGCATTTTTTGTTTTTTTTTCAATTTTTCCTTAAACATTGGGTTGGTTAGGAATTGAACATTATAATTTTTTTTATTTGATTTTTATAGGAATGTCCTAGTCTCATGACCTAAGGCTAGTGTTTAGCAAGTTAACTCGGGTTGACTAAGTTTTTTTATTTTAATATTGAATATTTTTCTAGTTTTGTCCTTCCATATTTTGTTAATTAATATATTTTTAATATTATTAGATTAATTAAATATGTATTTCTATATGTTATTTTATTGAATTCCATTTAGGCCTCGATTGTTTGTTGGAAAGTAGTTTTTTTTTTAAAAGTGGATTCCTGAAAAAAGAGTTATTTTCTGATGTTTGGTCATGTCATGAAAAATTAGTTGGAAAATACTTTTCTAGTATTTGGTTATGTCATGGAAAATGAGCTGAAAAATAACTTATTAATGTTTCGATTTTTTTTTCAAGTTTATTAAAAGAATGATGACCAAATTTTACAGATAAAAAAGTTGAAGGATGATGAAATAAAAAAATATAATTTCATAAATTATTTCAAATAAAATAAATAACAATCAAAATAATAAAAACCAAATTTGACAGATAAAAAAGTTAAAAGATGATTAAATTAAAAAAATATAATTTTATAAATTATTTCAAATAAAATAAATAGCAATCAAAAGAACGAGGATCAAATGTGATAGATAAAAAATTTCAATTAAAAAAAATGATAAAACAAAAGCAAATAACAATCAAAATAATTAGGATTAAAGTTGATATAAAAATCAAATTCTAAGGGATGAAATTAAAAAAAAGATTCAAAACAAAATATATAGCAATCAAAAGATTAAGGATCAAATTTGATATAATAAACAAATAATAAGATATTTCTGAATTTCTCACAACTTTTAAAAAATATTTTTCATTCAAAATAAAAAGAAAAAACCTTTTTAAAAACCAAATTAAATTTTTTTACTGAAAAATATTTTTTATTAATCAACTTTTTTAAAAGTAAATAGACACATAAAAATAATTTCTATAAAATCACTTTTTATGAAACAAATAGACCTTTCTTTTGACTTTGAACTATAAAAATTGTATTACAATATTTACAACTGTTTTTGTTGTTTATGTCATCATGATCAGAATTTTTTTAGTTAGGTTTATTTACCATGGTTGCTTTTTTTTTTTTATTACTATATAATTGAATGAAATGAATTTATTGAAATCAGTTGTGTCTAAGCTCAAGTCACAATTTTTTTTTTGTTATGGAAAACATGATAGTAATACCTGAATTTTTTTAGAAGATTTTTTGGCCTGGTATACCATGTAGATGGAATTAATTTAAAAACTTATTTGTTTTCACGTTTCAAAAATATTTTTTTAAAAAATAATTTTTTTATTTTTTATTTTTAATTTATTTTTATGTGTTAATGTAAAAATAAATTTTAAAAATTAAAAAATATATTATTTTAATATATTTCTAAAACGGTAGTATGAAAAACAACTAAACGTATCTAATTATATCTTATACAAAGACCAATTTCACATACTACATTAATGGGTTTGAAGAATTTCACCTAATGAATTGCAGTTTTCAGCACCGTACATATCTTTCTTTTGCCTGGCTCCCACACAAATTAGCCAAAATGCAGCAAAGAGCACAGCTTTGACACTCCTTTAAGGGCAGCGTCTGTGTTTGCATGTGAGACTAATGAATTTGAGGATTTGATCCTCGGTTGCAGTGCTATCCACATAGATCCTGAGGCGAGGCACAAGAGTGAAGGAATAAATACCCCTCAAAAGAAAGAGAGAGAAGAAAAGCAGCGAAAAGAGAGAGAGAGGGGGGTCTTCATCCTTAACACCCAGATCATTTGACGCCACCAGATTCTTCTCTTTTTTCTCTTCTTTTTTTCCCATCAATATATAGATAGATCCAGCGATCATACACTAGTGAAAAAAGAAAGCTTAGTAACAACCAACCCCCGCATCTCTTACTACACAACCTTCAATTCTCTCCCTGTCCTGTCTCTCTCTTTGCACAAGTTAAAAGGGATCCAAAATATATCTAACATCACCAACAAGTGCTATATATTGAGCTTACAGACTCATGCCCAAGATTATCACTCATGACCGAGGAGCACATGATTACAATTGAGAAGAATAGATAGGATAAGAAGGGTCCAAAATGGATGTGAGTAGGAGAAGAGCTGGGGTTAAAACTAGTGTTGTAGCAGGTTCTGTGTGGGAGAGCAGAATGAAACTTGATGAAGTTAAAGGTGGAATTAAGGTATTTAACGGAGAAGAGAATGTTGAAGAGAGTAGAAGTAGTCATGGAGATACTGCAAAAAAGATTGTAAAGAGAGGAGGAGGACAAGCTGGTATAAGTACTGGTGTAGCTGTGAGTGGCAAGAGAAAGACTTGGAAATCTGAGATCTTTGAAGGTCCAATTCAGATTGCAAAGGGAAAAACTAGTGAAGTGCAGTGTAAAGAGTTGAGTGTTTCGGTAGATGGAATCAGGAAAAGTCCAGTTCAGGCAAGAAAGGGGAGATCTGAAGGGAGTAATAAAGAGCTTAGGTTGTCTGTTGATGGTATTGATAAAAGCTTTATTCAGGTCGAGAAAGTAAGTAAAGAGCTTGATGGAATTCCAATTCAGGTCAAGAAAGGAAGTTCTGAAGCAAATAGAGAGGTTGGTGTTTCTGTTGATGAAAATGAGAATAGCCCAAGTCAGACAAGGAAACAAAGATCTGACTCAAGAGAGGTTTTTGAATATGATGTAGAATTAAGGAAAGTAAAATCTGATTCTGTTAAGGTTTCAAAGCAATCTGGTATCGGTAAAGATCCTGTACCTGATGGTGGGGATGAAAGTAATTCAGTTCAGTTAAGGAAGGCAAAGTCAGAACCTGACAAGGTACTGAATGAATCGGTTAATCGAATTGAGAAGAGCCCACCTGAAATCGAGGAGACTGGATCTGAGGAAACTTGTGAAGAGTTTGGTATGTGCCAAGAAAAGGTAATTTCTAGTAGCGAAACCAATGAGTTAATAAAGAAACCAGCTCCTGATCTTTTGGTATATAATCCTCCTCCTGGTGATGATGAATTTGAGGGAGACGAAGAAGAGGAAGAAATTGAGATCGAGATTGAAAAGAAAACCTTAGATATTAAGGAGATTAAGATACCAGAAGAGAGGCCTAAGAAGGTTGAAACAAATGTAGCAGAACAAAAGCCTAAGAAGATGGAGATTTGTATAGCAGAACAGAAGCCTAGGAGAGTGGAAGTCGGCACGCCTCAACATAAACCTAAGAAGGTGGAGGTCAGCACACCTGGGCAGAAACCTAAGAAAGTGGAGTTTAGCACACCTGAAGAGAAACCTAAGAAGGTAGTGAGTGAAGTGAAAAAAGTTGAGCGATTTAACAACAGAACAGCACCAACTTCTTCAGATGTGAATAAACAACCTCCTCCTGTGTTAAGAAGAGCAACACTTTATCAAAATCTTGCAAAGGCTGCTGCTTCTCCTTGTAAGTATGCTTTACTAATCTATTTATTCATTGAATTGTTGTCTTTGTTGGGATTGCTTCATTTATTTTTGTCTCAATGTTTTTGCCATACTTTCTGCTAGCAATTCCAGTTGCTAATGAATACCAGAGTTTCAAAGAAACTCGTAGGCATAGCAACCTTCAAAACCTGGGTGAGTTAATCGTTTCTTGGAAAGCTAAATTCCTTTTACTCTGTACTATTTTTGATCAACTAGTTTGACACGAAATTCTCTGAATTTGGGTGTTCTTTGAGGGGTTTTCAGTGGATTTAGTAATGTGGAGAGACCTATCGAGATCTGCATTAGCCTTTGGATTGGGCACATTTATCATAATCTCATCCTCCTACTCTAAAGATCTCAATGTCAGGTTAGATACTGCAAATAAAACAAGAACACTGAATTCTAAGTTGACTTGCCTGCCTACTGCATTTACTCTGTTTTAAGGCACATATCTATACTAAACTCTGCTTGATCATTTCTTTTGCAGTTTCATTTCTGTGATTTCCTACCTGGGTCTTGTTTATCTTGCTACCATTTTTCTGTATAGATCACTTATTTGCAGGTAAACCTCTAGTACAATAGTCAACAAAACAAGATTAACAAAAAAAACCACCTGATTAGTTAGTGCCATTGGTTTTTAATTATACCTTTTTCTTGTTGAAATTCAGGGGAGTTATAGATATAGATGATGATAGAAGCTATGTGGTGGGTGAAGGTGAGGCAATTTGGTTATTAAAATTGGTTCTGCCTTACTTAAACGAGTGCCTGTTGAAAATTAGAGCCCTTTTTTCTGGTGATCCTTCCACAACAATGAAGGCAAGTTCCCTTGTTTGAGTTTGATTACTTTTATGTCCATTTGAGAGAGGCTCAAAAAGCTGATGAATTACGAGTCTGTGACAATGGCAGATGGCAGTGCTACTCTTTGTTCTTGCCAGGTGTGGCAGCTCCATAACCATCTGGAAGATGGCAAAATTGGGTAGGTTTCCTTTTCATTTGTCTAATTTCAGAAATTTAGAAATTATAAACGAGAAGAAGCAACAACTCATCTTAAGCAAAAGGGTTCCCTTTAGCACATGGTAAACGAAATTTACATTAATTTCCACAGCCTGCAGTAATTCTTGAAATGTTTCCTTGGCTTCAAAACCAAAGGGGAACCTCTTAAATTCCCTGCATGTTCTTTCACCCTTTCCCCCCCACTGAAACTATGGTTGTGCAGGCTTTTTCGGCGTTTTCATTGTACCAAAAGTCTGCTCTTCCTACTCCACACAGTTAACTGCATATGGTAAATCCTCGAATTATAATCTCTTTCGTTTCTCTGTCATATTTCTTTCATTGAGTTATGATTTTATACCGTTAGATCACACACAAACGACAGCCCACTTGCACCAGTCACACAAACGTAGACTGACATAGTTTACCAAACCTGACAGATCTTGGTTTTCATCATGTAACGGTTCTATTGACAAAGATGATGTCTCCTCCGTAGGAGGATCTGGGTCCAAAAGAAATAAAGAGCGTATTAGAATCCAAATCTAACCATGATATTATTATCTCTAGTATTGGATGCTAATTTTGTCAACCATAAGAAAGAAATGGAGATTAAAGGGTGGGACCATCCTGATAATAATATGGGCTCAAGATTGCACTTCAACTGGAGGGTTCTCACTAATTTTTATAATAAAACCCAATGTGAAGGTAAATTTTGGATTCGACGATTTCGAGATGCTTGGGACTCATGCTCGCACAAAAAGGCCGTGGCTTTAGGTATCTTCTCCCTCGTGTGGAACCTGTCTTCAATGGTTGCTCGCATTTGGGCTGGTAAGGGCACCCCTTGTATACTTTTTGAATAATATTCGTTATGTCTGGCCAGATGTGAAAGTTAAACTAGCCGTCGTTACCATGTAACGTTAATATACCGTTTTTGCAGTGTTTATGATGTTTGTGGCCGTCCGATATTATCAACAGACCATGGAGAGAGATGACTGGGTGGAGGAGGATGATGCAGAAGCTGATGAGACGTGGCATGGAGATAGTGGAGGACAGGGACAAGTGAGGGGTCCCGCTTCGATAGACGTAAATGAAGTGAGAAAGGGATCCTAAGAAGATTGATACAGTGTATTAATTGATGTGGTGTGATACGAAATGATTTTTATTTTCTTTTTCTCATTCTTGTATCTCTTTTTTTTTTCTTGGATATTTTACTGTAAATATTTTTTTTTTTGGACATGACTAACAAGCTACGATGGTAAGTTGGCAAATAATTGTCTTTCTTACTTCATATCTAATTTGTTATAAATTACAGAACAAAAACCAGTGAATAAATTAAAAAAAAACTAATATAGGTCATTTATTCGTTCATGATACGGTGTGATTGCTTTTAATGTATAGATTTTAATATTGCACCCTTGGTTATTGAGTGTTGATAAATTAATATTTTATTAAAAGAATTAAAATAATGAAAACGGTAAATATACCGGGTTCAATAAAGATAGTTGGACTTTGTAATCAGTCAAATTAAGGTAACGTTGATCTGATAAACATGTCAGATTCAAGATATCTTTGTCAAGTCTTAGATAATATGGTTCTAGCGAATATGCTAGACTTAAGACATTTAAGCTTGATAGTTAGCCATGTTCAAGGTAACATGGGTCTGACGAATATATCAGACCCAAGGCTGTTGGACTTGACAACTAGCAAAGTGTAGGTAAAGTGAGTTTGACGAACATGTCAAACCCTAGGTAGTTGGACTCGGCAGTTACCAAGTTCAAGGTAATGTAAATCTGACGAACATGTTAGACCTAAAGTAGTTGGACTTGATAGTCAGTCAAGCTCAAGATAACATGGGTCTAGCAAACATGCTGGACCTAAAAAATTTAGACATTATCAAATTCTAAGGCTTTATGATTGATCGTAGATTATCCTCTACAATATAAGTGTTAAAAACATGGTAAACCATCATATCTCTCAATCTAGAATAATTGTTCATATTAAGGTGATGATTTCTCTATATTTATATGCATACATAAAGTCTTTTAGGGGACCTATCATACTTACTGTCTCATTAATGATATGTAAGAGATATTTTCCTCCCATTCATGTCATTGAAAGCAAAGGACTTTCCGGATTTTTCTTTTTATAAAAACAATAAGATTCATCAGGTATAAATATCTTCTAAACCATCCATGTAAGGGGTTTACAAAAAAAACTCTCCTCTTCTTAAGATAAAAATATATAAAAACTTCAGAGCATTAATCAATTTAGAACTTAAGAACAAACATTTTTGCCCTTGGAGTTTAAGGTTTTTTGAAGTCATTTACTGCTTTAAGTCATTTAATACCCTTTTCATAAAGATACCGACTTTATCATTAGAGGGTCTTTAAGCCCCATCCAATTGAGACTGTTTTTGCATGTATTCAAGACTTTCATAATCAACTTAGAGTTCCTTGGATGAAGAAGTTCAAGTATTTTAACATATTGATTAACCACCATCCCAAATACCAAATAACCTTTTATTTATGTATTTTGGATTTTACAACCTCATAAATGACATTGTCTTTGAGAAAACTTTACAAAATGTCATATACAACTCTATTGTGTAATTGTTTTTCCCTTCTTATCTTTATTGATGGCAGATAATCAGGACACTCCTAGAATATGACAAGTTACTGATCTCTTTACCACAATATATATTCCAACCACCGAACAACTGATTCTTCAACAATTAATGGAACAAATACACTCCTCACCCAAGTAGTGTTGGTGAATCAACAAGCGAGAGAAAATCCACCACCATGGATTGCAGCTCCTCCATAGCAAGTTGCTGCATTTCTACACTCCACGACAGCAGGCCCAACCTAGTGTCCATAGATAACTATATTATCCAGAAGAGTGCGAGCAAAATGATCCCCTAGAGGATGCTCAACCTCAGAGGCCATCAAGCCAATCTAAGGAGCATTCACACCCTCGTGATGCTCGGGCATGAAGTGGCTATTCTAGGTGCCTATTTAGGCAACATGAGAAAGAGGTAGTTCGTCCATCATGCCATCTTTGACCACACACATCAAGTTCCCCTAAGTCTGATAGGCGTAGGAGTGGCAAACATCTGGAAGAAAAATTCATCCAGGAGGACATCTACACTCCTTATCAGATTAGAGATTCCCCTCTATCAAGACGTGTGTTGAACACATGCATACCCATATATTACAAAGCCACCAAAATGACCTTAGAAAATTACGATGGACTCATAGACCCTATGGAACATGTATAAAATATATGTAGAAGTTTAGAACTGGTCATTCAAGATAGTCATGCCATATGCAAGATCCTCCTTATGACTTTCAGAGTTTCTGTAAGGGCATGGTACAATAACTTGTAACTACGTTCAGTCACCAGCTTTAATGATCTTTGCGCCAAGCTAGTGACACACTTCAATACAAGTATTCCAGCCAAAAAAAGTTTCATTGAACTCTTTGGAATCACCCAAGTGAAGGATGGGCCTACCAGAACATACATGAAGAGGTTCAACGAGGAAATGCTAAGGTTGAAAACTTGATCAAATCGGTAGCTTTTAAAGCTCTTATTAGTAGGGTAAAGGAAAAAGCCTTGTGGAAGAAGTTGTACGCTCTACCAGATAGAAGATTACTAAAGGTGAAACATGCCATGGAAAGTCACATCCAAGTAGAGGAGGTGAGTACACTAAGCCTTGGTCCTCCCTATTTTACCAGGGACAAACAATCAGAGAGGTTCCCTAGACGAGGTCGCTTGCCCAAACAAGACCGCTCTCCTAGAAGAGATAGCAATCCCAAGAGGAATTAGAAGAAACCAACCAGGGAAGGTCTGGGTTATCCTGAAGTACATGCTTCTCCTTTAAACATCTCAAGAGGAATTAGAATTTAAACTTTATTCTATTAATTTGTTTTTGCTTTTGTTAAATGTATTTTTCAATTCAATTTAGGCCCCGTTTGTTTGCCGGAAAGTAGTTTTCTTTTGGAAAGTGAATTTCGGGAAAGTGAATTTCAAGAAAGTGAATTATTTTCTGATATTTGGTAGTGTAATGGAAAATAAGTTAAAAAACATTTTCCAGTGTTTGGTTATGCCATGGAAAATGAGCTGGAAAATAACTTATTAATGTTTTATTTTTCTCAAGTTTATTAAAATAATGAGGAACAAATCTTACAAATTAAAAAGTTGAATGAGAATGAAATTGAAAAAAAAAATAATTTAATAAATTATCTCAAATAAAATAAATAATAATCAAAATAATAGAGATCAAATCTAAAAAATAAAAAAAATAAAAGATGAAGAAATTAAAATAATAATAATTAACATTTCATAAATTATTTCAAATAAAATAAGTAACAATCAAAAGAATGAGGACCAAATTTGATAGATAAAAAATTTCAATAAAAAAATGATAAGGGAAAAGCAAATAACAA
>Ga0325402_1007299_pt1 | contig 10480 bp, 8 predicted proteins | sample PopdelMetagenome_22_FD_207212 | JGI IMG/M metagenome (GOLD analysis project Ga0325402, IMG submission 207212) | Populus deltoides microbial communities from Bellville, Georgia, United States - Xylem-PdKOR-R3 | ecosystem: Host-associated > Plants > Phyllosphere > Stem > Wood/Secondary xylem... | reverse complement strand
TTTTTTATATATAAAACACCTCTATGATCTTAATTCGAACAATCACATTTTTTTGGTTTGATTTGTTGGACGGTAAAGGCCTTTTTATCCAGAGTGAATTAAGCTGATTTTCCATTAATTTTGACTTTTAAAATGAGAGGAGGGAAAAGTGTAAGAGTTCTATTACTATGAGATCAATTTTTTTTTAAAACATAAACTAATTAAAATCTCAAAAAAAATAATTGTAAAAAAATAAAAAAACTGAAAAAATAATTCACCAAATTCTTCTATATTTTTAATTGTACATAGCTAGAGTTTCTTTTTTAATTTTTATTTACATATATAGTTTTTTTAGTTATTTATAAAAATAAAATAAAAAATGATTAATGTTTTGGTTAATAATTAACTTATTCATCCTTAAATTTGTTTTGTCTATTTTTTTTATAACAATTTTCATTTTTTCTAGCTAACTTTTCATTCATTCATGCTAGATTTGTTTTTATTTTTATTTTTATTTTTTCATATTTCTTGTTTTTAGCCAAATCTTTATTTTATTTTCAAAAGACAAAGAAAAGAAATAGGAAGGAAATAGATCTTTTATTTGAGTCTTGACTTCTTAATAATATATATATTTTGCCAGTGGTAAATAAATTAAAAATGGCAAATACTGCTTCTTAATAATTTTTTTTTGTTTTTATAATCTCGGAATCTTAATTATTTTTATTTTATCTGGAATTAAACGAATATAAATCTGACACGTGTCTCTTTAAAAAAATAAAAAACAATGAAAAATCCAAATTAAAATCCCATAGAAATTATTATTAAAAAAATCGAGATCCTGTATTTGTGGGGTCGAAAATGTCCTTGAACAGACAATGTTCATTGTATCACAAAGTAGTCGTACATTTTGAGGTCATAGATGATGTAACCTCATCGCAAGCCGGCGAATGACGGAGCAAAAAAGGAAAAGAAAAAGAAAAAGAAAATCCCATGTGAAGACAACGAGTGATTATTTTCATATTTTAAAAGTATTTTTTAATTTAAATTATTTTTTATGTTTTCACATTAATTTTTTATATGTTTATATATATATATAAATTTTAAAAAATAAAAAATATCATTTTAATATATTTTTAAATAAAATATATTTTAAAAAAAATTTAAAAAATACCCACAATCAATACCTAAAAAAAATTAGCGTGGCCTATACTCTTTCGTGTCTTGTTTTTAATAGATTTTTTCCACGGAAGGTTGGTGAAATGTTGAGAACTTGGAATTGACTTTGCAAATAATTACGAGGGCTTCCTGCAAGCTTCTTGGAAGTTTATGGGTCCCGAAAAGCATGTGTGAACATGGAGAGTTGTTGGAAGAAACTTCCAAGAGTTTGAAATATACAACACACCCTCGTAACCAAAGCAGCATGTGGCGCAATTTCTTATACATCCAGGGACGGCAGCGTTTTTACTGTTCATGAATTATTATAGATTGAAATAGTCAAGTTCTTAAAATTTTCTAATTTGATATTTTATTATTGAGTTTATTTATGATTGAGTTTTTCAATTCGTTTCATCTCACTATTAGATTGAAGTATCATTCGATTCATGGCTAAAATTTATTTTATTTAGAAAATACTTTACTAAGAGCTTGTTTGGTAGTGTGGTTGCGGTTGCTTTTCAAATAACTTTTCATGCCGAAATGTATGCCAATGATGTTATTTCATTTTTTAAAAATTATTTTTGACATCAACACATCAAAACGATCCAAAACATACAAAACATATACAAAACAAACGGTGTCTAACACTTAAATATGTTTGATATTTTTTTTATTAGGATTTATTGTGTAGCACGTGGTAATAAGCTAGTATTTAACTATAACATATCGTAGATGGATTTGGAGGGTGCTTGACAGTGTGGTAGCGGTTGCTTTTCAAATAACCTTTTGTGCCGAAATACATGCCAATGATATTTTTTTATTTTTTAAAAATTATTTTTGATATCAGCACATCAAAACAATCCAAAACGTGCAAACCATATTAAATTTTAGCCAAAAAAAAAATAATTTAAATTTTTTGGGACTTAGAGGTGATATCATCTAATATCAAATATGTTTAGGGTAAGATTGATGAAATCAAAAGTTTTGATGCTAATTTTGATAATAAATAATACTTTAGGGATTAAATTGAGGTTTTCTCCGAGACCTTTTCTATTCTTTTGACTTGATTCTCATTTTGTTCTTAGGAGATTTTTATTTCATGTTCACACATGTTAATAATTTAAAACAATAGACAGAACTATTCTTGGAAGAATTAGTCAAGAAAACTCGACCATTCCAAAATCCAACAATGTGTAAGGGGGCCCACTCTCCCTTGTTGACAGTTCCTCGAAGGACCTCTCTCTGTTCTTACAAGAAGAATCCTATAAATCTCAAGTTTCTGGATCTAAAACTCTGTGCAACCCTTTCAGAGAAACCAGAACCTCATCAGGGGAAACAGTTTCAGTACTTTGTGCTATTTTTGGTGCGCCATAGCCAAACACTGAGAACTTGCTTGTCCTTGAAACAAGGAAAGAAAAAGGGTTCATAATTTCTCTATAGTCATATCTCATCATCCCTGCTTCTACAAGTACCTCGCAAACAATCATGGATAAATCCTTAACAACAACTTTGTTGTTTTCTTGCTTTCTGTTGATCTCCTTGTCTGTCTCATCTTTAGCTCAAAGTTGCAGTAGCTACTCTTTCTCTAACACCCAAAAATACACCGCCTGTAATGAACTTTCTCAATTGAGCTGTTCTCTTCACTGGACCTACCACCCATCAAACATGACAGCTGATATTGCATTTCGCAAAACTGGAGCATCAACAACAAATTGGATTGCATGGGCTCTAAATCCCACTAGGCAAGGAATGGCTGGTTCACAGGCTCTTGTAGCTTACCGACACTCCAATGGCACCGTGATTGTTTACACAACCCAAGTAGATGCATCCGGAAGTATGCAACCTGCTAGCTTGAGTTTTGGGGTTCCCAATATTAGTGCAGAGTACACAGGAGGGGATATGATAATTTTTGCAACACTTCAGCTTTCTGCTAGCTTGGTGACGACCAACCAAGTTTGGCAAGAAGGTCCTCTGAGTGGAGGTAGTCCTGGTCGACATCCTACCACTGGACAAAATATACAATCAGTGGGGACTGTGAATTTTGTTTCTGGAACAGCAACTTCAACTGGAGGAGGCACTAGCTCAAAAGCCCGCAAGAGAAATGTAAGTGGATGGTCAATTAATTATGCAGTATTTGTTGGTATAGGATGCTTGCTAGACATGAATTCAGCTTAAATCATTATTCTAAACGTGAATGAAATTGATTTTTTCAGGTTCATGGAGTGTTAAACGCAGTGAGTTGGGGAATTCTTATGCCCGTGGGAATCATTATAGCTAGGTACCTTAAGGTGTTCAAGTCAGCAGGCCCAGCATGGTTTTACCTGCATGCTATTTGCCAAACTTCTGGTTACGCAGTTGGGGTTGCTGGATGGGCAACTGGTATTAAACTGGGCAGCGATAGTCCTGGAATCACCTACAACACCCATAGAAAGCTTGGCATAACCATCTTTGCCCTCGGAACCCTTCAGGTATTTTCACTTGTTATTTACCTAAACAGCAATTAATTGGGTTTTGATTGTTAGTTGGTGATTCTTTTTCATATTTGTTGAAGAAAGTATTCATTTTTAAGAAAATAATTGCCTTGTAATATATTCAAAAGCCCAGAAAACTTTTGATTTCGAAACAGTAGTTAAAATGTCACCGCACTGTTCTTCATTTAACTTCGAATAAAAGAGACCTCAGAAACCATTAAAAACCCTTGGATTTTTTTGCTGCCATGGGATTCTTAGATTTCTTTCCACATCAAAGGGTGCCTAAGGAAAGTCTTTAATGCCTAAAAAGTCAGCATTTGTGTCCCGTTGAGTCTTGATTTTGTTTTCGAGCACACGCAATTCTTTTAATGTTGGATCTTTCCAAGTCATCAACTGCGGGCGGCATCTAGAAGGGAATCTGTTTGCAACTTCTTTCTTCCCTTCATCGTCACTCGAACCGTCCAGCCTCGCAGTCTTTTCGAAAGACAAAAAACTGAATCGAAAAAGATTATTTTTTTCTAGCTCTCTCCTCGACCACAAAAACTGATGTGATCTCTAGACAAGTAATGTGAAAAGTCTTCTAACAAATAATGCACTGCCCTGTTTGCAGGTGTTAGCCTTGCTTTTGAGGCCCAAGCCAGACCACAAATACAGACTGTATTGGAACATATACCACCACACCATTGGATATACTACCGTGATTCTGAGCATTGTTAACATCTTTGAGGGATTTGAAGCTTTGGACCGCGAGAAGAACTGGAAAAAGGCCTATATTGGTGTTCTCATATTTCTTGGATCTGTTGCTGTTGTATTGGAAGCAGTTACTTGGTTGATAGTCATCAAGAGAAAGAAAACAGCAAGTTCTGATAAGCATGTTAATGGAGTTAATGGATATGGTTCCAGGGTACAGCAGACTGCGTAGCTGCTGATGATTTAGCATTGACAGGCTCTGTGTTGTATGTTATACACATAGTTAGATGTCCATTAGTGAGCTTTTCTTGTTATTTTCATTCTTTTGGCATTTTGTTATACGATGATTGATGCTAGTTGTTTTCGATCTCACATATATATATGCTTGTACTTCTGTTATTTGGTCGTGTTTTACAACTATAATAGCCTTACTGTTAATCTTTTTTCGAGAAATAGTTGAATTATTTGTATACCTAGGTTGTCTCAACTCATTATCAAACTTATCACTGATCCGAAAACACACACAATTTACTTTTGTGTGGGTGTTTTTGTGGTAGAAAAACATTCTTAAAAAAATATTTTTAAACAAAAACAACCATTGATATGCTGGGCTTTGTAGGTAATATCTGTACAGGGAATGTAAAATTAGTAGGCCTAGTCATGGCCCTGAAAACGAAGTCCTCCATGGCCGAATAGCATGTGAATGAATTGTAAGAGCAAGAGTATCTCCTTTTAGAGGGCCTCCTCCAGAGGAGCTCTAGATGCCATTTGTCATTCTCTGGGTCATGCAATGGAAAATCTGGCTGTGATCGGGGCACTATCATGCCGGCATAGAAGAAAGTTTCAAACAAAATTTGAAGCACAAGGTCGAAAGCTGTGAAAAAACAAATTTCGTTTTGAAAAATGCCGTAAAACTTATTTCGGAAAACCAGTTAGTTATTGAAAAACATCATGAAAACCAATTTGACAACAACATGATAAAAAACAGCAAGAAGCCAGTAAGCTCAATATAACTTCATGCATCCAAATGCAGACCAAGGCATTCGCTACAATCTTTTCATGTTACTTAACGAGGGGAAGAAACAGAGCAATAGCACCTGAAATGCAGTCTGACTTGAGGAGCAATACTTGGAAGACGTTTTATATCTAAACAGAACCAACGTATATCGATATGAAAAAGGAAAACTCTTGTACAATTCCAAGCAGATATAACAAAGACCATAGATAAACATAAACTAGATTCTAAACAGTTTTCAAATGCAAAAACTGTTGTAAATCAAAGGGAAATTTAAGATTCAACCTCGCAATCATGTGCATCTGTGCATGAACGATCGTTGATTTCTAGAGTGGCAATCTCTTTGATGACTTGAGCTTTGTCAGCTTCAAATTGTTCATCCCCTGAAATTAATGAAGCAGAATATCGTTAGCAATCTAGTATAAAAGCAATGAGGGCTAAAATCTCAAGAATTTCACTGTCTAACTATATCATTTTTACCTTTATCAATGCTGAAGTCGCCTAGAAACCTAAGAAGCTTGCTTCTATTTGTAACCAGTACACTGATGATCTCAGGAGGTTTATTTTGATTTGCTACAAATAACTACCAATTAAGGGAAAATAGAAGTTGATTAAAATTAGACAGATTAATAAAAGAAGAAAAATATCCAAATATCTTACTACACTACCTACCTTGAACACATGAAAGGTTTCCAGCTGCATTGTCTTATTTGGATCCTGAAATGGATGAACCAAAATTTATAGTGGAATACAAGTACAAAAGATTTTTATAAGAACACATGGAAATGCTGTGAGCAAATATGGTAAATCAGAGAGAGAGAGAGAGAGACCCTGAAAAGATTCATCAAGATCCTCATGTTGTCCAATGAACTCACATACCGAACCATCACAGCAGAATTTGAGCGGTCAAGTAGCATGTTTCCCAATAGCTGAAGCAGATTATATGCTGTCAGAAAATATATTGTATTCTATTTCTCCTTAACAAATATCTCTGATTTTTTGAGAGAAGAAATAAAGCAAAACCCTTCAGAGAAAAGAAAAATTGATAAAGGAGTTCCCTACTTTCACTTTATTTTACCTTTTTGTGCTAGCAGTTGCACTTATTAATTCCCAGTAATGAGATTTAGGCATTTACAACTTTTAACATTTTTACAGAAAATGTATATAAATACGCTTGGAAAAAGGATGATTTTATCAAATGAAAAACTACAATAAATAATGCAAGGAGTAGATTGTTCCTGTGAAATTTATTTACCTTGACAGCATGCCGTCTGGTTATGTAACTGGGAGACTCTAGCAATTGTGAATTGTATTCTTGGAAAAACTGGAACAATGGAAAATTTTGGAGGCACATTAGATATTGGTAGTAATTCAAAAATGGAAAGAAAAATGTAAGAAAGTAACTAAGTATCAAAGCTATTCCCCTAGTGTTTAGTGTTGATATATTTAATCACACCATCAACATGGAGATGTACCGATATCACAGAATAAGTATCACCACCAAGTGACATGCCAACAACAATGGTCTTGTTCTACAGATTGATTGATACCACTTCAAACAGGTATTTTGCAAGTATAAATTATAACAATGCCTATAGTTGTTGTTAATGCTCGCGGTTGTGAGTAATCAGCAGCCTCTTTTTCACAGTTTCATCCTTTTTCAGATGAGTGAACTTAAGAAGCTCATCTACATAACTCAATCAGTTGAACTTTTAATTGTAGAATGGTGATCTTTGATCCACAAATAAATAGTAAACAATTTTACAGATGCTATTAATGAAGTTCCATTGATCCTAGCAACAATAGTATACCGATAATGTTCAGCACAATGAAATCTTTGTAACAAAAACATTACGAACACAGACAGTGGCGATAGGGATACTCTGAGTCTACTTTCTAATCATTTATTTTCATGTGAGTTTTCGTTAAAAAAATTGTTTTACAAATCATTACTCTATTTACTATAGGGATGAATGATAGAACTCAACAACTGCCTAGTCCAATGCATCAAGCACAGTCTGTTCTTGGCAGTCAGCAGCCTCCTTTCTACGATGCCATCCTTTTCATATGGAAATCTTAAAAAGCTCTTGCTGGCTAACTCAATCAGTTAAAATTTTAGTTGGGTCCATTATTGTTGAAGGGATATCTTTCTAATCCAGAGGAAAAAAAAATAAAAAAATAAACAAGCTTACATCAGTTGTTAATGAAGTTCCTCTAATCCTAGGAACAATATTGTTTAAAAAGATCATTATTATGGACATGCAAGGGATGAATGATGATAATGATGATATATCTCTTGCATCTACCTCCAGTTCAATGCCTTAAATAATGCTGTTGATTCTAAAGATAAAACTAGCTTACAGTCAGCTGTATTGTATCATCCACTATTCATGTTCATAGAGTAAACATTACGAGTTGCTGTAATATATGGAAGTAGGTAAAACCATGCAGGACTGGAAAGCAGATACTGATGACACCACTTACCCAGTCATAATTTACAGAAAGAAATTCGGCAACAGTTGATTTATGCCTTGTCAGGAGCTCCTGTATAAATGTGGCAGTGGGTCAGTAAAAATACTATTAAAATTAGAAACATAAAGCGAAGGATGACATGGATACAAGAAGGATAACTTTAGAATACATGTATATCGTAATAGTACCAAAAGTACAAGCTCCATGCACAGCATTAGGAAAATATAACGATATATCAATGATAGCACTGGCATACTAAATCTTAATTAGAGTGTGCATTGTAGATAAAGAAGTTATTTTGTACGTCTAGTGATCCAAACAGAAACTATTCTGGTTAAACCTGACAAGGCCATAGGATGGTGGATAGATAAATGGTAGGACATTTGAGCTAGAAGCATGAACCCAACCCCACAGGAAGAAGCTAGTGAAGACAGTACTAAAACAATGAAGAAACATTATTATTATGGAGATCTAAGGTTTTTTTTTTGCCTACTCAGGTCTCAATCAACAATTGTAGAAATCATGTTCCTGAAACAAACTTATCCTGAAGTTGCCAATCCTGCAAATTTATCTTCTACGTGAATACTATTTTGGTAAGAGCTGTAGCAGCAAAGGCTTCCAAGAAGGATTAGCAAATATGCATTACTGGATCAAATGTCACAGCAAATAGGTAATTTCTTAAGCCTATGAAGAATTCAAGCAGGAGTTGTGTGCCTGCAGGATACGCACATCAATTTAGATGCAAGAACATAAATAATAAAATGAGATATTAAACATACTTAACTTTAAAAGTTGCCAGAGCATCTGACGCTATGTCAAAATTTGGAATCTGTACATAAGTTAAAACTTTCTTCAGGTGCCCTGTTTCCAATACATACCTGAGAAATCAATAAAGGTTATTAAGATCTATCACGTTATTTGTGCTAATGCAGAAAGCCATTTTAGACTCTTCTGAAGCCAGCTTGGTTTGGCTATATACACAATATAAACGAAAAACGAAAATCCAACCTTGGCATTCACCTATGATATCTTAAATTTATTTAACTTTCTCTATTTGAGGGAAGACGCAAAAAATGCATAGCATAATCTTTTGGTACAAGTTTTCCAACTGGTAAAACATATATTCTGTAAGAAAAGCTAGTGATTAATTACCTCCTAGGTTCTGCAACTCCTACTGTTCGATGTTGGAGACATTGCATATCTTCATGAGCTTTCTTAACCAAGTTTTTTATATGCATGATTGTAAGACAAAACCACATATTAATTACTAGTTTGAATTTTAATCCAAACGATGATATGCGTTTAGGAGGGTCAAGTATGCCTAGGAACTCAGAAACTCGCAGTCATACTTTTTAAAATAATCAACAACAAGACTAGCACTCAAGTTCTCTACAGCAAAGAATTAATCCTGCGTTCATTTCAACTATAAACCTTCCACCGTTGTCCCCGATACACTGATCAGGAACAAAATCTGAACCTTAGGCAGTAAACACACGGTTAATGATCATTGATTAACAATTGCTGATATGCTTTTACGGAGTCAACGAAGCAATTCCCAGATCATATAAAGCTTAGCAATGATTACCTTGCCACAATCTGATGGCGTATGCACTCCCTCAAAATTGCACCATATGTTATAGCAATCTCACCGTCTTCATAACTAACCATATTACCAGGAAATTAGAAAGAAAAATAAATCTGAAATCTGACTTCTTGAGAGCAAAAACTCATTTTATTTACTAACCCAGGCAGCAGAATATCCATAAGGTCTAAATTATTTTCCAGATACTCGGAAGCAATCAAGCGCCCGCTAACTCGTTGCCTCTGCAAATTTGCTATAACATGAGTAGCATTTTGACGTGCCTGAGATCAATAAAGGGTGGGCAAGATGTCATGAAAATCAAAAAATAAAATAAAATTGAATCATAAAAAAAGAAAGCATAAATTTGGTTGATGGGGTAGGTTACCCCCAAGTCGAGTTTTGGGAGAGAAAGAATGAGAAGGCGGAAAGTGTCATGCTTAAAGAAGTCCTGAGCCAAATGTGCACAAGCATCAGGATTCGGCTCTGCTTGTCCATTCCCAAATAAAACTACCCTTATCTCCAGAATTACTTTACTCAGCTCAGACATCTGCAATTAATTAATATCCCATGCATTACATATACTTGCAATAAATCAATATAGAAAACATCTGTTGCTTATATAAACGTACGCACCTTTTCCTCGCGTTTGCGTTCGCGAGTCTCGGTATTCTGGTCGAGAAACTTGAGAAGGTCCCGTGCTTGGAGCACGAGCTCCGCAGGCGTCCGGGGTTTTGGCTTGAAAAGTCCCTTCATGGCTCGGTACACATTCAGCTACAATATTGCAGAAATCAAGTTTTTATTATTATGGATATAGATCTTTTGTCAGTTAATTATAGAATTTCCTGTATTTGATGATGACGATGATGATCAGGGTTCTAAGAGGAGAAGAAATTGGGATGAGAATAGATAGTGTGTGCGTATATATTATATATAGGTTTTCTTTGGTTGCTGAACTCTTTTTTTGCATCACATGACAGAAGGGTTGCTTTGTTATTTTAAGAATGTCAGAGGACAATTCTCTCCTTGCAGCAATATATTTACTTTATCAAGTTTTGTTTTTGTGTTTTTTTTTAAATTATTTATTATTAATTTATTTTGGTATTTCTAGATCATTTT
>Ga0325402_1007298_pt1 | contig 10480 bp, 4 predicted proteins | sample PopdelMetagenome_22_FD_207212 | JGI IMG/M metagenome (GOLD analysis project Ga0325402, IMG submission 207212) | Populus deltoides microbial communities from Bellville, Georgia, United States - Xylem-PdKOR-R3 | ecosystem: Host-associated > Plants > Phyllosphere > Stem > Wood/Secondary xylem... | reverse complement strand
GACACGGTAAATTAATGATTTTTTTTAACTTGTAATGAAAACGTTATGGCAATATTTACTCTTATTAATTGCTTGACTTTAGAAATAATCAGTAGATACTTATTTTACATGCAGTAATAAGAGGAAGAAAATGAAGGAGAAAAACTTTAAATAATGTAATTTAACTGAATAGATTTGAGACTTATTTTTAAAAAATTATCAATTCAAGATTATTAATAATTTATATAATTATTAATTTTAAACATGTAAAATCCGTTGAGATACACGGAAGTCCGACCGATGACTGTTATTAATAATAACAAAAAAAGGAAATAGGAGGAGGAAGGAACTTGGGAAACGAGCTGAGACAGCGAGGGTTTCGTTCAAAAAAGTTGTTGCGGTGGCAATAGCCATTGCTCGAAGGTACCCCGTTCGGTAGGCTGGTGTGGTTTCGTTTGGTTATATCGTTTGTCAGGGAGAGGCAGAGTGCGAGAGAGTCAGGAGTCACAGCAGACATGTTTGTACGCCCATCAAATCAAGCTTGCAGACTAGACTAGACTCTACACCGAGAGAGAGAGATAAGGTTTTAAACGACGCTTTCAGATGGCAATTTAACATTTTACCCGATGAAACCATCTCAACGGTGGATTTTTTTAAAAAATATTTACTTTATTTGGTGAATAATAACGAAGTATAAATATTATTATGTTTAATATATATATATATATACATTATTTTATGTTTAATAATAAATAAACATAAAATCGTATCTAAACCTTACCGAAACTAGCAGTAAGTGCTAGGAAGAGCTAAAATCCAAGGAGAATACCCTACTGAGACTCTATGATAGGTTTTCTTTCTATTTTAGCCAAAGAATAGCCTACCCAGATAAAGGATAGTCTTTATGATCAAACAATTAATTAATACCTAAATCGTATCTAAACTTCCCGAAACTAGCAGTAATTGCTAGCATTTCCCAAAGAACTCAAGATCTTTGCAGTTCATATACTTAACTGAAATCATAAGATATAATGGTGGTGTTGGTGGGAGGAGAAACTAGCAGTAATTGCTAGCAAATTCTAGGAGGACCAACTTGAGAGTGAACTAGAATTTGGTGGGAGGAGAAACCCAGGTTCCAAGCTGAGAGAGTAAGGGTCTGTTGGAATGGGATTTTAACCGTGTTTTTTTTTAAAAAATTATATAATTTTTTTTTATGTTTTTAAAACATAATAATATTAAAAATAATTTTTAAATAAAAAAACTCTTTAGAAAACATACAAAACACACGCTATCATACCAAAGGTGTAAAACACGAGTAAGCGCAGCGGGAAGCACAAAGACCCACAATGCCACAAAGAAACAAATGTCTACGGAGATGACCATCACTTATACTATCCATACACAAGCAATAGCTATAGCATGGGCAGGAGGAGCAGGTGCTGCTCAGTGCTAGAGTAGAAGCAAGACAAGCAGAGATGGCATTGAATGATGATGAACTCTCTTTCTCTCTCTCTCTCACTAGAGGCTTATACCCAAGAAAAAAAGCTGGTGGGGATAACAGCGAAATCTGCGGGAGTCCCATGTGAACCCCGACCACCCGCTCTACCCGGGCAAGAAGACCCATAAAAGTAGTCTTTATTAGCCTAACCTCGCATTTATTCACCTACTGGTAAGTAGGAGTGACTGCCCCACATTGCATTGCATACCAGAAAACAGCGAACAATCACTCTCCTTTCTTATCTCTCTCTCTCTCTACCAGTCGAGAATTACATGCAGGCTAAGGCTATGGCTATGGCCTATGGCCATGCTATCCCAAACGCACTGAATCACTCCCATTGTGATTTCTGCTGATGTTATTCAAGAGCTCAGACCCCCTCGTTCGTGCCATTGTGAGAAAACATCCGTGTTACAAATTGGTCTTTGGAAGGAACAGAAGGTTTTTTTGAGGGAGCACCTGCACCACCCTATGTATTCACTCACCCTGCTACCAACAACGCGTACTTGTGTATATTTATTAAGCATGTACAATAATAGATATACTGGCTAGCTTGGTAGAGCACTCAAGACTCGTAAATGGATAGATGCATAGAATTTAAACAATTTAATCATCATATATATGTACGCACTCCATGCATGTATATTGCTCAAGCGGAACCTTTTAAAAACAAAATACACAAACATTCTGTCTGATTATCCAGAAATACTGTACTAGCATCACTTCAAAATGGCTGCTACGCAAGCGAGTCAAGTGTTAAGGCAAAGAAGATAATTCAAGGAGGCTTTTTAACCTTTTGTTTTCTTTACCACTAATGCATGTTGCAAAATAGCATTCAAGCTTCCATGTCAACACAAAAAATGGCGGAAAAGCATATCCTCGTCATAACGTGCATTAATGCGGGTAAAAACATCAACAAATTTTCTGAGTAAAGTCATTTTGGAAGGCTTAATATGGGTATCAAATTTCAAAAGTTTCGAAAATACAGTAGACTACTCTATGTTTTATTAGCAAAGCTATATACAAAGTTGTATTAAACAAATGTATATGCCAAATGCATGGGGGACATATCCATCTGAGATAGACTTTGTATTGTATTGAAAGCAATAACATAATTAATAGCTAGATACCGGCATCATTAATGTAAGATGATAAATACATAATAAAAATGTTTTAAATCGATAAATAAACATGCAACGATAGAGAGAAACATTGCACCAGAGACCAGAAAGGCTCACGGCTCACACAAAAGTAATTAGCAGCAGCCTAGCCAAGCAGACAAGTACCTTGACACAATGGGAGCGCATGTGAATGTATGCCAATATATAATGTCCAGTTGGACATCCGATGTCAAGTCTACGGCATCTTAGCAAACGTTGGTCTTCTGAAAATTTAAAAGATTTGAGAATCCACCATAGCAGAAGAGAAAACATGGAAACACGGGGAGAGGAGAAGGAGATGAGAAATGGTTCGAACATCTAGAAAAAGGTAATGTGTACTTTCGAATAAAAACTATAGGGTGATTTTACAACCTTTATCACATTTAAATTGATAATCTTCTTTGGGATCTAAGGCTGCCATACTCATCTCATATGCACGATCTCCACCCTTTCAAATGCAAACAGTAGCAGCTTTTCTGTGGCCATACATGCTTTAAAAAGTGCTATTCCGTACTGTATTAAGGGATTTGGTTTTTAAAACGAGCGAGGGAAGTACTAATGCAATCAGCAAACGAAAATATTCATTCTGGGTTCAAGGCTGTTTGTGAGTGTAACATGGATTGTTTTTTAAAATGATTTCACTTGTAAATACATGCCACACAGAGCTTTACTTCTTTTCTGCCATTAAAAATTAGGATTCAAACTAATTAGGTTACACGGCCATGAAGAGAGTTTGGAGGGCTCATGTATCCAAACAACTTGATGTCATTATAGAAGCAAAATGGCAGTTTGCACATTATTCAACCTCAAAGTTTGAGTTTATATAAGTTACATTCAAAATATTTCAATTCTGTGATAAAAATCATTCGTTCAACGTGAAATATGATCATTAACATATGACCATCTATGCCGGTGTGATTATTTAGATTCATATGCAGTGCAACAATTTGTTGTCGACAAGGATCAAGATAATCAAACGTTTTTACAAACAAATCACACAGAAGCAATAACTTGTGCTTCCTTTAGTTAGGACTTATGCTTCTACCAAGATGCATTAACTTGGTTCTCCATAATCAATGATCTTTTGGTTGGGAAGACACACGTCACTGTACACATGCTGGCTATGAAATGTCAAATCCAGAATCTCTAAAACAAAAGGTCTTACTTTGAACCCTCATTTTTCTGACACAAACGATGAAAAAGAAGAACAGGAAAGGGGAAAGGAAATTGAAAGGAAGGAACACAATAGAAGGATGAGTGGGAGAATCCAAGTTAATTCAAGCCCATGCAACAATGAACAGAAAGGGGAAAAGGTTCAGAAACTGTATCAAAGTCCATCACAGCAGAACCATTAACCTTCTTAGTCCATCTTTTACAAAACAAGGCATAGAAATATGACATAAGATCATACCAAATCCAAATTATCAAAGAGAGAGAAAGCAATTTCGGATAGAAATTCAAAAAGTATTTACTTGAATGAGCACCGATTGGCAACGCAAGACAAGCCACGAGTGTCTAGTTAGCTAGGGTTTTATGCTGTTTCTTTTGTTTGTTTGTGATGGTATTGCTACAGCCGAATTTCTTGCTTATTCTTTAAGCATTATAGAAGTTCTCACATCGATAAAGCAGTCGTTGCAGTTAATAAAGAAAAAGAAAAAGAAAAAAGAAAAAGGCCAGTGACTAGTTAGGACTAGGAAAGCATAACTAGCTAGACACCATGAATTGATGACACTGTGAGTAAAAACACATGAATTTTCCCATTGAAACGCATCAATAACATAACAAGCTTATAATTTGCACGTTAATACAATCACAGAGAAGAAAAACAAACTTATAGCACAAAAAACAAAGGATCTTTCCCTGGAGAGAGAGAGAGAGAGAGAGAGAGAGAGAGAGACTGACCAGAGACGCTTCTGGTGGAGGCAGCGGTGCAGATATTACGAAACTGCATTTCAATCTTGTTCAAGAAGGTGGTTGCTTCGTCAAAAGGCCTTTCAAGATCAGATTTATACTTCACCAACAAATCACAGTAGGTTTCCTGCAAAAAAACACAAGGCAGATCAGAAAAATCCAAACCCCATAAAAGAACACACGAGGGGGGGGGGGGGGGGGGGAGAGAAGGCAGTAGGGTAGGGGACCATGAACTCGTCTAGCTCGGGATCAGCTCCCCAGTACGTGGAGACAGCGTCGTGCTTGAAAAGGTCGTTTTCTCGCCGGATTTCATCTAAGAAACGTGCAATCTGCGGAGGCGCCCCTACCTGCCAAAACAAAACAAATATTTGGCTTTAGTTCAACTACGAAATGTATATATATATATATATAAAAAAAGCTCGAAGTCCCAAAAGCTCATCATCTGAACAGCTTTTTCTTTCCCTAGCTAGGTCTTGTAGCTTCCATATCTACATAATAAAACTGTAATTCGACGGCTGCTAATGCTATTGCATTCAGTCCTTTGTGAAAAACAAGGATAAGCTAGCTTTTGATGATCACCTTCTGGCAATCAATATAAGCCTCAAGTAAACGAGGATACGAAGGATGCGAGGCAATTTTAGCTTTGATCAAACTGGACATATCTCCTTCTCTTTGAATCGCTGTTGTGATTGAAGCAGCTTCTGAAAGTAGCTCTTGGGATCCTTGAATCGGAATCCGCTGCCGAAATGTTTCTGAAGACAGCAAGCTCTGGTATTCCGTTGGTAAAATGAGGTTCTCCGGCGACATCAACGCCTTATCTGAGTAATCCGCCACCATTGAGTGTAGACCGTAAGTTCCTTCCATACTATACGCTAGTACTGTAATTACTATTTGCAGAAGAAGCCGCACGCAGCTTGGTCTTTCTTAATTTGATTTCTTTGCGTTTTGTTCTTAATTTCTCTATAGTGTTGATTTTTTGTGCTTTTGGTATTGGAATTCCATTATTAATTACTGAAAGCTTAAATTTGCTGGAATTGGAGAAGCAAAGAGAAACTGGAAGTGGTCTTGGAGAGTGTGATTTTATGGCCAACAGACAAGCAATGGAGAGATGTTTATGCAGCTGAGAACGGAGAAGGCCATTTATATGTATAAAAAAAAATGCAAACCAACAAGTAAAGCTAAATTTGGTTAAGACACGAAAATGATAGTGATTAGTTTATACTTTGATATTTTAAAGTTTAAAAGTACAAAAATTAATTTAAAATTATTTATAAATATTTTTTAAAATCAAATAAATTTTTATCTCTATTATTTTTATTTTTTATATTCTAAAATAGTAAAAAATATATATTTTCACGCACCTATTATATATTTTTACCTTCCTATAATGGATTTTTTGCATAATTTGTATAGGATTGGTTTTTTTTTATTATTATTATTATTTTAGAAAATGGATATACAAATAAGCCAATAAAGAATATCGTACGTGTCTTCTAATTAGAGGTAGACATGCTGCTTTAGGTTTTCCTAATAAGATGAACCAAACCAAACTTTTTTGGTGCATTTTAGTTTCATATATACAGTGTTTAGGTTCAATATTTCCTAACACTCTTTTGCTTCCATAAAAAAAAACCAAAGGCTGCTTCTCTGGTACATAGCTTTGAGCATATTTGGTAGTGTCTTGATGATTATTTTTTAAAATATTTTTTATTTAAAAATATTTTTAAAACAATTTATTTTTAATATTAATATTTTAAAATAATAAAAAAACATAAATAATTAATTTTAAATAAAAAACATAATTTGTTTTTTTGAAAAACATGCTACTAGTCACGTTCCTAAGCATGTTCTTAGTATATAACTAAATTCTTGACTTGCACTATATTACGAATCATTTTCTTTAATTTTTCTAACCTTAAAAAAATTATAATGATGTTAAGAAGTAAAAAAATCTGATACATATCTAACGAAAAATTTAAAAAAATATTAAGATGATAACATGTTGAATGATCTATTTAAAAAAAAAATATTGAGACGAGACCCACTGGTTTGACTTTGACCAACCATAATTAACTCGTGAAATCCACGATCCAGGAAAAATCAATGATCCAGAGCATGAGACCATGAAAATCCCATGGAATCCAAATCGAAACAAAATAGGAAGCCCAATTCTAATCAACTTATTAAAGGCTAAACATTAAAAAAAATCAATTAAAAAAACAAAAAAAATATTTAAGTGAACAAAAATATTATGAAGTGAGCATAACATGCTTGTATTTAAGCAATTAGTTTAATATAATTAAAAGTAAAATTTCTTTTTTAAAAAGTTAAATTTAACAAAAAACAACAAATAAAAAGATCCGACATAACTCAGATTATTTTTAAAATTAGTGAAAAAATCTATAGAAAGCAAAATAAATAAATAATGGAGCCCAATCTTCAATTAAATCAAATACTAAAGGATAAAATTGAAAAATCATGAGCTTAAGAAAAAGGAAAATAATTAAACTCGTACGAAACTTATAAATCTGTGTCAATCTCTTAAATTTACATCTCATTAAATTATATATTTGGGCTCAATCAAGAAGCTTAATCCAATATTGAAGGATAAAATTAGAAAAAATAGTATCAATTTAAAAATTTATTATTGTACAAAAATAGCAATAAAAATAATGAAGGATGAAATTAAAAAAAATAAAAAATAATTTCAAATAAAATAAATAATAAAAAAACTAAGAACCAAATCTGTTAGATTAACTAAAAGAGGGCTATCAAATAAATTTTAATTCTATAAAATAATTTAAATAAAAATATTAATTGAAAGAATAAAAACTAAATTAAAAGAAAAAATAAATTAAAGTGCGGCTGCGAAATATTGGAAAGTCATGCATGAAAATCAAGGAAGGAAAAGGAAAATAAAGAAAAAGAAAATCAATGCCAAATCAAAGGGAATTACACCGCATGTGTTGTCTAGAAAGATAGACGCTGCCGTGACAAATCAAAAAACAAAAGAAAAGTTTTATTTCTTTGGCAACAAATATGAAAGATGGACAATTAATTACACCGCATGAGTTAAATATTTTTTTTTGCTTTTAAGAACAATTGATAATTATATTGTGCAAGAAATATGAAAGATGGACCTGTTTTTAATTAGTTCCAAGATAACCATGTGAAAAAACTCAATCACCCCAAATAAACAGCTTAGTTTTTTTTGTTGTAAGAATGGCAAAAAATAGTAATTTTACTATTTAAATTCATAATAAATCAAAGTATCTCAAAAAAAAAAAAAAACACTCTACCAAATTTGTAAACCAGGGCACCCCAGATAACTCTGGTAAACCCGCAAATCATGCTAACCTATAAAAAAATAAAATAAAAGGAAATAATTATGAAGTCAAATTCTTAATCATCTCAATATTAAAAGATAAAATTGACAAAATCAAATTTTAAAAAAAATCATAACAAAAATTCAAAAAGAAAGAGAAAAAGAAAAAAAAAGAAAGAAAGCAAAATACCGTGGATTATCATTATCATTCATAGTGTAATGTGTGTGGGTGAAGAATGGTTTTCTCACACTATTTAATTATTGTTACTTTATAAATTTTAATAACATGACTTTTCTCTAAAACTATATTTTTAACTATATGAAAAAAAATAATAGACTATAAAAAAATCAAGTTTACTTTTTTTTTAAAAGACAACCCACCAAACTCATAAACCGTGGCAATCTGGATTACTTTGGTAAACCCGTAAACCACGTTAACCTCGTATAAAAACAAAATAAAATGAAGTAAATTACAAAGCTAAATTCTCAACAATCTCAATTTCAAAAGATGAAATCAACAAAAACATATTTGAAAAAAAATCATAATAAGAATTCAAAAACAAAAAAATAAAATAAAAGGAAAAAAAAGAAGCAAAAAACCATGGATTATTATTATACTCCATAATGCAATGGGTGTTGTGTGAACAATTGTTTCTCCCCATTTAATTTTTGTTACTTTATAAAATTTAATAAGTGATTTTTCTCTGGAACTATTTTTTTAACTATATAAGAAAAAAAATAAACTATAAAAAATTCAAGTTCAATTAAAAAAAAAAAACCCCATCAAAGTCAGGGGTATCCTGAGTTACCTTGATAAACCATGTTAACCCATAAAAAGTCAAGTTCAATACCACGCTAACCTCATAGAAAGATTAAAAAAAATTACAATGCTAAATTCTCAACCATCTCAATATTAAAAATTAGAATCAACAAAATAATTTTTTTAAAAGATCATAACAAGAAAAAAACAAAAAGGAAAGAAAAAAAACAAGTGTTCAAGAAAAAAAATCAATGTAGGGAGACACTGTAACAATTTACAGTGCATTGAGTATTGAGTGATTAACAATGGTTTCCCCTAAATCCTTCAATTTTTATTTTATTTTATAAAGTTTAATAAATGATTTTTTCTCCAAATCTTTTTTTTTAACTATATGAAAAAAATATACTATAAAATATCAAGTTTAATTAAAAAAACAAAAACTCCACCAAACCCGTAAATTAGGGCATTCTGGATTACATTGACAAACCTGCAAACCACACTACCATCATAGAATGAAAAAATAAAAAAAATTACAAAGTTAAATTCTCAAACTTCTTAATATTAAAAAATAAAATTAACAAAAATAATTTTTAAAAAAATCACAAAAAAATACATAAACAAAAGGAAAAGGAAAAAAAGCCACGTGTTAAAGAAAAAAAACCAATATGAGAAGATAATGTAGCAATTCATGGTGTTTTATAAAGAAAACTATGGTGCTTTCTCCATTTGCTTTAGCTTTTTTTTTGAATGATTAGCACAATGACTATTTGCTGATAAGATTAGTGTTTAAATTTTATTTTTATTTAATTATTTAAAAATTAAAATTGATATTTGAGGTAAAAATAATGATTAAAATCTTAAAAGAAAAATATATTTTTTAATAAAAATATAACTTTTTTATGATAATATTTTTTTTATCAGGGATATGATTTATTAAATAAGAATTAATGATAATTAAAATATATTCATGAAAATTCTAATAACTTGAATTAAAAAAAAAGAAAAAAATATTTTTCGTGGCCATGTATTTCTTTTTTTATTTTAAAAAACGTAATTTTCTTAATTTGAGACATTGTTTAATAAATAAAAACTTGTTATGATTAAGAAAAAAATTAAATAAAAAAATCTGAAATGATTATTTTTACGCACATGAACAAATAAACCATCCAAGAAATTTTTTTCCCCACACTTGACATTGTTGTGGTCTTATATCTGCATCTGAATTTCATATTTTTAGCAAATTAATGTCACGAGGCTTGTCAGTAGTCTCTTCTCTCCCCCTAGCTCGCTTTGTTGATTTTCTCCCAATGATGATTTCTCAGAATTCTCCGATGGTTTGGCTAAGTTGGAATTAGCCTGCATGCTGCGTATGCTGGCGTCTTTGGAAGGCCAGAAATGATCTAGTCTCTCAATCCTAGCTTAGACTGGCCTACTGATCAAATTTTACAGAAAGCATTTTCCCAAGAGCTTGAATCCGATGAGGGAAGTTTCTTATCTTCTCGGCCTCTTTGTGAGAATTAAACAGGCTAATGCTCCTAGTTGGTCTCCTCCTCCGCCGGGTTTCTTGAAGTATAACTCTGATGCTGCTGTCAATTCTTTAAAGCCATATTGGAGGAGCTGACACTTGAAACTCTGGCTCTCAAAGCTGCTGTTTCTCTTGCAATGATCGATAATGATTTTTGATGACTCAGACTGTCATACGATCCTCCGAGATGTCTTTCGTCTTAGCCATTCCTTTTAACCACCAAAATTTATTTTTTACTACAAGGAATTGTAATTAGGTTGCCCGTAATTAAGTTGGAAAAGAAAAATTCCTTAAATCCCCTTTTGAATCGTGTTTTAAACGGTGT
>Ga0325402_1007294_pt1 | contig 10482 bp, 9 predicted proteins | sample PopdelMetagenome_22_FD_207212 | JGI IMG/M metagenome (GOLD analysis project Ga0325402, IMG submission 207212) | Populus deltoides microbial communities from Bellville, Georgia, United States - Xylem-PdKOR-R3 | ecosystem: Host-associated > Plants > Phyllosphere > Stem > Wood/Secondary xylem... | reverse complement strand
ACAACAGCTTTTGGTCCTTCAAGTTTTTGTATATTTTGGTCCTTCAAGTTTGTGTTGATCAGCAGTTTTGTTTTGCTTTATAGAAACATCAATTAAATTCCCAAAAATTTTATTCGATTTCGAAAACTTTGAGAGACCGAAAATTATAACGGGCCCAATCCATCACAACAAAAAAGCCCATGACCCAACTTAACCCTGGGCTTAAATCTTTTTAAACCGAAACCATAAGGATCAAGGAAAGACGAAAGAGAGGCGATTGCAGTGCTCTGGTGCTCCGACGAATTCTCTCACATGTCTGTATGTATCCTGACCGAGAGAGAAAGAGCACGATTCACTTAAACCTAGCCCTAAATCAACCCACTCTTGCAGAGAACTCACCTCCGGTGACTTTTCCGGCGAAAATCCGAATCCTTAGTTAAATTCTTTCTGAAAAAGTAACAATGGCATCTGTCGATAATGGAGCTCAATCTGAAACAAAGGTAAATTGATTTTTCTGTGCTGCTTTTGTCGATTCTTGTTGAACTGGATTGCTGTTTTTGATAGGATCAAGCAACAACAAGTACTACTGCTGCGACTGATCCATACAATGTCGAAGCTGCAGAAATATTAGCTAGCAGCGCACAGGTTTGCGTTTCAAGGATTTAATTTCTCTTCTGCTAAAGTATATTAATTTGCTTTATCCATCTATTAGTTGATTGTCTGTTGTTTGGTTATTGTACTTGTAGCATATGCCGATTGCCCAAGCTGCACCGATATATGAGCAAATCCTTTCACTGTTTCCCACTGCTGTGAGTGTTTTTTTCTTCTTAACTTTCTTTTCTTTTGGTCTCTACTTTTATATTTTCTATTTCTTATAACAAGTTATAAATTGTCCATAGTTTTGAACTTTGCGCTTGAAAGAAGAATTATCATGTGTTTTCTGTTGTAAAATGGGTTATGGATATCGTTTTAGAACATATCTTGATGTATGTTTTGAGGTTACTTCACTTTCTGTTTTAGTCAAAATTTTGGAAACAATATGCGGAGGCACATATGGCTGTGAATAATGATGATGCTATAAAACAGATATTTAGCCGGTGTTTATTGAATTGTCTTCATATTCCTCTTTGGTATGTGTTTCTCTTTTATACTCATATCTCTCTTTTGTAGAACATCTTCACTTTATTTTACATGGAACTCAGTGGAGTATGGACTTGAAAATCTTTTGTCGTTTTGTAGGCGATGCTACATTCGATTCATCAGAAAGGTCAATGAGAAGAAGGGTGCAGACGGGCAGGATGAAATAAGAAAAGCTTTTGACTTCATGCTTGGTTATGTTGGTGTGTTATCTCCCTAGATTAGTTTACTAGTTCAGCTGATTGTGTTTTTGCCATATTTATATGTACATGCTCATATAAATTTAACCAAACGCAACAAATTCTGCACATCTATGCATATAATTTTTAGTGCTTTGAGCTTCAGAGCCATTGTTTTCTCTCTCACTTCTGCCATGTTTTGATGCCTGATCATTGACACTCTTGGATTGGCTGTTTTCCTTAAAACAGAACCTTGGGTTATTGGTTGGCCTGGCTTAAATTATAGTGTTTTGAGCTCCACAATTAACTAAAGCAAGTGTTGTTGCATGCACAGTGACTGACTGCCTGTGTATGGAGCACATGCTATCTGCCTATACAGGCACAAGGCAATGATGGTTTTTCAAAACACACAATCAACTAGGTTATTGAATGTACATGTATATGTGGATACACGTTAATGGGTTTGATAAGGGTAGCAAATTGTAATTGTGTAATTATAGTAAATGGGATTGATCTAATGGTGTTCATTTCTGATGCGTGTGTTACCAGGGGCAGACATGGCATCCGGGCCTGTATGGATGGAATACATTGCCTTTCTGAAGTCACTACCAGTTTGTTGAATTTCTTATCTATATTTTCCACTTTTCATTTTCAGATTCAAAGAGATGATTGTTATGAGATGGTTATTCTGTTCAAAACACACACACACACACACACACACACACACACACATTTTATCTATCATTATTTGCTCTTATAATGTCTTACATGCAGGCTCAAACTGCACAGGAAGAGTCAATACGGATGACCGCTATACGTAAAACATACCAGAAAGCTATTATCACTCCTACCCATCATGTTGAACAACTCTGGAGAGAATATGAAAATTTTGAAAATTCTGTCAGCCGGCAATTGGTAATGTTTAGCTATGGCTTTCATTTGTGATCTAAGCCATATTCTTGTTAAATGTAAATGAATTTATACCTATTCACACACATGCGTGTGCAGTTTAGATGCTTGCTATCTTATGACATTTTATTAACCAGGCCAAAGGACTCGTATCTGAATATCAACCAAAATATAACAGTGCCAGGGCTGTCTATAGGGAGCAGAAGAAATATGTTGATGAAATTGATTATAATATGCTAGCTGTACCACCAACTGGATCTTTCAAGGTAATTTCCCACTTGCTTTTGGTTTTTCAGTAATTATTGTTCCCCAAATGCATACAGAAGTACTTGGGTTTCCAAATTTTTGTTGTCTAAACATTCAAATGGGTGTCCATATCTAATGTGGAATGTAAATGAGCAAGATCACTAGAAGCCATCAAATTAAGTGTTTTATACTCTGCTTTAATAGTTTTTACTTTTAGCCCTGCCTCTCATCATATCATCTCTGACTTGTCTGCAAGCGTGGGCTATATAAGAATCCGTATGAGAATTGGCCATAAGATCCAAAGATTGATGCATGTCTGCTCCCTGTCTTAAGCACTTTGTTTGGCATCTAACCAGTGTAGGAGTTAGAGGAATGTTTTCTAAACTGGATGAGTTCGGAATCATTTTAAAATTTAGAAAAGTCCTATGCTTGGTTGACTAAAGTAGGAGGCTTGCCACCATATCAGGTTGTTTTGGAAGAAACAACATATGACTAGAGTTTCTGGGCTGTGACATATGTAATACCTGTTTGTTAGTATGCTTTTATAAAGTTCTTGAACAAATAAATAAATAAAAGTTCTTATCTGCACACACATCACTTAGTTTTATCTTTTGGGCAATCTGTAATACAAATGCATGTCACAGGAAGAACAACAATGGATGGCTTGGAAGAGATTTTTGACGTTTGAGAAGTAAGAGGCATGGCTCTTTTATTTTTTTACAATAACATGAATGAATCGATGAACTACACATGTAGCATGGGGAAAATTAATGTGCATTTAAAGTAGATAAAATTACCTATTAGCTTTTGGTCCTCAAATCATCTAATTTTTGAATTAATAGAAGCATGAGCATGCTTGCACTAAAATATCCTATTTTGTTTATGAGACTTGGAAAATAAGTTTTCCTTGCCTCATTTTAATCTGAAAAGCTGGTGTAGGGTTGGAATAGGGAAACAATATAATACAACAATCAAAGCAGTGGGATGGCTAAAACTTGAATAAAGTTGAAGGAATTGGAAAGGATGTTAAGATTTATGGTTTGTTGAAAAATCTCTTAAGTTTGGATGTATTGATAAGAAACAAAAGACTGTAGCCTATTTGTACTAATGTAAAGCCCAGTCCCAACTCTTGTAGGAAAAGGATTCACTAGTCTTGGTTGCCAATTTATACAAACTTAATCTGCAAAAAAATATTTTAAAAGATCGCATGCTACTCACATGACTCCTAACTAATTAATTAAATATAATTCTAGAAACAAAATAAATAAGATGAAGCTCTTGTGTCACAACCTTAACACAAATATTAGATGATAGGGGCTTCGGCGGGTATGGCCTTCTAATCATTGACAAATCATTGGCGCTAATGTTTTTGGAACCACACTCCAACTGAAAGCCTTAATCTTGGGCGACCCCTTGGTTTTCCAAATATATACATCTAATAGGAAATGCAAAATATTTAGGTCCTAGTGAGATAAGTAAAACTGGTTTTGCAGAAGAATCTATAGAGCCTTCTGAAATCTGAAGTCTATACCCCACTATCAGGTGTGAAGGAAAAAGGAATCAAGAATCTGAAGTGAAGTGAGGAGATCCAGAATCCATCTCTCATTTGAATTCTTGGAAAAAATAAGGTCCCTAGACATATTACCCCTCTCTCTCCGGAATAGAGAGAAATGGGTATTATGCAAATAAAAGAGAGATTAGCTTAACATAAATCTCATTAACTTACAAGTTTCTTAAGTTTGAAAATTTGATCAACTTCTTATTTCCTTTGTCCATGACATAAAAGGAATATCCAATGACAATTGACTTATAGAATGAGGTGATTCATGTGTGAACTTGTTAAGGTTGTACATGTTGCAGTCATCACCAGCGCATCTTTCATTTTCATTAATTGGATGTTAATATTAAGGTATAAGTTTAGATGAGATTTTGTTTTGAGCATTTTTAATTAATTTCATATATCTGAATTGTCAGAGGAAACCCCCAAAGGATAGACAGCGTGTCCTCCAACAAACGAATTATATTCACCTATGAGCAGGTAATCTGAGACCAGTTGCTTGTCTTTCCATTTCTGCTTCCCTCTTTCCTTGCCTAGTTCTTTATTCAAGCTAAATTTATTCCATATGCATACTTTATTGGAATTACTTGCATCTTCTCAGTTTTTTGTCAGTTGTCACTTAAATTAATGGGATCTTTGTGCTAACTTTTTTTTTTTTTTAATCATTGTAACCATCTTATTAAAGGTAATATAAACCTAAACTCAAAAAAGAAAAAGGAAAGGAAAAGGGTAATACAAAACTTGTTAGAACATTAGCTATGTAGCATGAGCAAGCAGTACTGAGAAAGGAAAGAAATGAAATGGAAAGGAAAGGAAAAGAGACAAACAAATATCTTTACAAAAGAAAGAATATATGGCTGTGATGCATTCCATTTATCACATATTGCAGTTGGAGATTAAAAGTTTCTATTATTTTTTGGAATTATTCTGGAGCTTAAGAAAGCCTCTGAACAACCATGTTGCTGCAAAGAATCGGATACTACTGGCACAATTTTGGCTTTCCTGTTAGAATGAGATGCAGTGATGGCTAATCATTTGAGCATACTGTCTTAATTGTTTAGTACTATGTAGCGATGGTTTTTATGTTATCTTTTAGACAGTACAATGTCTTTTCTTTAACTTTCATTTGCATTTTGTTTGATCACATTCAAATAATTTGTCTGAATTATCATGCTTGCTACAGAGTTAATGCATATCCTAGTTTCAAGGCCATTGACTTTTGTTGGAACATGGTTTTTGGTTCTTTATCCTTACATTTCAACAATGAATTGCTCATTGCACTGTGTTGGTTTCCAGTGTCTGATGTATTTGTATCATTATCAAGATGTATGGTATGACTATGCTACCTGGCATGCAAAAAGTGGTTCTATAGATTCTGCAATCAAAGTGTTTCAGAGGGCTTTGAAGGCTCTTCCAGGTTTTCTTTCTTCTTTTACTAAATAAAGTTTTTGAAATTCCAAGTAACCTTCATATTACCATATTCTTTATCATTTATGCTATACTTGGAGTCTAAATAGGCAATATAGTTCAATTATTTCCAGTTGTCTGTCTTTGACTGGACTGAAGCATCTCTCCCTGTCATGTATTTTTAATTCTTGTAACCAGATTCAGATACGCTGAAGTATGCTTATGCTGAGTTGGAGGAATCTCGTGGAGCAATCCAGGTATGGAAATTCTTCTTCTTCTTCTTCTTCTTCTTCTTTCAAGTGGCCCTGTCTTCATCCTTGATGTTTTAAGTATGCTTCTGCTTTCATGCAGCCTGCAAGGAAAATCTACGAAAGCCTTTTGGGAGATGGTGTTAATGCAACAGCACTAGCTCATATACAGGTAAGGAACTCTCAGGCTCTGCTGTTGATTTCTGTCTTTTGAATGTGTTGTGTTTGTCAGAGCATCTTGGAGACCTAATGAATATTGATGTACAAACATGAGCATAGGGATAGCATAACTTTTTTGGAAGATTTAAACTTTATATTTTAGATGGTTAGTGGTGTGGATGAATTACTGATGGTGGAGGATACTTGTAGTGGTTGTTTATGAAGAAATGTGGCAGTGTTGAATTTTCAAATAAATTTGATTTCTCTATTGATCTACTTATGTTGAAAATCCAGACAATAAGAAAGGGTCCACATAAGCATAAATGAGATAAGATGTTGAGGTGCAGTGTAGTGGAAATGACCAACAGGCAGAGTTGTGGCTTTTGATGATGTTAAGAATTGGGTTGTCAGGCAGCTTGCAAATGTGGCTGATGGCACTTCCATCTAGCCAAGCCATGCCTGTCTTTGAGTTCACAGGCAGTGAAGTTAGAGTATTCTGAAATAATAAAGCTCTATTTTCTTTTTGCATCACAAGATTTCCCCATTTACCGTACAAGCATGAGCAAAATTGTAAAACCAAATCATGTTATAAAGTTAATTGACTTGTCAAACTGGTGACAGGGAAGGTTCCCATAAGTTTCAAAAAGATTAAGTTCCTTGCATTTTTAGTAAAACTACTGTAAACATGTTTTTTTTTTATTTCTTTATTTGGTTGGTTGGTTTGTCTTTTTGCTTGATTTGTGGTTTCAAAAGAAAATTCTGATTCCATGCATATCCTAAACTTATAATTGGGTCATTGTGTTAATAAAATACTTCATGGCTCATGCAGTCATGCTACTCTGAATGATTTATTGATTGTTTTTATGGTGTTTCATGCTGCAGTTTATTCGCTTTCTAAGAAGGAATGAAGGAGTGGAAGCAGCTCGCAAGTACTTCTTAGATGCTCGGAAATCCCCAGACTGCTCTTATCATGTTTATGTTGCTTATGCTTTGATAGCATTTTGTCTGGACAAGGATTCAAAGGTATTTCTATTGGCCAGAAAGGAAAAGGAAAAAATGGAACTTCTCTATGGCAGCTTCATGCTTTTCATTACATTGATTGGCAATGAGCAGCATCTGTTAATTTATGCCAACCAAGGAAGATTATCTAAATTGATGATTCTTATGCTGTATATTCTTGCAGATCGCGCACAATATTTTTGAAGCAGGATTGAAACGCTTCATGCATGAACCAGTGTACATTCTGGAGTGAGTTCTGCTGTTCTTTTAATCTGAGTTCTGGCATATATTTGGTTTATGCACACATAGACCTATGTTGAGACCTGCGCGGTAGGTGCAAATTTCATATACAAACCAATCCCCCCCCACCCCCCCCAATCTCATATATACCCTATTATTTTTTACCTAATCTAGTGAAATGTATATAATATGTGGATTTCCATGGAATCTTGTCCAATGAGAAACAGTTCTTTCATCATCTTTTGTTCTCATTTACATATAAATTCATCACTGTAGCAATACCATTTTATGCAATAATACTTGTAAGTTTGGACCAGCAATTTTTTATACTGCTGTCTGCGAATGGTGGTGTGGCTTACCATTGATAAGGATACTTGCTGATGGCCATGGGCGTATCGCTATTGAAACGTTTGCTTCTGAAATTGCTACTTAAGTGGGATACCATACTTGTGACTTTTGATATTTATGGTTGTTACGTGGGACGCAGATGTAGGAAATTGTGTGATCAGCCTGGTGACCTGAACAAAGTTGGATGGTGCATCTTTATGTTCTGTTATGAAAAAAGGCGGAAATACTAGCACTAAGATAGATGTTCATGATTGTTTTATCTGCTAATATGGTTCCTCCAAATGCCAAAATTTCTCCTGAATGTTGCAGATATGCAGATTTCTTGTCCCGTTTGAATGATGAGAGAAACATTCGAGCTTTATTTGAGCGTGCATTAAGCTCGCTACCACCCGAGGAATCTGTTGAGGTTTTCACTCTCATTTTTACAACATTGTATAAGCATAATAGATCATTATGTCATAGATTAAGCTCTTTCTTTTTTCTCTTTTTGAGGCTGTTATAGAGTGACTTTTTGACTCTGAGTCACATTTAAAAAATTATTTTTCACATATTAACTTTTGTGAACAAGAAGTTAGGGGTATTGTTTGGGAAAAAATGTGAACGTTTGCTAGAGGCATGGCTTGGATTTTGTTGCCTTTTGACCATTGTTCAAATGTCAAAGCATTCAAAAGTTTTAGTACGATCTTGGCTTGCTATTTTTTTTTTCAAACTGCATTTCAGTGCCTTAAATGTATTGTATTCTCATAAATGCTTCTAACTGCATTTTAGTACCTTAAATGTATTATATTCTCATAAATGCTTCTACAGGTCTGGAAACGATATATCCAGTTTGAGCAAACATATGGTGATCTTGCCAGCATGTTGAAGGTAATATTTTGTTTTTGGTTTACATTTTAACAAATGGAACTGTTACTATTAATTCTTCTGACAGTATGTGCCATGATGAATATGGTTTCACAAAATGATCAATGATAAATCAGAACAGCTATGTCGACCCTTCTTTTTGGTCAGAGTTGTTCTTTTTATCTATAATTCTCCATTTATCTAAAAATAGAAAGATGTCTTTCTGAAACCTTCAAATTATTTTCCCTGCAATATCCTACACACTACATTCCTAATTCCTACCATGCACACGCCATCCAACCAACATATAATCCCAAAATTCCTCACTCTCCCCTCCATCTAGAATTTGTACATCCTCTTCTCCGTTTCATATTTCTCGTTCCTTCTATCTCCCCATTCTTACCAATGGAAGGGTGTCATGAATGATGACATTTATTCTGCAGGATTCCATGCATGGTCTCATTCAAATAACATTTTTAATCTCTCTGGTAGTTGCTTATTTGATTATAATGCCTATGAAATTTCAAACACATTCGAAGCATTAATTCACACCAGTGTAACAGAATCCTTCTAGCTCCTCTAGCATCATTTTGTACACCAATGCGCACAAATGCATGTTGTCCAACTAGTTAAATATGGACCAGAGAACTCTATGTGAGCTATAATAACTTGATATTTACCCTGTGTTGTTGAGAGGCATGATCATTCCTTGTAAACTGAGTGGCCTAGTTGATAGATGAATGTTACTAGAATTCTTCTTGCTCTTTTCTATTTTTGATGATTTGAGCCATTCCATCCTATTGAGTTTTTTGGCGAGGAGAAAATTATTAATGAAGAAGATTCGAAGGGAATTGACATAATGTGGGAGCGATGAGTGTCAGAGCACACCTTTCCACCAAACCACATGGGAATGAGAATCTGAACTCCAAACAACTGCAAATGTGTAATATAACTTGGCTACTCACCAGCAATATGATTCTCACTCAAACAATGTGGACTCTTTCTTAGATATTTTTTCATGCTTCAAAAAATTTGATTTTTCCTTAACAAGCTTTCAGTCCTCACTATTAGTAGATTAGTACAGGTCGAGCAAAGAAGAAAAGAAGCTCTTTCGAGGACAGGGGAAGATGGAGCATCAGCATTAGAGAGTTCATTGCAGGATGTTGTGTCACGGTATAGTTTCATGGATCTTTGGCCATGCTCCTCTAAGGATTTGGATCACTTAGCTCGGCAAGAGGTACCAATTGAAAGTTTTTGTCATTTGCTATGCTGAATATTGCGATGGAAAATGACCATTGCTTGTCCTCTAACATGTTAAATCTGCAGTAGCAGAAGAAAATTTCAGATTGTTTTCTGTTGAAGCTTTCTCAATGTATTCACATTTAAGTTTCCAAATAATAATTAGGAGGGGAACTTTTGAGGCCTTTAAACAAATCATAACTAGAAAACCCTAAAGAAATATTTGAATTCTCAGAGAGCTGGATGTCTGACATTGTTCATTATAAATTCCAGCTGATAGGTCCTCTACAAGATTGTCATATACAAATACTGGTCCTGTTCTCATTCAGATAACGAAGAAAGCAACATTGTTAACAGTAATGAAAAGATGTTTTGTTAAGTAAATGCATATACTGTTCCTCGGGACTATACATCAAAGTATTATTCCAGAGAACAAAACCGTGTCCATGTTCCTATATCATATCTTACTTTCTGAGGACAACACACATTGCATGCCACTGATATTAAATGATAGGAGAATTACTAACTGTTGTTAAATTATTCTTTTATTTCCCTTTTTTTTGTTTATAGGATATGCATGCTTTTTTTAATTAGAAAATTGCAATTTAAATTGTGTTGAAACATTATAAACTTTATGCTAGTGCCTTCCAAGATACAATTCTCTATGTTTGTATTGCTGGTTCTGAAACTTTTCTTTGATTCTTCAGTGGCTAGCTAAAAATATTAATAAGAAAGCAGAGAAGTCTGCTGTTTCTAATGGACCTGTGACTTTAGGTACTAATTTCATTTGTCTGTTGACATAGTTACTCCTTTTTCTGTCTTTTCTTCTGGGTTAATTTTGCTTTATATTTATACAGATAAGATTCCTGCTGGTCTGGCAAGTAATTCAAATGTATCTGGTAAAGTAATTTATCCAGATACCTCACAAACGGTAATTTATGACCCAAGGCAAAAGCTAGGTACACAACATTTTTTTCATGGTTTGTACTTT
>Ga0325402_1007289_pt1 | contig 10487 bp, 10 predicted proteins | sample PopdelMetagenome_22_FD_207212 | JGI IMG/M metagenome (GOLD analysis project Ga0325402, IMG submission 207212) | Populus deltoides microbial communities from Bellville, Georgia, United States - Xylem-PdKOR-R3 | ecosystem: Host-associated > Plants > Phyllosphere > Stem > Wood/Secondary xylem... | reverse complement strand
AAAAAAACTAGAAAATAATTTAAAGAAAATCTCTATTAAAAAAACCAAATAAGCAAAATAAAAAATTCATGAAGGAGGGATATTAATAAGAAAATCTCATTTTTTTCTTCTAAGAATATAAAAGTAATTTCACTGTAGTGAGTAGCAATGAGTTGTAAATTGAGCCAGGTGCATTGTGATTTCCTTGCACTTTTTAGAGTTCTTGTTAATGCCTTGGTTTTACAGCTTTTACACTTATACTACCACCCAAATTATTGCTTCTGGCCAGTATTTTATCACTCTGCTACTCTGAACACACATGAAATGAAAGGAGGAGAGAAGCTGTGGGAGATGGCCAAAAAAATCTACACGGCATTTGGCCATTTGCGAACAGCAAGAACTGCAACAGACACTTTTTAGACATGGCTGATCTCAACTTCCTTAAGGCTATTGATAATCCTGGATTGACACCATCATCTTCTCTAAGAACAGCTTTATTATCAGTGTTTGAACTTTGAAGAGCCAGTAATAGATGATTATGGTGGCTTGCAAGAAGAAGTAGGTGTCGAGGACTACATGGGCTGTGCCTCTGCTCATGGTATAGGACCTTCAATTGCAATTTTTGACACAGTCAGAGATGGACGGTTGGATTGCGTCTGTGTGTATCCATCACCACTGCATTCATGGGAGCAAATGCAGGAGTTCATTGACAACATGAAGAGTGTTCTTGTGGCCTAATTTCAAGCATGGAGACTTGTGTGTGTGTGTGTGTTTTTTAACTTGTATTATCTCGTGTATATAAGATTTTGAACAATATTTGAACATTAATTAAAAATCAATTTAGCAAAATCAGAGAAATATTAAAAAATATTTCCATGACAGTTTCAAACACGTTCATAATTTCGCGTCTATAAGCGTTGAATCCAAAACCACCTTGATCATGTTGAGGCTGCATTTTGTGTCCCTAGGCCAATCGGTATAGTTCCTTTCATGGAAATTAAAAACAGCATTGCATCTCTAGGTAGTGTCGAAGAGAAGAGAAAAGTTATTTTTTAAAGTGTTTTATATTTAAAATATAAAAAAATATATTTTTTATTTTTAAAAAATTATTTTTAATATTAATAAAGCAAAACAATTTAAAAATATTAAAAAAAATAATTTCAAATAAACACACAAAATACACAAAATGAGATCAAGTACAGAAAAGAAAATATCAAATATCAATCCAAACCTTGACGAAATCCAGGAGATTAGGTTTCCTATCTCTTTCCTTACAGATGAAGGGGGCACAATTCCAATCACATGTACAATAATAACACAACCCTAATAATTTTCTTCGGACATATGTGGACATTGGTCTGGCCCGTCCATCAAACAATCACACGTGTTATCTTGCACACTCAATTTCTCTCAGGCTTTTTAGCTAAGCCAAGGAGGAGGCTTCTCCCATTTGCCATCTCTTCCTCCTTGTCTAAGACCGAAACCCAGCAGTCTCCGCTAATTCAACATGCCTAACCATGGCCAAGACCAATTAGACCCGAACCCACAAGCACCAGAGCCCAAGGGTCGACCAGTTGGCGCCACTGAGTACAGTTGGTGCAGATCAGTCCCTCTTGGCACAGGCATCACGGTCTTGGCTCTCCTCTTATCAAAACAACCCGATATCCATCTTCTTCAAACCACCCTCGACAAACTTCAAAACTCCCGCCCTCTGCTCCGTACTAAGCTCCGTTTCAATTCCACCACCAACACCTTCTCCTTTATCACTCCACCCGCTCCTCACGTCCAAATCCAACCGTTCGATCTTTCATCGACGGCTGACATAATCTCCAACAGCGACCAAAACATAGACCCTTACCACATTATTTTAGAGCACGAACTGAACAAGAATTCGTGGTCAGCATATCTTGACCAATCATCAGACGCAGAAACCAACGTGTTTTTTATTACTCTTTACACGTTGAGTGAAAACCGTTGGGCGGTGGTCCTCCGGCTGCACACGTCAACATGCGACCGTGCGGCGGCGGTAGGGTTGTTGAGAGAACTGTTGGTTCTGATGGGTGGGGAAAATCAAGGAGGGATAGCCAAGGAATATGAGAATGAAGTGGAGGTTAGTTTGGGAATTGAAGATTATATCCCGAGTGGGAAGGGTAACAAGCCCTTTTGGGCGCGTGGAATAGACATGCTTGGATATTCTTTGAATTCGTTTAGGATGTCCAATTTGGATTTTGTAGATGCTGATTCTCCCAGAGGCTCTCAAGTGGTGAGGCTTCAAATGAACTCCGATGATACCCAAAAGCTTCTTGATGTAAGTGGCCGCTTTGTCTTCACGTTATTACATTTATCTGCCCATGATTGTTTGTTTGTGATGCTTTCATATAATATATTTCACTCAAATGTTTGAATCGTTTTTTTTATATTATTTTAATTTGACTGAAAATAAATTTGATTAAATGTGATGTACTCCATCTAGGAAATAGGAATCGAATCTTTTAAAAAACAAATATCACAACGAAAACCTTTATTACAAAAATAATTTTTTTTCTTCTAAAATTCTATTCTTAAAATAGGGATTATAATTGCTTCCCTTGATTAAATATTACCAGGCTGTCCAAATGCAATAAATCCATTTATTTATTTTTATTAAAACTATAAGGTTATGTTTGTTTTTATAATCTGCTTTTAAAAAGTTTTGATTTTTTTATTAATATTTATTTAAATTTTTTTTGATAGGCAGATAATAAAAATAAATTTTAAAAATAAAAAAATTATTTTAATATATTTATAAATAAAAAATATCTCTTCACTCACATCAAATATTTTAATTGTCAATTCTCCTTCTACAAGTTGTTTTAGAGTTTATTTTTATTTTAATAGTTATTATTTTTTAAAAATGTATTAAAATAATATTTTTTATTTTTAAAATTTATTTTTATATTAATATTAAAATAAAAAAATTAATTCAAAATAAAAAACAATGTTTTTTCAAAAATACTGTTAAATCCTTTTATATATATATATATATATATATTACATGCATGAAATTATTAATTGCTTTTAATAAAGTGGGCCCAGTTAGCCGTAGAAATTAGACAAAATGATCTGTGTAGGCCCTCTCGCATTCTGGGCAACAGTAAAAAAATTGATTAAATCTAGAAAATTGAAAAAAAAAAATGAAAAAACCGAACTGAAAAAAAATCGATTAAATCGATTTAAATTTTAAAAAAATTAGCTGGTTTGGTTTCGGTTTTATAAGCAAAAAACCAAAAAAACCGAATCGAAACCGGAAAAAAACCGAGCCAAAACCGGAAAAAACCGAGTTAAAACTGGAAAAACCGAGTCAAACCGATTTTTGCCCTGAAAAAACCGAACAGAGCTGAAATCGGTCGGTTTGACCCGATTTTGGTTTGGTTTTGGGTTTTTTATAAAAAAAATTAATTTAGTTATTTTTTTTTAATAAAAACCAAATTAAACTGAAAATAATCATCCCAAAAGAACTGAGAGTGTCTCGTGTCTCTAAGCTTAAGTTCTCAACTTGAAAAGGATGTATGGATAGGACTCAGCCTTAAGGCAGCCCTTACGTAATATCCTTGTGCAATTATGAAATTAGATAACCGATTGATTATCTTATTATGTTTCTGGTATTAAAAGTAAATTTTTAAAAATAAAAAAATATTATTTTAATATATTTTTAAATAAAAAATATTTTAAAAAACAATCCCAATCATACTTTTAATACCCTACATTATGAATGGCACATTAAGTTCCTATACGAGTCCTAGGTTGGGACACCTTCATTTGGCTGCTAAAAATGAATGGTAGTAAGGCATAATCTGATCGATATCATTGTCCTCTGATCTGTCTTTGTTTGGGGAGCTACTACATGAAATTGGTTTAGTTGTTTACCTTCAGATGCAATTTGTGGCAGGGGTGCGACTGTGTGGTTGGTCAGAAACAAAACTGAACTGAACCGCCATCATTTGGTTTGGTAACTTGGATTTCATTAGTTTTTCTTCAAAAAATCAAAAAGTCTTAAGTTTAGTCTTTGGCGGCTCAACAACCACCTCGAATTGGTCACCAAATTTTCTTCTTATTTTTCTAACCGCACCCTCATTTCTTGTAATTGCAATTTCTATTCAATAAAATTCATTCAATTCAGTTCTTTCAATAAAGAATTTACAATTTCTATAACTCAATTCCACAATTACAAATTCAGATTGTCACACCCAATTCCACAGTTACAGATTCAAGACTGTTACATTGCTTGAGTCAAAAACATATTGAAACTTAATAGAGATATAGCTAGAACTTCCTTAAGCATCTGCACTGGAATGGACTCTCCGCTTTTCTTTGGCATGCATGTGGCATCCTTATTCCTTTAGGTCTTCTAATTTAAAGCTTGGCCCTCAGAGAGTGTATGATGCTGGCTTAGGTCAAATGAGAAAATGTTTAATGTTATTTGGAAGGAGAACTGCTATTGGGAAATTAGTCTAGTGATTTGATGGAAATTTAATGTGGTTTATTTCTTAACAAGGAAGCCTGTTAGGGGTCCCTTGCCTGGATAAAACCGTTTTGTCTTATTAGCTACCCCTAATCTATTCCAAGATATTGTCTTGTGGCTTTGGTTCTGTCTCTTCCAAAGACAGACAGTTGCTGTGGAGTCTGAAGGAGATTATTCTTGCATCTTCTGCAGACAAGCTATTGAATTTAGAGACCACTTGTCTTATGATTGTTATCTTTCCTGAAGGATTTGGAGGTTCATTTTAACACCATGTTTGGTTCTTGCACATGTTGATTCTTAGAATGATCAGTTCCAGCAACTTATTTCTACGTTGAAGAGGAAAACAGTTCAAGTGTTTAATTCTTAAGTTAGCATGGGCAGATCAAGTCAAGTATGGTTAGTTAGTATGGAATGATGAATCCATAACCATCTTTCTCATACCCAGAAGCATTTTCAAAGGGAGAACTATTTTTGCTGCAAGATTAAGACTGTATAGCGTTGGATGTAAAAATAATGCTGAAAGCATATGCTTCTGTAATAAATTGGCAATACCCGACAGTCGCAGCCATCTTTAAGAATAGAGGTGAACGCGATCAAATTTTTTAGTGTTCTGTTTTTGCTGGCAGCTAGCAACCCAATTTGTTTTGTATACTTTCTTTAGATGGAATAAAGTTTTCTTCTCCATCCAAAGGCAATGTGGTTTCCGTAGTCCTTCAATTCTCAAGAACGATTTAAATAAACGATTCTGGACATAAGCTGGACAGTTTAGATGTGATAGATCTAGTCTTATATTGGTGATGCATATCAGCTCTTGAAATGGAAAAGGCCTAACCACTCTTAAATCACCTAAGGCAGAGCTGCAAGCTAGTACCAAAGCTTTAGAAGTTACCCTCAGCGTGACCACTGGAATTATGACTCTTATTTTACAGGGTTGCATGTCAAGAGGGATTAAACTTAGTGGAGCCTTGGCTGCTGCTGGTTTAATTGCAGCACAATCCACTAAAGACCTTCCTGATCATCAGATGGAGAAGTATGCTGTTGTAACCCTCATCGACTGCCGCTCCATTCTTGACCCAGTTCTCAGTAGTGATCATATCGGTATGCATTGTATATTATATACACACTTTATAAGCCATTTTTACCTTCAGTAATGTCGTTTACACATAAAATTTCTTTAAATATGTGAACAGATTTTTAATTCAATTGGTCAGGTAGTGCCTCATATTTTCAGGTATATATACTGGGAAATAAGAGGGTCCGTTCGTCGTGTGTGTTTAATGGCTGTTGCAATGTTTTCCTCGTTCAAAAAGTTAGAACTAGTTTTGTATGATTCAAGTTCTCCTTAACTAGAGATTGGCAGTGCGAATTTGTATATGCAAGCAAGGGACAATAATTTTTTGATGACAGTATAATATTTTTGCCTTGACGCCAGTAACCTGATTATTTCAGGATTTTATCACTCTGCCATGTTAAATACACATGACGTCAGTGGAGGTGTAATGCTATGGGATCTAGCAAAAAGGTGCTACATGGCCTATACGAATGCGAAGAACAATAACAAGCATTTCACAGACATGGGTGACCTGAACTTCCTCATGTGCAAGGCAATCGAAAATCCAGGTTTAACTCCATCATCATCGATGAGGACTGCCTTCATTTCAGTATTTGAGGACCCTGTCATTGATGATACTAATGAAATGCATGGAAAAGTGGGAGTCGAGGACTATGTGGGGTGCTCTTCAGTTCATGGTGTGGGCCCTTCCGTTGCCATATTTGACACCATAAGAGATGGACGGTTGGATTGTGCATGTGTGTATCCATCACCATTGCATTCAAGGGATCAAATGCAGAAGTTGATTGATGATATGAAGAGAATTCTTGTTGATGGTTGTGGCAGTGTGGAGAGTGAGAGCTAGTTTTTCTCTCTGTCAGAGTCTTATTGGAGATGAACTAGTGCTGTTTACTTTATGCGTTCCGTCCATCATTTTTTCTATGGGGCAGACCATTTCATTGCCCAGAGCAACCATGTAATGAAGTGTTTGAAATGAGAAACTGCTTATTAATGCATCAATCATGGATTTACTTGGCAACTAAAATTATAATAGCTTTAATACAGGCCAGGTCTGGCAAGTAACTGAACAGACTACTTGAGTTTTTAGGCTCGAGGCTCCATGTATAAGCACTCGGCCGCTCGCCTTGGGTTTGCTCAATTGACTCAAGCTGTCCATTAACTCACTGACTGCAAATGATTTCTCACTAGGTAAACAATCTATCTCCAACTTTAGCTGCCCAAAGTTAAAATAGCATTCTCTTAGACTATTATAAACTGGTTTTTGAGACAAGATTTTCCATGGACTTGAATACATAGAAACTCGAAATGGATGTTGAGATTTTCTTAAACATGCCTTTGTTCAAAGTTATTTATTCTCTTTCAAAAACTTTTTTGGAAAAGTTTAAATTTTTTTATTTTTTTTACTTTTAATTAATTTTTTTTTATGTTTTCAGATGTTTTGATGTCCTAATATAAAAAGTAATTAAAAAATAATATTTTTATATATTTTTATATAAAAAATACTTATTATATTTTTAAATACTTTTTTAATCTAATTGGATCAACATGTTGATTTTAGACCATGATTAGATTTTATAATTAACTGGTTAATCCATGGATGAATCCGATCATATGTTTTCGAAACATCGGGATGGCATATCCTAAAACATTCGTGCCTTTGATTAAGCAGCCAGCACAGAACCGTGCAGCATCTGCTTGAACTCCTTTCGTCTTGCTTGTCCAGTCTTAGATCGATTAACTACTATATTCACAATAAACAAAACAGTCCATTGTTCGACGGTTATAATGATTATTAGTTGCTGGAATTCATAAAAAAAAAAAAAAAAAAACAATGCGTTCCCTAGTTTTGAATCGATGTTTAGTGGAGTTAATGTACCTAATTCGGAGACTTGTTTTATGCATAAACTTGGTATCCTTGTCATTTTGTTCATGACCAAGAGATTCAATATTTTACCAAACACTCGTAATTTAGAAGAAATACTCCCTTTCTAAAATATATATATACCAAGTTACAATGAAGAACATGTTGCCTTTCATCTTTCCTTCATCAAATAAACTACATATTTATATGCTCGAGGATTAGGTGATAAGTGGCATATATACTCCTTTATCACTATGGATTGTATCTAAAAATTAGGTATTTGTACGATAAATTTTTTTCTTGAATATATTAGTTCGGATATAGATTATTCATTTAAGATGTGATCGCAGAGGTACGTTTAATTCAAAAACACCCTTGATCATTAAGATAGAAACAAAAATCTATATGTTTTTAGCTGCTCCACAGCTAGCTGATAGCGGTAGTTTTTATGAGATCAATTGAGATGGTCTGAGAAGCATCAGTAGTCTTTATGTACAATGCAGATCAGCCATTATTGGCTTAGAAGAAGAGCCAGAGAAACCAGAAATCAAAGGGGAGAATAGACAGGCATGCATTGAGGGGGTTAATTTATAGAGATTAACGTACAGGCAGCAAAGATCACATCACCTGGCTCTTCCTCCTATCCTGTTTTAAGTGTTTAGCTATGGATGCAACTTTGGCAACGGAAGCAGTATCTTTGTGCAACTGGCTAGCTGCTACATTGAGTCAACATCCAGAAACTCAAGCACAAGAGTTTAGATTTTTTCATCCATAAATCTTACAGCTGTTACTTCATTATCACGCTAGAAACTCAGAATATTTTGTGATTCATTTATCACGATCAAAATTAGCCCAGCCATGTTGGTAGAGCTGTGTAGTATCTACGACATGCATGTAACTTCTATGCTATTACATCAAGGAACTACGAGCTCAAACCCAGAGCTTATAGGTACCTGATATAGTCAACAAGCACTTAATTTCTACTCTCTTTTTTTCTTCTCATCTATAGAAACTCCTCAACCAAATTTCCAAAGTCAAACCTTCCGTTACAACATTCAACAGCATTGAGAACCTCTTGAAATGTGGAGACGTTGCATGGAACCACAAGCCTATTCCTTTGATCGAAACCAAACTCGTTATATGACTTCTCCAACAACATTTTGAAGAGTGGATGGGAGAGACAGCTTGTTGGCACCACAAACCTTTCCCTGTCTTCCCCTACATATATAGCAAAAAACCCTGTTGGGGTTGTGACCCCATCATCAAAATTATGATCCCTTAGCAAGCATTCATGCTGTGATTGCTTGCACTCATTTCTACTGATTTCCTTCACCTTCTTGGCAAGTTTCTTGAAAGAAACGATCTTTTTGCCCAACATTTTCTCTTTCCAGCTCTGCTATTCTTGATCTGCAATGAAGAAAAGGGAAGGAGAGAGATTGGAGAAGATAAGAGATGGTATGAGAGGTATAGGAGAAGTGGTCTATGGCTATTGCTTAGGGGGAAAGGGTTGGTGGGAAAGAATTTGTATTGTAGCTGGAGGAGAATGTCTCAATAATCGGCCATCTTTTCCATTTTTAACTTTCAATTATTGACAATCTATGATTACAGGTTCGGTCTTTTAAAAGAAGCGTCTCGTTTATTTTGACTTGTCAACAGTAGTTCAGAGTCTTCCGACCAGTTAAAAACCTCAAGTACTTTGATTGAAGATGAATGATGGAATTCCACAAAGTTTTCAAGGGAATGGCTTTTGCATTCCATGTATCTTGTCGGTCATCTCTTTCTGGCCCATCGATTACCACGAAAATAATGCAAGACCCGCCATAAAGAATAATTATATATATATATATATATATATATATATAAATATTAATTAGTGGTGTATTTTCAAGCAACAAATTGCTTGGAAATCATTTTTGTGTTTGAACTGAACCTTGTGCCAACCACACTGATTAATTTTTTTTAGTAATTAACAACGTGATTAACAAGTACCAACCATCTCTACCTTGGAAAAGGAAAATTCAACCACTTCTGTCTTGTCTACCACCCTTCAAGAAGTGGAGTCTTTATTCAGCCATTGGAGAGTAAAATAAACCCTTGGTCACTTAAAAATTATTCCATGCACCATCTCCTAATAAGACCTAGCCAGTCGAAGTAATTAGAAGAACACCATTCTTTACCAGGGAGGGTGCAGTTATTGATTAACCAGTAGCTCTGTTAAAAATCTAGAGATTTGGGTCCTGTTCTTGCTGTTGTTTCAAGTGACTTGAAACCAAGTAGGCCTCAACTTGCACGAACTAAACAAGCCGGAGGGGGGGATCCGGCGGCAGTTGATGGTGGTGGGTGGCATGAAGTTGTTAATAAGCTACATTATAGCTCAAATAAACCTTCCTTCACTTGAAATAGAATAAAATAGTAAAATATCAAATCATATTTTGGAGACAACGTGAGAGGGGGAGAGGGGGGATGCTTGTGAATGGGGACGTGTAGAGAGAGAAGGAGGCCGGCTTTGGCCGTGTCAAGTGGTGGAAGATACAAAGAGTTGGCGTGGTTGACATGAGAGATTCCTCCATCGGCAACAAGACAAAGCAGGCCTCGAGCCTTCATAGACTAGGGTGGGCCGGGCTAGTGGTTTGATGGGATTGCTGAATGGGACAATTAAAGAAGTTGACTCCGAGAAATCATTACGTCAATACCATGCTTTTTTATGGGGCTTGGCCCAGCTGTGCCTCAGTGGCTCCATCAAGGCAATATTGTCAATGTCAACTCAGAAGGTCCTGTTTTTTCTTTTTTTCCATCACAGTTTGCTTCTCGATTTTTCTTCGATTCTAGCAATTGCGCTTGGGGTTTAAATAAAGATAAATATAAATTACAAAAATAAAGCAAACTCGATGAGCAAGAGATGAAGATCACAAACACGCAATTAAACTTAATTCGTGACTAGTGATAATTGCCTGCAATTATCTTGGCAACATAGGGTGATTGCAGTGATTATCATCCTAACTAATTCTTTCTCGAGCAAATTAAATCATAAAATAAACAATTATATTGATTAATGATTGCTACCCCTTTCTTTT